>Ga0114921_10000334_pt1 | contig 20035 bp, 18 predicted proteins | sample BentaG_FD_87016 | JGI IMG/M metagenome (GOLD analysis project Ga0114921, IMG submission 87016) | Deep subsurface microbial communities from South Atlantic Ocean to uncover new lineages of life (NeLLi) - Benguela_00093 metaG | ecosystem: Environmental > Aquatic > Marine > Oceanic > Sediment ... | reverse complement strand
TAGTTATCAAATTCACAAAATAGGAGAGAGGGATAACCGGGGTGAGGTTGATAAACAACTTCCTTTCTCCAAGGTGAAACCTGAGTGGCGGGCTCTGCCAGGGGAAACTGAGGTGGCAGGGGGCTTCAATTTTTTCCCTTCCTGGCTTAAATTACAGTCTTACCCCTCCCGTGTGGGTAGCCTCAGCTGTAATCGGGCAAGTGGCATCCCGCCGGAAAGGCACAAAAAAGGGGGCCGGGGATTTGAACCCCCAGCCCCATTAAGAGCGCCTCCCCAGTCTGCTGAAAATTCTAGTAGAATAGGCTTAAGATGAGAGAAGGTTCTACCCCTATCAGGCAGCAATACCTGGCAAAACAGCCTGTATGAATTGAAACAGAAATGTTAGTCTAAAAAACCTACGAAGAGGAAAGATGAAAATCGATTGGTCATCGCTCTGGAAGAAAGAAGATTGGTGGGCAGTATGGTTAGGCCTGGGAATAGTTCTGGTAGCTTTGGTTACTTTCTATATGGGTGGTAGTATCAAAACGCTAGCGGTAAAACCGCCAAGGTGGGAAGGTTTTGAAGCTGTTTTTCAAGGCTTTGCCCAGCAGTGGTACCAGTATCTGATATTACTAATAATTTGGCTAGTCATATTCACCATCAGCACTAGAATAATGGGGTTTAAGATAAAACAATATATTCCAGGGTTTGTTGTCCTCTACATTATATCCACTCTAATTCTGATAGGCACTTCTTGGAAGTATGCGTCTCAGTATAGTCTTTCAGCACCATTAGTTGCCCTGTTGCTGGGCTTGATAGTAGGCAACCTGGTGAAAATGCCGAAGTGGTTTGATAGCTCATTCCGGACGGAGTATTACATAAAGACTGGTATTGTACTCCTTGGCGCCACCCTGCCCTTTACATTAATAATCCGTGCTGGCCCCATAGCCCTCGCCCAGGCGACTATAGTATCCGTATCTACTTTTCTGGTGATATACTTCGCCGCCACACGCCTATTTAAACTGGACAACAGATTTGGTGCTTGCTTGGGCGCTGGTGGTTCAGTTTGTGGCGTATCGGCGACAATAGCTGTCGGCGGAGCGGTAAGGGCACAAAAGGAGCACATCAGCATTGGCATTTCCATCGTAGCTCTCTGGGCTTTAGTGATGATATTCATACTGCCATTTGCCAGCAGAGCTCTTGGCTTAGCTCCGGGTGTGGCTGGTGCCTGGATAGGAACATCTGAGTTTGCTGATGCTGCTGGTTTCGCTGCTGCGGCAGCCATTGGTGATGAAGCCGCCATCCACACCTTTACTCTGATGAAAGTCATTGGCCGGGATATTTGGATTGGGGTCTGGGCATTTATCCTGTCAATAATATCAGTCGTATTCTGGGAAAGGCGGTCCGGGACAGAAAGGGCAAGTGCTTGGATAGTCTGGTGGAGATTCCCCAAGTTTGTCCTGGGTTTCCTTATCGCCTCAGCGGTGATGAGTATAGTAGTCGCCAACTTTAGCCCGGAGGCCTATGGAGAGATACTTAAACCCCAGTTAATTACTCCGATAAAGACGCTCAGAACCTGGACTTTCATCTTTACCTTTCTAAGTATCGGCTTTACTACCCGATTTAAAGAGCTAGGTAAATTTGGCTGGGCACCTATTCTCGCTTTTACCGCAGGCGTCCTAGTAAACGTACCGCTGGGTTACTTCCTATCAACACAAGTATTCGGCAACTACTGGGGAGCGGTCAGGTAAAACTAGAAGCTACAAGTTGAGGCCTGCTCCCGCATAAGCCATTAACTATGTCTTGGTAGAATGGGTCGCGAATCATTATAGTCTACCTTTAGCATGGCGAGTTTGGTTCCATCTATCTACCGGTTTTGATAACCATGTAACCAGTAATTAGATTGCAGCTTCACTGTGTATCCCCTTAATGGCAATATATTATACTTCAGTCATTTTAAAGCAGTATAAGGCAACCTATATCGGGAGTCAATTTGGGTAACTGGTGAGATGGATAACTATCGTATCGCTTAACACGAATGTCACGCCACACAATCCATCTTTAAGTGCAATGTTTATATTACTAAGACGTTGCAAAGGTGGAACAAGTCGCTTCTTCTCAAGCATGAGTTCGTGATGCTTCAAACGCCTGCTGCCAACAAAAAGGACAAGCTAAACACGTGCTGCAGCTTCCCTCAAGCAACGTCGGTCAAAGCTTGACAGAGCCTTGTAGTGTCGTCCATACCCATCTGACCAACACAGGTGTGTGAAGTATTCTGCGTGAAACGCTCCGACTTGTTCCGTAATTGATTGCAAATCAAACAATGCGTAGCACTGCTCACCTGGAATAAACAAGCTGAAGTGAGTAGATGGTTCATCCGGTCTCTCCCTGCCAAACTCCCCTTGTATGATTTCGTGGACAAATTCTGGTCTACCTCTGCGAGGAGAATTGCATATGCTAACCCCTCTTTTCTGAAATGCCAATATTCTCTATATTGACCCCTTGTTGCCCAAGTACAAACGCCCTATCAACGATTACTTAAGTCCGGTGTGCTTACCGAGGCCAAGCAACAAGAGCTGGCAGCCATGTACTATGGCTTGAACCCGGTCTCGCTCCTCAAGCAAATCAATGAGAACCTGGAGTGTCTGTGGAAACTGGCAGAACGCCCTGCCCATCAACAGAGGAGAGTCAAAACTTATGAGGCTTTGGTAACATGATTTATGACGCAATCATACCCCGTTCGGTAACAGTTTATTTTGACGCAACACGAACTTTTGTGTGCCAACATAGGTCTGTGATATAATTAAAGACAAATTGTCCTGCTAATTTATCATTCTCTTCAACTTGGAGCAGAAAGGGGTGATGCTAATCGAGTAGTGACCAATTCGGTTAGATGCAGAGACAAGATGGATTAAGCACGGGGTATTACCGCCATCAAGCTTCATTGATAGTAACGTGTCTGGTACTTTGATTAAGAGTGGCGCAGGAAAGCCTGAGAGATTGTGAAGAGAAAGCGGGGGATCAACTAAGGAGAGTGATAGAATGAGGTAGAACTAAATATCCAGCAGACCAAAATCTTATGGGAGGATTTAGACGAAAGGTAAAACGTTATTAACATTGATTGGCAGCGTTTGCTTGATATTAGCATTGGCAGTTCCACCCTTCAGGGCGGCTTGTGCCGCACCAACACTGACACCGACTCTAAAAGAATTTCCCAAGGTTACGCTAAAATATGCCAGTTATCTCGCACCGAAGGGCACAGTAATCTGGAGATTTATAGATTCGATTAGCCAGTAAGGAGGAGAAGTGGAGCAAGCTTTAGTGATGCATAGCAAGGACAATGTGGCCACTGCCATCTCCGAACTCAAGCCCGGAGAGATGGTTTCCGTGCTCATCGGCTCGGAGCGCCTTGAGGTAAAGATCCGTGATAATGTGCCCTTTGGTCACAAGTTCGCCATCAAGCACATCAATAAGGATGGTATTGTCTTTAAGTATGGGCAGAGTATAGGTGTTAGCACGTCGGCAATAAATGTGGGGCAACACGTCCATACTCATAACCTCAAGAGTCTGCGAGGAGGGCTGAAATGAGCAGAATACAGGAATTCTACGGATACAAAAGACTAGATGGCAGTGTGGGAGTTCGCAACCATGTAGCAGTAATTGCAGCTATGGATAACTCAAATCCAGTAGCGAGGAGGATTGCAGCGTTAGTCAAAGGAACAATTCCTGTGGCTGCGTCTTTTGGCCGGGGTATGATAGGCGAGGCTGGGAAGCGGCACGATAGGACGCTGGTAGGGTTTGGTAAGAATCCCAACATTGCTGCTGCACTGGTTATCAGCCTGGAGCCGAGCTCGGCCAAGAAGATTGCCAACGCTATTGCTGAGACTGGCAAGCCGGTGGAATGGGTCGCGATTCAGACAATTGGCGGAACGCACAAAGCCACCGAGGAAGGGGCTCGTACGGCTCTCAAGATGGTAACCGATGCGGGGAAAATAAGGCGAGAGCCAGTTCCGCTATCAGAACTGGTGTTAGGGGTTGAGTGTGGCGCTTCAGACACAACCTCCGGTATTGCCTCTAACCCGGCTACTGGGCAGGTGGCCGATTGGGTAGTGGAGGCTGGGGGCACAGTGATTCTCTCCGAGAGAACAGAGATCATTGCTGGGGAAGATTTTCTAGCAGAGAATGCGGCGTCTCCTGAGGTGGGAAATGAGATCTTGGCAGTGGTGAAGCGTTGTGAAGAGAATGCACGCCGACTTGGTCGTGAGCTAACCAATCTGGCTCCCGACAATATAGCAGGCGGGTTAACTACCCCGGAGGAAAAATCTATAGGCGCCATTATGAAAGGTGGCACAACATCAATTCAAGAGGTCGTGGACTACGCCCAGAGACCCAGCAAGAAGGGCTTGGTGTTTATGGATGCCCCAGCCCCGGGCACGGAGAATATTACTGCCCTCGCCGGCGGTGGGGCACAAATCATCATCTTCTCTACCGGAGTTGGTAACCCTATTGGTTGTCCCATCTCTCCGACAATAAAGGTGAGCGGAAATCCCAACACTGTAGTCCACCTAAGTGATAATATAGATGTTGATGTTAGCTCCATCACTAAAGGGAAGAAAAGTATAGCTGAAGCAGCAGAGGTTCTGTATCAAGAGTTAATAGATGTCATCAACGGCAAAATGACTTGCAGTGAGGTCTTGGGTGATGTCGAGATAGCAATCAGTGGTTATTGTCATTTGTAACAACCTAGTGTTTGGATAGCTTACCACGGGGATAATGGAGAGGAAGATGTGGCCTTTTGCTGTGACGTGGGGCGTATTTGGCTGGGACCGATAACTTGGATTGGCAAGAGGATCAAGAAGGTAGTTAGAAGATGAAAATTACAGACATCAAAGCTATACCATTGCTCATACCCCTGAAGGAAACTCCTCCGCTTTCTATGGGCACTGCAGCACGTAGCCAGTATCACGTGCTGGTCAAAGTGTTTACCGATGAAGGCATAACTGGTTATGGCGAAGCCTGGCGTTTCACCCCCGGTGCTGTCAGCACTTTTATTGAGGAGGCTCTGAAACCTCTCCTTATTGGTGAGAACCCGATGCACGTCGAAAGGTTATGGGACCTGATGTATCGCACAACTTTTCGCTACGGCAGGAAAGGGTTAACCGTACATTGTATCAGCGGAGTTGAGATAGCCCTGTGGGATATAATCGGAAAGTACAGAAATCTTCCTGTTTACGAAATGCTTGGGGGATTGTGTCGGGATAAGATTAAAGCTTATGCCAGCCTTCCTCGATATCAGACGGCTGAGGACATAGCTACCATTACTCTTCGTTGTGCGGAACAGGGATACACTGCCATGAAACTTCACCTGCACCATATGGCGGCTTATATAGCGTCGGTGGTGAAAACGGTGCGCGAGGCAATAGGATATGATATCGTCCTCATGGTAGATGTTAATGGCACTTGGACTCCCAAGCAGGCAGTGGAAAAGATCAAGGAGTTGGAACAATACAAGATTCTGTGGGTGGAGGAGCCAGTCTGGCCTATGGATGATTATGATGGACTAGTCTACGTAAAGGATAGGTCCAACATCATGATTGCAGCTGGCGAAAACGAGCATACCCACTACGGTTTTAGAGAGATGATAGCTAAGCGGGCAGTGGACATCGTTCAGCCAGATTTAATAAAGTCAGGGGGGATACTGGAATGTCGCAAGATCCTTGCCCTCGCTGAAACATGGAATCTCCAGATAGCGACTCACTCCTTCTACTTCGGTCCCGGGATCGCCGCCACACTACATTTTAGCCTTAGCAACATGAGGAGTGAATATGTCGAGATTAACCCCGTGCCCCTAGAGGCATCTTTCATCCAGCCATCCCTACGACCAGAAAAGGGGTATATCACAGCGCCGGATAAGCCTGGCCTTGGCATTGAATTAGACGAGGCTGTTGTCAAGAGGTACCCTTACACCGGTCAGTAACAGACGAATCAGCATTAACACCGAACGAAAAGGGAGGCGGTTCCAGCTCTCTCGCAGGATATGGGTCGTCGGCAATGTTGGCACAGCTCACTAACTTTAAATAGCTAACCTGCTTCTCTGTCTCACTATCACATCGGTGGGCAGACCCTAGCTTCTTTCTCGCTGGCTCCCAATTTAGCAGTTAGATACGGGTTCACTCCTAAAGAGGAGGTCCCGTCATACTTCAGACGGGTTTAGCCAGAGGCCATGGCGCGATGCTATGTATGCAGGTTTGCTCAAATGAGCGCCCAATTCATCGATCGGCGTTCCCCTGCCCACCTGATGTATTATCATTACCTCTTAGATTTTAGATTGCTACCTTTGCTAGTTCTAGTTGTGGAACTTGACAAAAGGTTTGTTTCTTAACCAGCGCAAAGGCTAAGCGCGGCAGATGGTTGAGCACTGCCCCTACAATCTCTCTCCCATTGAGAGGATTAGCATGTACTGAGCGTTCCCGCAGCTTCTTTACCCGAGAACGGAAATCAGTATTGTGACGTAAAAGTGGTATAACGGCAGTCCAGGCACGATAGCGTAGCCCTGGGCGTCCTTTCTTACTCATTGGAGTATGGGCACCACGTTTCCCGGCTGATTCCGACTCAGTAAGATTACTGCCGGCCATCTTTATTAACTGCTTGGCACAAAGATTTTTGAAGAATGCCTAAACAATCTCCAATCACTGCATGACAAGTTTGATACAGTGGGCTCACCTGAAGAAAGACCCATCACAAGGATGGAGGTGAGCCCACATGAGAGTAAATGAGACTCGGCTCTTTGTCAAATTATGTGGAAATAGCTACGGGATGGTACAAACCCCTGGAGCATCTTTCTCCAGTAGACCTCCACGTTTCTCAAACCATAGGAGATACGCTTCAGCATCTTGATCTTGGTATTACACCCTTCGGTAAAGCCATGAGTGGTGTGATTATCAAAGTAATTCAAGATGGGCTCCCGCCAGTGCTTTAGGGTATTGCCCCACCTAATTAACTCGGCATCGTCCGCCAATTTAAGGTTGAAGATGATATTATCCAGAAGCTTAGTCGTCTCTTCCCGGTTTTCCTGGCGGTAGAGTTCCCTTATTTTCTGCTTGGCCCAATAAAACCCCTTGAGACCGGGATACTTATCTAAAATTTCATCTACCCTCTGCCCTTTCTCCTCACTAAGCTTTCCCCTACCTATCAAGAATATCTTCTTAGGTATCTTCGCCTTCCTCTTTCGATATACATCTTGCTTTATCCTTCTAGCCTCGTCCATCCTCTTATTGGCGTCGGCAATCACGTGAAATGGGTCAACCACTACCCCGGCTAGGGGGAATAGCTCCTCGGCTGCCTTCCTTAGGCCCTCCTTCATAATCAATACACACCTCTTTAACTTTATCTCCGCGGATCTGGCTCAGGAACCGCTTTAAGGTAGCTATACGGTCATCCTTCAGGATTCCCAGAACCCTCCTCTTTTCAACCTCGGTTACGGTGTGCACCATCTGTTGATGTCGAAAGCTGTGCTCGTCAATGCCCAGGAATATCTCATCCTCCCCTCCTATGAAGCCCAGTGCTTCCTCATCTATTTCTCTCCAGAAGGCGGCGTAGAGTGCCATAGCCTACCCCGGCTCTCTCCTCACCTAGCTAAAACTCCGGTCCTTAAGTTGCCATAGGATTTCTGCCTCAGCTTTCTTGGTTAGCCTGGAGTAAGGCCACAGGAGTTCTGCTCCGCCATTGAAAGAACCGCCACACTCCCGGCATCGCCAGCGGTGACGATGAAGCAAAAGTAAACCTCTTGCCCCTGCTCTAACTGTGAAGCACTTTCCTCCTCTGGCACAAGCCATGCCGGTTAACCCCATCCAGCCACAACGGGGGACAACTGATTCCTCCCAGCCCAGCCCTCACCTCCACCATTATTTCTTCTTCATTCTCAGTTACTTTCCCTACCTCGTGCCCTTTAAGCCCCAGCAAGATTGTGATACTATCTTCTTAGCTCTTAGCCATTGGTGGTAAGACCTCCTTCCTTTTATCTTCTTCTTTGTCTGGAGTTCTTACCACGTTATCATTTTCCAACAACATTCAGCATAGAGCCTACAGACTCTTGACAAAGCCCATGTTATGTTTAAAATAATAAAAAGCAGAAACTAAAGTAAGCTGTTAATTATAATTATGAGTGACTTTTACAACGATAGTTTTTTGACAAAATTAAAAAATTTCTGGGAACTGAAGACCTTGGGAGGGATTGACAAGACAGTTTGTATGAACTAAAATACACAAAGGTTAAAATGTGCCTAAAAGGGGGTGAGACACGATGAAGGAGGTCCTTTAGGAAATAGCTATAATTTGAAAAAATTAGAAGGAGGGTTTTTGATTTACCAAACACGATATGGGGCTCTTGAATTTAGGCAGGGAGCTATGCAATCAAAAGATAAATAAAAAAGAAAGGAAGGAGATATGGTTCGGAAAGTAGGTTGGCTATTTTTGTTCACACTGTTGGCATTGATGCTGTTGGCGTCATGTGCCCCGCCAGCGGCAGCACCTGCCGCACCCCCAGAAAAAGCAAGTATTTGTGTTGTGCCCATGAGTGGTGAACCAAAGACAAAGTTGGTTTTCTACGGCTCCGGGTTTGTTCCTGGGGAGAAGGTGCGGATATTCATGGACATCGGGGGAGAAGTTACCATGGTATTCGGGCCTCCGGGGGCGGGTGGTGTAGCGGTAGCTAATGAGTTTGGTGCCTTTAAGCTGAAGTCGAGAGGAGGTATCCCCCGCTCAGCATCAGTTCCACCGGGGGTATATACTTTAGAGGCCAGAGGGGATAAGGGCTCAATTGCGACAGCGCCCTTAGAGACCTTAGAAAAAAAGTAAAGAAAGGAGGAAATTATGAGAAGAATTTTTGCTATTGTGGTTATTATCGGTTTGCTAGGAGGGGGGATGTTGGCTTGTGCTCCCAAAGAAGTAGCCCCTCCTGCTAAGCCTGAGGTGGTTTATTTGAACCTTGGGAGCACTAGTACTGTATCGGGGATATATGTTTATGCAGTGGCAATAACACGGGTAATAAATAAGTATGCTCCAGGTGTTGAAGTTACTTGTATTGAGGCTGGGGGTACCTATGATGACTTAGCACGAGTGAGGGAGGGGATTTTTGACTTCGGAACAGCCTCAGGTCATGTGGGGGTCTATGAGATGTATGCCGGGAGAGGCCAATTCGAAGGAGACCCTTGGAAGGAAGTGAGGTGTGGCTTCTTGCGTGAAATAAACACCCCACGGATGTATGCCACTGTGGCTAGCGGGGCAAAATACTTTCATGACTTGAAAGGAGAAGCATTCGCTCCCGGTATGCCCGGCTCCTGGACTTATGTAGCAGCTCACGAAGCTGGTGAGGTTCTTGGCTTGGACCTAAAACTTCTGGAAAGTAGCCTTGGTGATGCCATAAAAGCAGTTAAGGATGGTCGTAGTCTTGGCGTAGCCAAGGCAAGCCCAACGCATACCTATGATGCTAGTGTTCTTGGGCTTCACGTGGGTACCCCTATGACCCCGGTAGGCTTTACTGAGGAGGAAGCGGAGAGAATAATGAAGGCGTGTCCTACTCGTGCCCTTCAGCTGACTCCAAAGGGTAAGGTACAACAGGTTCCCGATTTTTCGCAGTACGAATACTCAAACTTTGCCACTACATTCTTTAGCACAAGGCTTCCCGAGGACGTAGTATATAAAATAATTAAGGCTGTTTACGAGCATCATGATGAGGTTGCTGATGCCTTCCCCCCTTGCGGGCTGTTTGACCCGCTAAAGACTTACATGGAGAGATTGCCAGAAGTGCAGGCTGTCCCATTCCATGCTGGTATAGTTAGGTATGCCGAGGAAATAGGGATAGAGGTGCCCCAATATCTCATCCCACCTGAGTATAAAGGCAAATGACGGTAGCCTACTTAGAGCCTGTCCGGAAAAGCCTTGCTGCCCTAGAAGTGATACGAGTAGGGTAAGCTAGAAGGTGGCTAAGGCGGCCGGATAGGCTCTGTTTGAAGAAAAGGGGGTCTATTGGGTGTCTTGTTGTTACTTTGTGTACATTGTTAGTGTTATTATCGTTAAAGACATTAACCATAAATACTTAGAGCATGGATAACAGGTAAATCAGTTCCATGGAGAGCAAAGGGAGGTTGGAATGGCTTCAACTCAGCGTCCGACGAAATCAGTGGACCAATTAGAGATAGGTGAACAACTGGAGCCCTTCGAATTCGTGGTTACCCCGGAGTATAACCAACAGTATCTCTACGCAGTTGAGGATTATCATCCGAGGTACCTGCAGGAAACAGAGCTTGGCCCGCCAATAGTTCACCCCGGTCTCCTGCTCAACCAGAGCAATTCTACAAGAAGCCCATCTTATTATTTGCCACCTGGCATATCCTCCCTTCATGCTGGCGATGAGGCTGAATTTATCAACCCAGGTAGGGTCGGCAAGAAATTTCGGGTGACGTGGAAGATAGTAGACAAGTATGAAAAGAGAGGTAGGCAATATCGCGTAACAGAAACCCTAGTTGTTGATGAAGATGGGATGGAAATACTACGGAGAAAGAATTTCAGTACCCTAACGGTCAAGAGGGGTTAAAAAATGGTAATTCTAACACAGGATACCAAGGAAGGAGCCGAATTTTCTGGAAGACCCAAGGTAGTTTCAGAAGGGAGAGTATATGCTTTTTCGGGAGGGTGTTTTTCGGAGCTTGGGTGGCCGAAGAAGAATGTTCATACGGACTTGGAATTTGCCAAAAATTGCGGATTGCCGACACGAGTCGTCTCTGCAACCCAGTATATGGGCTATTTGGTTGAGTTAATGCTCCACCTCTTTGGAGAGAGTTGGTTGAATCACGAAAAGTTGAACCTGAAATTTATTGCTCCTGTTGATGTTGGGGATAGATTGACTCCTAAGGCAGTTGTTCGCTCCAGAGAGATAGAGGGTTGTTGCGTTAAGTTTCATTTAGATGTTTGGTGTGAAAATCAGCATGGAAGCAAAGTAGCTATTGGAACTGCCAGCGGACTGGTTTGATGCAGATAACAAAAGGTGAAACACGCTTGTAACTTCCCTAAAGGGTATACTTAACAGGCTAAAGCTTATAGATTCAGGACATCATATTAACCTTTTTTGTAGTTATACTTAAGGGCTGTTTTTAGTTTTATCCCGCCTGAAATTTGATAAGAAATTTACCAACGGGCCTTGGAGTCTTTTTACTAGTGGGTCGCCGATAAAACCAAAGCCAGCAACCGCCAGACCAATGAAGTCAGTGGTAAAGGCTGGGTGCAAAAGTAATACCCCGCTAATTACAAACAATAACCGGACAGGAATGCTAACCCTCCCTCTTAAAAAATAGCCGAAGAAGCCGGCAGCAACAAGGATTGCTCCTGCCGCTCCAGAAAAGCTAGTAGCCATAGTTAAAGTAAAGGGTGAATCCAAAGCCAGGAGCGCTGGCTCTCCGATGAAGAAGAACGGGATAATAAAGCCAACTGCAGCTAGCCTTACAGCTATCAAAGCCAACCTTAACCAATCCGTCTCAGCAATTCTGGCGGCTATAAAACAAGCAAGACAAACAGGGGGTGTTATGCTGCAAAGGGAGGCAAAATAGAACAGAAACATATGAATAGGTAGCATCTGGAAGCCAAGCTTATAAAGCGCCGATGCGATAACGGCCACTGCCAAAACGTAAGCAGCTGCCCCAGGTACACCCATTCCTAAAATGATAGGTATTATTGCGCTGACAATCAATGCTCCGATTAAAGTTTCCCCTCCCAAAGCAAAAACTAATTCAGAAAGTTTTATAGTTATACCACTCAGAGACAGAACCGAAAGCAATACATTAACGCATACGAACACAGGTACTAGCAGGCTAAGAGCTTTCCCTCCCTCACTTAGGGCTGTACCTATCTGTACAAATCTTCTTTTTAGCCCGGTGGGGGAGAAATCAATGAACAGGAAAAGAACAATGGCTACCATCATGGTATAAAATCCGGCAGTGAGGATGTGAAAGCCGTTCACTAATAGCGTTATAAGAAGTATCAAAGGAATAAAAAGGGGACCAAGCTGACGCCAACTTAGAATGCTCCTCCAAGAGGGGAGTTCCTCCTCAGGCACCGGGACCAATTCAGTGCGTAGCGCTTCAAAGTGGATACTGGAGAACACGGTGATGTAGAATAAAAGAGCAGGGATAAGGGCGTAGAAGGCAATCTTGATATAAGGTATCCCCAAGAGTTCGGCCATAATAAATGCCCCAGATGCCATTATAGGTGGCATAATATGTCCCCCTGTAGAGGCTGTAGCTTCTACTGCCCCGGCGAACTGAGGTTTATACCCTAATCTCTTCATCAATGGTATAGTGTAGTTTCCAGTAACTGCTACATTGGCTACGGCGCTGCCGGAAATGGTTCCGAACATGCCGCTTGCCACTACCGCTACCTTGGCTGGTCCGCCCCGATATTTGCCAGTTAACCTAAGGGCTAATTTAATAAAAGTCTCCCCTCCTCCCGTATGTAGGAGGAAGCTGCCAAAGATAATGAAAAGGCCAATTATTCCAGCGGAAAGTCCGGTTAAAAAGCCGTATATACCGTGTGGCGAGTAATAGATGGTATTAATAATTTTGGTTACGGGCAGTCCTCTAAACCCCCACGTTCCTGGAATATAAGGAGCTACAAACATATATAAAAGAGCTAACCCAAGCAAGATGGGAATTACCTTACCCTGAGCCCGTCTAACTGTCTCTATGACCACCAATAGTAAAAGGCCTCCCAAGACAAAATCTTTTGTCGTGCCGGCAAATGTAATAAAAATATCTTTGAAAACGAAAAAGATGTTGATGTTCGCAGCAAGGACAACGCCTATCATTAGAAAATCCCAAAAAGGAACCTTCTGCTGGGGCGTTCTCCTGAAGGAAAGGGATAGTAGTATCAGGGTGAAACCAAACATAATATGCACGGCTCGTTGTTCTAGGCTTGGAAGAGGGGAAAATCCAGCAGTATATATTTGAAAAACGGCAAACGCAAAAGCTAGCCACTGGATGATTTTTGGTAGGTAAGCGCGCATTAGCTTGGTTCTTCCTCCTTATTTTAGGAGCTATCCATCTTCCTAATGACCCTTAACGGTTGAGATTAATAAATAAAAGCATTGCTTATATTAAACCAACGGATGCGTTCAAAAGTTGGTGACTTTTCAGCCCACTGAAAAAGATTATAATACTACCCTAGGTCATTGGCAAGATCAGCCAGCCCTAATTCTTCAAGCTTCTCCCTGGTGGGCATGCCCGTCTCCTTATCCCAGCCCCTGACCTCGTAATAGGTATCCAGAGTTTGCCTCATCATCTCCCTCGATACAGTTCCCCCTTTGGCCGGGCCGTCCGGGATCGGCTCGTCGTAAAATCTATCCGGCCAGTCTAAATCCTTAACAGTAACCCCTTCTCTTATATTGAACATCCACAGCAGCATTTCCTCACACCACTTCATGAGTAGCGCCATTTGTCTGTGGGAAAAAGGACCCATTCGGGGCGGCTCCCCGTAAATCTCCCTTTTAAGGTCTTTAGGCATACTAAGCTGCTTAATATACCTTTCCTCTATCTCGTCCTGGCTCATCCCCTTATCTCTCATGGTCTCAAGCGCGATCCTGGGTACGAAGTCAATACCACGTACAGCCATGTGTGTGGTCCTCACGTTATCTCCACCCCTTGGGGAGGTTAAATGGCCAAGATTGTACAGGACATAAAGTCCTGCCCTGAGTCCTATGTGACAAGGTGCCATCCCCTTAATCGTCAGCACATACTTTTGGGCATCCTTACCCAACTTTTCAGCAGCAAGCTTGCTGCCCTCGGCCAGGAGATTCCCGATTCCCTGGCGACGTGCCATCTTGGTCAGCAGTTCTATAACTACATCTTCATCTCCCCACTCCAGCGCCATACCATCGGCATCTTGCTTAGTGATAATGCCCCTTTGGTAGAGCTCCATGGCCAAGGCAATCGTCATCGCCGCATCGAACATGTCTAAACCCAACTGCTCACACGACTCGTAGCACTTAAATATGGCCGGCAAGTTTGCGTATCCGGGAGCCACTGCGAGCGCAAACAGCTTTGTGTGCCATCACACAGGCTATCTCACAGTAACGGCATCCACTACACTTGGTCGGGTCGAAGAACAATCTATAATTCATCATATTCTACCCCGGAATATAAGGGCATCTTTGCCGGAAAGCTTCAACTTTTCTCCCAGAGCCAAGATAACAGGCACAACGGTACAAGAAGGATGGCCTACAGGTGCAGGAGAAGTATCATCATAGTCAAAAATGTGGGCCATCTCCCCATTGGCAAAGGCGGCATTAACAGCAGAAGTTTGAATCCTACCAATCTTTGGGTAACCTCCATTTTAATGAAGCTCAAGCGCCTCCTTCGTAGGGACAATGCCGATCAGCCCCTCCCCCTCTAACTCGGCAATCTCTGCATCCGACAATCCTAGTAGTTTGTTATAGATGTATGTATTGTGTTCACCAAGGCATGGTGCGGGCATATGAGTGCCTTCTGGCATCTTGGAAAGCCTGATAGGTGTGCCGGGATGGAGGGAGGTGCCAGCTTCTGGATGGGTGACTTTCTCGAAGAATTGTCGCTCTCCAAGATGGGGATCATCAAAAAGCTCCCTAGTATCAAGGACAGCCCCGGCTGCAATGCCTACTTCCTGCAACTTAGCTTGTATGTCATAGTGGTCTTGCCCCCTTGTCCACTCCTCAATGATTTTATCTAGTTTCTCTTGATGTTTGTGTCGAGCAAGGGCGTTTAAGAACCGGCTGTCCTCGGCAAGTTCGGTCCTAGCCATGATTCCACACAGTTGCCTCCATTCCTCATCGCTGGAGACAGCGATAGTGACCCAACTGTCTTCGCCCTTACAGCGGTAGCAGCCATGTGGTGTCATAAAGGGGTGGCGATTGCCCATCGGCTCCCACAGCCTCTGGTTCATCACGTAGTCCATGATTACCTCTCCAATGACATTGGTTGCTGACTCCCGCTGAGATAGATCGATATGCACTCCTTTCCCAGCTCTCCGAACATGGCGTAATGCCGCCAAGATGAGCCCCGGCCCCAATGTGCCCGCCACCAAGTCGGGAAAGGCCAAGCTTGAGATGTAAGGTGGCTCGCCGGGATAACCCGTGATAGAAAGGAGCCCGCTTGTCTGTTCCAGAGTAGGGCCAAAGGAGCGGTAGTCCTTCTCCGGCCCGGTTAGCCCCTGACTGGACAGTGAGAGCAAAATGATTTTAGGATTTGCCTCTGCCAGCACGGGGTAATCCATGCCGAGCCTCTTCATCACCCCAGCTTGGAAGTTCTCCACCACCACATCGCTTATTTTGATCAGCCTTAGGAAAATCTCCTTGCCTCGTGAAGCTGTCAAATCCAGAGTGATGCCGTATTTATTCCGATTCCGCTCGTTAATCATGCCGGAGCGGTTCCATGGCCTTTCACCCGGCTCCCCTCCAGGGTATACTTCTCTGGCCGCTATCCTGAGGGGATCAGGATGGCGACAAGATTCTATCTTTATAACCTCAGCCCCCATAGTTGCAAGGTGCCACGCGCAGTTCGGACCCGCAAAGTATGTGCCTAAATCCAGTACCCTGATATCTTTTAAAGCTGACATGGAACACCTCCTAAAAAACTTGGTTAGATGACCCCCGTGGCTCTTAATCTCACCAGGTCCCCCTTGGCATAGCCTAATTGGCCACAATAGATTTCCTCGTTATGCTCCCCAAGCAGAGGGGCTCGGCCCTGCTCGCAGGGGAGATTACCCATCTTGAAAGGCATACCTGGATAACTGAGCTTCCCAGCAACGGGATGGTTGATGTCGACGAAGAACCTCCTAGCTTTATATTGAGCCGACTTCAGCAAATCTTCTGCAGTGGCAACGTAGCCGAGGGGGAGGCCAGCTGCTTGCCCGGCGTGATATACTTCCTCTTTAGAGCGCTCGATCGTCCAAGGCAATAGGTAAGCCTCCAGCTCATCGGCATGTATCCTTCGAGACTCCATGGTCTTAAACCTTGAGTCCTCAAGTAGCTCAGGCATCCCCATTAGCATCGGCAGCCTGGGCCATTGGGGCGCTTGAACATTAAGGCTTATAAATCCATCTTTGCATAGAAGTATTCCCATCCTGCGGATTCTCCCAAGCACTGTACCCGTGTATTGATATTGAACCAGATCCTGGTAGTGGGTGCTTACTAGGCATTCCATTATCGATATGTCTACATGCTGACCCGTGCCCACCTTCTCGGCATGATGGAGAGCCACCATTGTACCGGTGAATCCCACCACCCCGGCCAGATACTGGTTAGGGGAGCCACCATATTTTAATGGTTCCCGACCCTTGTCTCCTAAGTTGTACATCTGACCACTTACGGCGAAGAGGGTGATTTCCCTGGCTTTATAATCCCTATATGGACCCGTTTGGCCGAAGTTAGATATAGAGGTCATCACTAGCTTTGGATTTATCTTCTCGAGAGCCTTATAATCAAGTCCCAGGCTAGGCATTACTCTCGGCTCGAAGTTCTCAACCAGGACGTCTGCCTCTCGAATCAACTCCTTAAGAACTTCCCTCCCTGTTTGTGTCTTTAGATTGAGGGTGATGCTTTTCTTGTCTGTGTTGAGATAGAGAAACAGTCCGCTCTTATCAGGATCCGGCTTATCACTGGGAAAAGGTCCCATTTTTCTGGTGCCGTCCCCTTCGCTTGGCTTCTCGACCTTGATCGTCTCCGCTCCCAAAGCCGCCATGAGCTTGGTGCAGAAAGGGCCCGCGATATAATGGGTGAGGTCTATGACCTTAATACCCGAAAGCACTCGCTTTGACATGCTCGCTCCTCCAGATCAACCTGATTTCCTTACTTTACAAGCATTCCTCCAAGCCTAAGTCTACGAGTTTCTCCCTTAAAGGTATCCCCTCTTCTGACCACCCCCTGAAGGCGTAATACTCATTAAGCATGGCGCCGAGGTGTGGTAAATGGTCAGCAGCCCCTCCACTCCCTCTCTTATGTGTCAATATCCTTGCGGGCAAAGTATCATCCTTCCTACTTATCCCTCGCCTTACGTCGAACATCCTCTTGAGGTTAAAGATGCGCTCCGTTGCCTTCATGAACTCTTCAAACCCCATATCCCAACCTGTCACACAGTTTAGGAGCTTTAAGAGATGCTGAGGCTCTACACCACGCCAGTTGAGCAGCTTGGTGCAGACGGTTAGGGAGTTAACTGCTGACATCAGGTCTTGAGCTCTAGCGGCCTGTTCACCCGTTCCCTCCGTTTGGAACCTCTCAACGCTGGACGAGACCCCTGTCTGCCCCTTCTCATAACCCACGCGACCTACAATAATCCGATCCATATGAGAGGCTCCCAAGCTGCTGGTAGCGTACACGACAGCAAGAATATTGGCAGCCCGGGGGTCGTGCGCAGGGAACTCAAGACCTTTGACATGAATAGCATATTCGCGAGCCAGTCCCCCTATACGTTCCGCCGCCCTCTTTACACCTTCGCCCAGCAGTTCCCCAAGGCCACGTCTCTCGCCTATTTGCCTTGTCATCTCAAGCATGGCCTCAGCGTTGCCCCACTTCAACCGTATGCCACCCGTATCACTATCACTGATCAGGCCCTTCTCATAGCATTCCATAGCGAATGCTATTATATCCCCGGCAGATATGCTATCTATACCATACCTGTTGCATAGGGAGTAGGCTTGTTGAAGGGCTTCCGCATCATCAATGAGGCAGTTGGTTCCCATAGGCCCCCAGTGCTCCCAAACCATGTGCCTCTCACCATCCTCTGTGAGCTTGGATTCCATATCGAAATATGGACAGGTTCGACAATACAGCGGACGAGTTTTGTACAGTTCCTCAGCCAGCTTGTATCCAGGTTCGAAAGTTCCCTCGAGCCAGTTCTTCACTGGGACTCTCCCTACATCTAAGAAGCTCTTAAGGCGCGCCACCTCAGCATCAATCGTCTCCTCCGGTTTCTTCACCGGACTCTGGGCATATATTCTGGCAATGCTTTCCTTGAGCCCTACCTCGTCAGCCACTGTTATCTTACCTGTTCCCCTGACCACTATCGCTTTGAGCCTTTTCCAGCCCATAAGTGCACCTAAGCCACACCTTGCCGCTGCTCTGCCCTTCTTGCCATCGTTCATAATACTGGCAATCCTCACCAGCCTCTCACCAGCAGGCCCTATTGCAGCCACACTGGCTCTCACATCGGTCTCTTCCCTTAGCGGGCCTTCAACTTCATAAGTGTCCATGCCCCATAGATGACCGGCATTTCGAATCTCCACCTCCCCATCGTGGAGCCAAAGGTAGACAGGTTTACCAGCCCTTCCCTTCACTATAATGCCATCAAAGCCCGCTTGTCTTAACTCGCATGCCCAATCCCCACCTGAATGTGCCTGGCCCCAAATACCGGTGAGGGGTGATATTCCAGCTACTACGTATCGGCTGCTAGAGGGCACGAGGCCTGTTAATGGGCCTGTCATAAAGATTAAGGGGTTCTCCGATGAGAAAGGCTCCGTGTTGCTTATCGTCTCCTCCCATAGAATCCTTGCAGCGAAGCCAATCCCACCAATATATTTCCTTCTCAGCTGATCGTCAGTTTCCCGAAAGCCGATTTTGCTCGATGTTAAATCTACCTCTAAGATCCTCCCATATCCTTCCATCATAAGTACATCCTCCTTAAAAGCTTTAAATTTGTGCTCAAGACATGCCTTCAATCCCGATATCTCCCCTTGTCCTATTTCCAAGCGGGTCTCCTATTCTCCCAAAAAGCCCGCGCCCTCTAGCGCCTCTCCACTGGAATCCACAGTTGCCCGAGCCTTGCGTACGAACTCCATGGTCTCGTTCAGACTATGAAGGAGCCCGTAGTAAATAGCCTTTTTGGTGAAAAGTTGGATTGGCGCATCATCTGCAACGTATTTGCGAGATACATAACCTATCGAAGGAGATCTTTTTAGGTTGCTACAATCCATGAGAATGCTCGCAAATGCCCCTTTTAATAACGCGGCAATATCAGAATGGTCAATTTTTTGAATCGCCTGATTGATTCGTAATAGATTATCTAACACCGGTTTTCTGAACTGTCGATCACTTAATAAGAAACTTGGGGGTTGAAGCTTGACGTCACTTTCTAACGAGAAATTCTTTCTGACACTAATGAACTGCCCAAGGTCTATATCCCAATTAAGTTTAGTCTTTAGAATGAAGAACATCAGGGGATTCATCTCAACACCGATTGAATTGATATTGGCTAGTTTGGCAGTTACGTTTAGAGTCCCACAGCCGGAGAAGGGGTCTAAGAGTAGATGCCTAGTATCAATAGACAATTCGTTAATTAATCGTCTGATCAAGCTACTGGAGAAACCCTCGACATATGGGCTCCATCTATGAATAGGTTCAGAGGCATTATATGCAAAGGTCACATCTCTCCAATCCAGAAAATTGACTTTTGTACTGAACTGTCTCAGATAATACTCCGGTTTTACGAAACTACTTGGCGTTTGTGCGTATATATCGCTGTTGCTAGCATAGAAGCGATCGATTTCATCACCAAGCAGATACAGTTGCCTTCCGTGTCTCAACTCTGTCTTCATTCTATCTCCCTTCAGAACTCTCTGGTCTCCAATTATTGCTAAACAGACTGAGTTGTGGGCTAGCGATATGCAAAGGTTCAATCCTGTTTGCGTATTCCTCAATCTCTTTTAGTTCTGACTCAGTGAAAACGACTTGTTTGTTCCTAAAACGGTGGCCATAAGGTATCTTGCCGCTGGACCGCCAGCGCCACAGCGTCTGTCGGGTAACTGAAAGTTGACCGGTTATTTCCGTTGTCGTGTAGTAGTTAACTCCATCGATTACAAAACCCATCCTTAGACCAGCCCAAACATCATTAGCTATGAGTAACGGGACGTATCGTACCGTTACACTTTGTAACACATTAGCACATCCGAAAGGAGTTGTCAACAGGAGGGCTTTCAGCATTGAAATCACTTCTTACCGTTTGGGCACCTCGCTGTGTTACCAGTGCACAAACCGTCATTTTGT
>Ga0114921_10000333_pt1 | contig 20044 bp, 17 predicted proteins | sample BentaG_FD_87016 | JGI IMG/M metagenome (GOLD analysis project Ga0114921, IMG submission 87016) | Deep subsurface microbial communities from South Atlantic Ocean to uncover new lineages of life (NeLLi) - Benguela_00093 metaG | ecosystem: Environmental > Aquatic > Marine > Oceanic > Sediment ... | reverse complement strand
TTCATGCAATCAAAAAAAATTAAACCACCAATTCCAGTAGAGGCTCTTGATTTAAAGGACTTTGCAAGATTAGCGCTTGCCTTTGTTGATATGCCTACTATGTTGTGGTCAATAATACATAGGGAACAACATATACTTGCCCTATTTACTGCATACACGTATTGGAAAGGCGATTTGCCCATTATGGTGTATGTTAATAAGAATAATTCTGGAAAGCCTTTCTTAGCATATAAAAGTGATTCTTTAGATGGTGAAATCTGTACCTTCGAGGATAGCGCTGATGATCCGAAATTTAAATATAGTTCCTTTATGGAGATTAAGAAAATTCCTGATTTATTTAAGCAAGCCTTAGATGGGAATTATGAACTCCCTCAAGAGCCTTTGCTTATTGAAGTAAATAACATAACCACTTTGGTTAGAATGTTGTTGTCGTTATCTGTTAGGGACGAATCAATCTTTCCTATATGGCATTTTAAAAGAAATAAAGATCATATTATGGGAGCTTTTGTACCTTTTGAACATTATTATGATTCTGATGCTATCCCAATGTTTTTTTATTATAAACAGGATCATCCTCCACGCTCTCCATTTGTGAAGTATTCTGCATCTAAATCGCAGGGGGAAAAAATTGATTATGCCAATGATACATCTGATAATAAATTCTTCTATTCAAAAATAATTAGTGTAAAGAATTTTCCAATCTTTCCATAGAGTATGTCAATAGAATCTTTTTACATAATAATCTCAAATACGATTAAATATGTCCTACAGGTAGGATGTAAATCGGGATATATTCGCTTGGCGTAGAAATAATCTCTTGGACACTATTGTCATAAAAAGCGCCAATTGCAACTGTTCCAAGTCCCATTGACTCTGCCTGCAAATAAATGTTCTGGGCCACATGCCCAGCCTCCATATGTACATACCTTTCTTTTCCTCTACTTTTGTACCTCATGGTTGAACGTTCATATATCGCTGTTATTACTATATTCAATGCTGCATTTTGTATACATTCTTGCCCAAGCGAAGCATTAGATAATTGGTTTCTATAATCCCCTTTCTTAATACATATCAAACTATGCTCCTTACAAGAATATTGATATATTCCAGATTCTAGATCTGAGTTTCCAATTACAAGAAAAACTTCTAAAGGATATAGGGCTCCAGCCGAAGGCGCTGATCTAAATTCCGTACGTGGTTCTGTTATTCCTTGTGCGGCCCAACAGAGTTGGGAAATTTCTGTTAATAAAATTGGGTCATTAGTAAATGTTCTTCTTGAACGCCTTCGTTTTATAGCTTCTTCTACAGAAATGCCTCCCTTAGTTCTGGGTTCATTCATTTGAATCAAATATTTTTCATTCAACTTTTCATCATCACTTTCTAAAAATTCTTCAAATTTTTTGAAGAAAAAAAGGCTAAGAGCTGCTAGTGAAAAACCGGCTAAAATTTTTAAAAAATTTCTTCTTAATACACGAATTTGCATGATCTCTTCAAGAAGAAAACAAATGAATCTATTCTTTTAAACAATTCCTTATTTCAATTTCTGGAATCTTAGCAGAACACGCAATTAAACCTAAAAAAGGGAAATAAATAGTAAACTCCGTAAATAATCCATTAATATTCCAAAGAATTCAAAGTAGATTAAGTGTTGATTTTGGTAAATAATCTTCTAGAGGTTTAGCATTTAGTATTTTAAAACCCCCTCTTTTTAATGCTTCGATAAAGGCCTCAGCTGTTTCTATTCTGGTAAAAACAGGGGTAGAGAATTCTGAGGCAGTCCTTCTTATAATGAAGCCATCGCTCATTTTATTATCTCTTTTTTGTGGGGACTGCGTATTGATAACGGCTTCTATATCACCATTTGCGATTTTATTTAAAATCTCATTACTTCCTTCACTGATCTTTTTGAGGGTACTTATTTTAAACCTAAGTTTCTTCAAGTAATTTGCAGTTCCTATTGTTGAAACTATTTTATAACCTAAATCGTCCAAATTCTTTGCTAATTTTTCAATCTTTGGTTTATCATCATCACAGACAGTAATCAGAACCTCGCTCCCTTTATTTGGTATTTTGAAACCAGCTGCTATGAATGCTTTAAGAACTGCATTCGAAAAATTATAATCTAAACATGCAACTTCGCCAGTGGATGACATCTCTACGTCAAGGATAGGATCAGCACCTTCAATTCTAGAAAATGAAAACGTTGGACTCTTCACTGAATAATGATAAATTGTTCGATTTTTAATTTTCAAATCCTCTAAAGTCTTTCCAAGCATTATTTTACTACCTGCCCAAATTATGGGTATTCCACTAGATTTGCTTGAATAAGGCATACTTCTGCTAGCACGCAAATTGAGCTCAATTACATACACTTTGTTATCCTTTGCTACGAATTGAATATTGAATGGCCCCTGGATTTTTAGAGCTCTAGCAATCCGTGCGGTGTAATCTTCGATATCGTCAATAAGTTTTCTATTGACATTCTGTGGAGGTATAACCATATTTGCATCTCCACTATGCGTACCTGCCTGCTCTATGTGCTCCATTATGGCACTAATTAGAACATTTCTACCATCACAGACTGCATCGACCTCAATCTCTTTAGCATTTTCAATAAATTTACTTATTACTACTGGGTATTCTTTTGATATTCTGGCAGCCAGGTTAATATATTCCTCTAAATCCTTCCAATTTCTTGCAACACGCATCGCAGCACCTGATAATACATAGGATGGCCTTATTATCACAGGGTACCCAACTTCTTTAGCAAAATCAATTGAATCTTCTTTTGAAATTAGGCCTTTCCATTTCGGTTGAGGGATTCCAAGTCTACGAAGTAGAGAGCTAAATTTTGTTCGGTCCTCAGCCATATCTATGCTTTTTGCAGTTGTACCAATCAATTTTACCCCACTTTTAACTAAAGACATAGCTAAATTATTGGGCGTTTGCCCTCCTACACTGACTACAGTTCCTATTGGATTTTCTTTCTCTATTACATCCATTACCCTTTCATGAGTAATCTCTTCAAAATACAATTTATCGGACATGTCATAATCAGTTGAGACAGTCTCTGGATTATTATTCAATACAATTACTTCTTCAATACCCTCCTCTTTTAGTCCCCATACAGTATTCATCGTACAATAATCAAATTCGACACTGCTCCCGATTCTTATACAACCGGCACCAAGTACCAAAATCTTATCCAAATCTTTAAAGTCAACATCATCAGTATTCCCGCCATAAGTAACATAACAATAATTGGTAATTGAAGGCCACTCTGCCGCCATAGTGTCTATTATTTTAAATGAGGGGTTGATCTTGAACTTCTTTCGGTAGGAACGCACATTGAACTCTGATTCATCTAAAAATTTTGATAATTGAGCATCTGAAAAGCCAAGCCTTTTCGCCTCTTGTAAATTATATGGAAGGTTCTTTCTTTCATTTTTATTTTTACATTCTCTTAATCTTCTTTCTATTTCAATGATGCTGGTAAATTTATGAATGAACCACTTATCTATCTTGGTTATCTCAGAGATTTCCTCTACTTTCATTCCAGTCTTTAAGGCTGCTACAATTTGATAAAGCCTCTCACTTGTCGGATTTTTGAGTTTATCTCTTATGCTACTTAAGTTCTCTTTCTCAATCTCATAATCTTCATTACCAATTAATCCAATCTTACCGATTTCTAATTCTCTAATTGCTTTCTGCAAAGCCTCTTCAAAACATCTTCCAATTCCCATTACTTCTCCAACAGATTTCATTTGAGGCCCTATCAAATATTTAGCATTTTTGAATTTTTGAAAATCCCATCTAGGAATCTTTACTACAATATAGTCTAATGCTGGTTCAAAACAGGCTGTAGTTATCCCTGTAACTTTATTCTTTAATTCAGGAAGGAGATAACCAATTGCTAATTTGGCTGAAATATAAGCTAAAGGATAGCCCGTAGCTTTGGATGCAAGAGCACTAGATCTAGACAACCTTGCGTTGACTTCTATCGCAACATACTCTTCACTCTCAGGATCAAGACCAAATTGAATATTACACTCCCCTACTATGCTTAGACCTCGAATAACCTTTATTGAAGCGTTACGGAGCATTTGATATTCTTTATTGTTTATTGTTTGAGTTGGAGCAACTACTATGCTATCACCGGTATGTATACCCAAAGGATCAAAATTTTCTAGAGCTGCAACAGTAATAGTGTTGTCTGCACTATCTCTTACAACTTCATACTCTATCTCTTTCCATCCATTAAGGCATTTTTCTATTAAGACTTGATGGATCATGCTTTGTTTAAAGGCCCTTCTTATGATTTCACCCAGCTCTCTTTGATTGTTTGCAATCCCAGAACCTCCGCCTCCGAGTGTATAGGCCACTCTGACAATTACTGGATATCCTATGTCTTTACCAATACTAATAGCATCTTTTTCATTATACGCAACATCACTTGGTGGAACAGGTATATTCAATTCTTTCATCGCATCTCTGAATAATCCTCTGTCCTCAGTTCTCTCAATGGGTTCAATAGCTGTTCCAAGTACTCTTACTCCTTCTTTCTCAAGAACTCCCATCTCATGTAGTTTCTTACCGATGTTTAGGCCAGTTTGACCCCCAAAGCTCAATAGAATTCCATCTGGCCTGTCGTTTTTGATTATCTGTTCTAATATTTCAGGCACACATGGCTCTAAGTAGACCTTATCCGCCATCCTGTAACTTGTTTGAATTGTGGCGATGTTTGGATTCACTAATATGGTTTCAATATTCTCTTCTTTCAATGCTTTGAGGGCTTGAGAACCACTATAATCAAATTGCGGGAAAGAAGTCTGACTCCTTTCATTCCGCTGCTTGTCCTATGACTATGCCCCCGCTTCCAATCAAAAGAACCTTATTTATATCCTTAATTTTAGGTATTTTTTATCACCCTTACAAATTCATCAAAAAGAAAAGCTGTATCTACGGGTCCTGGAGAAGCTTCTGGATGCCATTGAACGGCTGAAGCTTTTGAGCCACTGTGTTTAATGCCTTCCACTGTTCCATCATTAGCGTTTTTATAAGTGACCTCAAGCTCCGTATTCTTCAAAGATTCAGGTTCTATTGCATAACCATGATTTTGACTAGTAATAAAGCATCTATCTGAAGTAGTTTCTATACAGGGATGATTTTGGCCTCTGTGTCCGAATTTTAATTTATAGGTATCGCCTTTGAATGTTAAAGCTAATATCTGAGCGCCCAAACAAATGCCAAAAATCGTTATTCCATTATCGAATATTTGTTCAATAGTTTTAGTCAAATAAGAGATGCGTTTAGGGTCACCCGGACCATTTGAAATTACAACACCATCTGGTTTTCTCCTGAGAATATCATCGGCACTATATGTTGGAGGAACTTGAATTACACCAACTCCTCTATCAATTAATGAATTTATTATACTCTTTTTTACTCCACAATCAATTAGAACAATTTGCCTACTTTTTCTGCTAGAATGTTCAATCACTCCTTTAGCACAAACTTCAGCAACTAAATCTCTATCGTTAGGATCTTCTACCCTCTTCACCTCATCTAGAATATCGTTTTTTGAAGGGTTTTCATCATTGTTGTAGACTTGGAGTATGCCCAGCATTGTTCCATGATATCTCAATTTTTTAGTTAAGGCTCTAGTATCTATACCTTCGATGCCTGGGACCTCGTATTTTTCTAGAGTTTCATCCAAACTCATCATAGAAGACCAGTGACTAGGACTCCTACACAATTCATGGATGATATATCCTTCGATTTTTGGGCTGTCTGATTCAAAATCTCTTTTATTGACACCATAATTCCCTATGAGAGGGTATGTCTGAGTTAGAATCTGGCCTTTATAGGAAGGATCAGTAATTGATTCATTATATCCCATCATTCCTGTATTGAATACAACCTCACCGGATATCTTTCTAACTGCACCGAATCCTTTCCCATAGAAAAGAGTACCGTCTTCTAGTACTAAAGTAGCTTTTTTATCGTTCTTTGAACGGCAGAATTTGCCTATCAGTGAACCCTTCTTAATCTGATAATATTAGCTGTAATTTAAACTTTTCATCGAAAATGATTTGATTAATTGAAAAGAGGACAGTTATTGGTTGCTAAATTCTTAGATTTAAAATCAAAAAAGAATTTGCAGAACGTTATCAACTCTTCTAAGATCATCTATTATCTTTATTGCATCAGTTGAGCTTAATTTGCCTTCGTTATTCAGATTATTAAACTTCAAAATAGATGTTGACATATCATCAAAAGCTTGTTTTACATTTAAATCTTCGTTCATATTTTTTTCAAAATCTTTCAAAATATTGTTAATTAGCTTTGTTGCCGATTTATCTGAACTTGATGAATCCGCATTTTTCAGTTTTTTAATAATTCCTCTTAATCTTTCAATTTTTACGCTCAATTCTTTTAGGGTTTCCAGATTAAAATGCAATTTCTTTCTATAATGATGATAAATTAGAAACAACCTAATTTCTTCTTTTTTAAATCCCATCTTGATTAAATCATTCAAATAGATTACATTACCTTTACTTTTGGACATCTTTTTACCTTCAACGAAAAGATGTCCACCATGCAGCCAATAATCTGTATATCTTTCGTTTGATATGCTTTCTATTATTGCAATTGTGTAATCATGATGTCTTGCGAGATTATCTATGCCCCCGCACGCAATATCTATCTTGTAACCTAAGTGTTTAGTTATCATAGAAGCATCCTGAATATTCCACGCAGGCCTTCCATCACCAATCTCAGTTTTCCAAAAATACTTATCGTTTTCTTTTTTTCCATGCCATAATATGAAATCTCCCCTGTTCCAACGTATGCCTGGATAAGTATCTTTATGAAATCTTCTTTTTGCCTTAGGCCATTTGTTCATATCTAAATTTGCTAATTTTCCAAAGCTTTCAAATTTTAATGGGTCAAAATATATGTTCTTCTCATGCCAATATGCAAATCCTTTTTTTAATAACAGTTTGATTAGTTGAACTGATTGATCTATAATTGTTGAAGAACGTGGCATATGGGAAGGGTACTTTATTTTAAGAAATTTGAAATCTTCAAGAAAGATTTTTAGATTTTTTTCTGTTAATGTCTTTAATGATTTCTTTTCTTTATTGGCTTGAATTATTGCTTTATCTTCTACATCAGTGATGGCAAGAAGGCGAATGTCATTATAGCCTAAATATTCAATATATCGTTGGAGAATGTCTTCAAATAGGAATGTGCGATAATTGCCGATATGTTGTTGACCATATATGGAGGGTCCGCATGTGAACATTTTAATTCTTTTTTTTTTGGGAGGTTTAAACGTTCTGACTTCCCTAGTTAAAGTGTTGTAAATCTTCAGCATCTATATTCCGCTCTTTTTAGAAGATTTCATATCAAAGTATCCTGCACATTTATTAATCATTAATGATATTTTAATCCTAGATGATTTTATGACGGATATTAATGGATATGAAGAACGTAGCATCCCAAAGCCTTTTCCACGACAACTTCGTTGGGCAATTATAGTTTTGGCTATATTGTTTGTTGCTTGGGTTGTATCTGGCGTTGTTGTCAATTTATGGCTTAATGTAAAAGAGTTTGGTGAATTATTTATTCGTCCTATTTACTTCTGGGTGTATTCAGGATTTTTATTATCTGCGTTAGCATTAGTAAGGATTGATCTTAAAAACCGCAGATCACTTACATTATGGTTTCTTCATGTAATGGTAAATTCCTTCAAATATAGAAGCATTGATGAAGAAGCGGAACAAGTCTATTTTAAAGAATTGAGCTTCGGTGAATTTCAGCCATCTTGGTCTAGATTCATTGTATGGCAGATCACGAAAGTATTTTTAGGTTTCTTTTTTTTCGCTAATGTGTTTTTTGGAATGGCTATTTATGCGATTCAGCAGGGTTGGGATCCTAATCTTGCAAGTATTTGGAAGATATTTTCTCTTCCTTTTATAACTCCGCCATTTGGCGAAGAATACGCTAATTCAATTGTAATTCCTATGTTACCTGCATTAACTCTTCTAGTTGGGCCTGTTCTTAGTGCATTGGGCATAAGATTGATTTTACTTGTAGGATTCACTCAGATCGTCCGGATTTGGTCTCCAAGAGCAAATGATCAATCAAAAGAATTAACACCGATTGGATGGAAGTTAGCTATCCTTTGGGCTTTATTGGGACTAGGAGCTCTTTGGACATTCTTCAATAGCTTCTTTACAGCTTTTATTAATTATAACACAAGGTATGCGATAGTTGGGCTGGCCATAATAGGTTGCGGTTTCTTAGTATTAGCTTTTTTGGACTGGAAAAAGAATTCTAATAAAACTAGGAGATTCTTTTCTTTACGCCGTATAGGAATAAAGGTTGCTCCGATTTTACTAATAGTACTTATTGCGTTTTCAATTATGGCTATCAACGATAGCATCGCAGATGCTCGAAAAGTTGAGTGGCTAGGTCCATATACCGCACAACAAATTGCGGTAAATAGATATTTTGCCGAATTAGATGAAGTTGAAGTAAAACCATATGTTTTTAGCCTTTCCCCAATTTCGAGTGAGCAAATATATGCCTATTCTGCAGACCATCGGGATTTGATCGATTCTGTTAGGCTGTGGGACTGGAGTGCAAGCTATTCTAAATTAAAACCCGAGATAGGCCTTATCCCATATGTTGATTATCAAGACTCGGATATTATTAGATTTGATGATAAATTATATTGGGCCGCTTCAATGAAACCTCTTATACCAGAAACTGTAAGACCTGGTGACAGATGGTATGCTCAACATTTGGTTTATACTAATGTTCCAAATGGATTCTATCTTTTAGATGCTCAAGAAGGAAATGTCGAAGAAACTAGCCAATATTTCGATCAAAGACGAATATACTATGGTGAAGGAGGGCTTTTTGAAGAAACTTGGGCAGCTTACCCAGAGAACCGTGATAAAAGTGATGAATTAGAAGGATACTTCTATGGAGGAGATGGAGGAATAACTGTACCACCCCCATTGAGCTGGATTTATGAATTCAACTTTTTCTTAGCATTCAGAGATCAAGAGATACATTTGATGAGATACAGGGATATTTATGATCGAATGGAGCTTCTATTTCCTTATTTTGAATACAATTTCAAAGGTAAGTATGTAGATACATTTCCGGTAACTGATGGTCAAAATACATATTATGTTATGCCTTTAATAGTCCGGCTTGATACTTGGAATGTTCCTTGGAGTAGAGGAAACGATATTATGAGACTAGTAGGCTACGCCTTGATAGATATTTATACCGGTGAAATAAAACTCCTCATAACAGGAAATGATTACATCAGTGAACTTTTCAAGTCCGTTTATAGCGAATTTATTATCACCCAAGTACCAGTTTGGATAGAGAAGCAGTTGAGATACCCTCAAGAGCTGTACGAATGGAGAGTAGGAATGTTCAACTATTATCATGTAGAAGATCCATCGACATTTATCGTTGCAAAGGAATTCTTTGAGGTGCCAGAAGGCCTTACAACATATTACATTTTTTCTAAACCACCTGGATTCGATGAAATGGAGTACATCGGTTTACTTTCTCTTGAATTGAAGGGAGCTAGAGGAAGGAATCTGGCTGGTTATATGGTAGTTAGGAATGATATTCCACATACGGGCGAAATGATTTTCTATCAGGTCCCCTTTGAATCCGACACTAAACTTTTGGGTCCTACAGGTACAAAAGAGGCGCTAGAAAAGAACTCAGAGTTTGCTCAGCTTAAGACCCTTCTTCGAGAACCAAGAATTGGCGATAACATACTCTATCGAATTGGGGACCATGATGTATACTTTATGCCTGTCTATACGGCTGGACATGGAGGCGTAGTTACAGAGATGGGAGTTGTTGCGTGTATAGGAGCGGCCTTTACGGGCAATTATTTCGTAGGTTTAGGAAATAATGCAGAAGAAGCTTTTGTGGATTATTTAGCTCAATTTGCAGGCGTGTCAGAACCTGTTGAACCTGTTGAACCTGTTGAACCTGAGGAAGGAGTAGAAAACTTGGAAGATCTAATACAGCAAGCGAGAGATCACCTGCGAGCTTATCAAGAACTCTTAGGGCAAGGAAAATATCAAGAAGCAGGAGAGCAATATGAAAGGTTCTTAGATGTTTGGGAGAAAATATCTGGACAAATAACTGGGATAGAGGAGGAAGAAATTGAAGAAGAACAACCAATTGAATGAAATTATTTCCTTTTTGATGTTTGTCTTTGGAGTTTTGTTGATTGGTGGGATAATAACTTTATTCATTCGTTTGCAAAGAGGGTTCATAGGCATAATACTATCTGGCATAGCTTTTCTGGTACTAATATTTTGGATTAAGGAGATGAAAGGTTTCTTCAGTGAAGAGAAATATTTGCTTGGAAAATCAAACTCAGAAAATGAATTAGAAGAATCCTGGCTTTATGATCTTTTCGAAGAGAATAACGAGAAGATCTTGATAGCAAAAGTACCGGGTCCAAAGAAAGCCATAAAAGCGAAATCACTAAATAATAAACTTCAAATTTTTGGAGGGCAGAAGTTCTTTAAAGTTCTTACAATGCCTAAAAAAATAAGCATCAATAGTATTGAATATAAGAATGGTGTATTGCAGGTAAGATTTAAAGAGGACAGCAAAATTCTCTCTCGTAGCTAGTTTAATCCGTACTTATTGCTTTAGAAAAAAATCTGAATCGATTATTCAGCTAGAAATCTGACTAAAAAGTATATTACAATAAAAAATACAAGGCCAAGTAATAATTCTTCTAGACCAAAATATATGCTTGTATAAGCCATAAAATATGGCTATTTACCATTAATTAAAAATATTATTGATCTAGTGCACGCATCACTAGAAACCAAAAAAAAACCATGTGATCTAATTGGTTGAGATTGGGGATAAAGCCCCAAATTTTTCCTTATTGGATATGGAGATGAAAACTCGCTCTTTATATGAATTCCTAGAAAAAGGATCTGTTGTTTTAGCATTTTTTCCTTTTGCATTTAGCCCTGTTTGTACCAAAGAAATGTGCCAATACCGTGATTCTTTGGTTAGATTGGAATCATTGAAGATTCAAGTTATGGCTATTAGTGTAGACAGTCCTTTTGCATTGAAGGCTTTTGCAAAGGAAAATAGACTCCAGTTTACTTTATTAAGCGATTTCAATAAAGAAGTATCGAGACTATATGATGTATTGCATGAGGAATTATTAGGTCTTAAAGGCGTAGCAAAGAGATCTGTATTCATTATCGATAGTAATGGGATAGTTCAGTACCGATGGATTTCAGAAGATCCTTCTAAAGAGCCAAATTATCAGGATATTGAGAAGAAATTAGAGTCGTTAACTTAATGTTTAACCTATTGAATTAAGAAAAACTTGAGCGAAAACAGATGACTCTTGAATATTTACTTCTTTTTATAGCCATGTTCTTATTACTATTGGATATCTATTCATTATCCAAGATTAAATCTTTGAAGAAATCTTATAGCAACAACTCATCGTTTTATTTATTTTCAATATTTGCGATTTTAACATCCATCTCTTTTATCTCATATTTACATTCTTTTTTAACTGATAATTTTATTTTGAAGGACGTTTATGCTTATTGCTCAACGTATTTAGCAGTAGAATTCAAAATATATGCAAGTTGGGCCAGTCTAGGAGGTTCTCTTTTACTTTGGACAATGATTCTTACTTTGATAATTCTGATTTATAGATTTTCGAATCCATTCATTATTGATAGATTTAAAATTAGAAGTTATATATTGCTCAATATATCGCTCGTATTTCTCTCTTTGGCGACTATTTTATCAAATCCTTTTAGCTCATATTCATTTAAACCGATAGATGGTTTGGGATTAAATCCATTACTTCAATCCCCATGGATGGGGATTCATCCTCCAATTATATTTCTTGGATATTCATTGACAATTTTCTGCCTTGCTCTTTCTCTTGCAAGAATAGATTTAGCAAATAATTCAGCAGTAAATATTGTAAACTATTCTGCTAAGTTAGCCTGGCTCTTTCTTTCTATTGGAATAGCTTTGGGAGGAATATGGGCATATGAAGAATTGGGTTGGGGGGGATATTGGTCGTGGGATCCTGTAGAAACTGCTTCATTACTTCCATGGTTAGCTTTAACAGCTTACTTCCATAGTTCTTTTTTACGTAATTCAAAAAAGACCATTATCAAGGAACTCATTATACTGATAGCAGCATTGTTAGTGATATTTTCAACATTGATCACTAGGAGCGGTCTATTAGAATCAATTCATGCTTTTGGGGCATCGACAACAACATATCCTTTTATCGCTATGGCGGTGTTCTTCATATTCGTTTTCAGTTATTTCAAGATAAAAACAGGTAAGATAATTTTCTCTATTAGAAAGAAAAGTACTGATGCAATGTCGATTTTTGGAACACTATCCGTCGCATCTATTTTCTATATAGTAGCTGTGTGTTTAATAGGTCTGTTAATTCCATTATTCCATTCAGTTGCGTTTGGAGAAGCAATAATCATCGATAAATATTATTATAATACTATGTGCCTCCCTCCCACAATCATTTTCGTTATAGCTATAATGTGCTGTAATATTGCTGGCAAACCTAATTTTAGAAAATGTGCAGTTGTAATCCTTAGCACCATGATTGTCAGTATTTTAACAGCAATTCTCAGAATTCCTACTGATAGTCCTATGGCTAATTTTGGAATTTCAACCCTTCTTATAGCCTTGTTAATTATTGCTTATAGTTATTCTTTCAACTATATCAAAAAGAGAAGATTAATCCCATTTTACTGGGGGAGACGTGCAATCCATATTGCTATAATAATAATATTACTGGGAGTCCTTCTAAGCTCAACTCTTGAGACTAAGGATAGAATAATGGTCGGAACTGATCGTGAGGTATCAGTATTAGGTACGGAATTAAGGATTTCAGATTATAGATTCGAAGGCCCCACAGGAAGAATATTTGCTCGAGGCAATATCCTGCCAGAACACTCTTCTTTATATGTCAACGTCATAACTTCTATTGATAACACTTCATTTTCAAATGACCTTTATGCAGGACTTTATACAGTTCATGGCTTTGTACTAAAGCCCTATATTAGCAGAACCCTGACAAAAGATGTTTACATAGCATTAGATTATAGCGACTCGATTTATCAAGGACTGCTTTTAAGCTTAACTGGAAATGTGCCAGGTGAAATATCAGAATTCCCTATCTCAATTAAGATAGTTCCTTATGTGAATCTTCTGTGGTTTGGTATAGCATTATTGTCTGCTGGAATCGTTGTATCGATTATTAATGATATTTATGTAATTAAAAAAACCAGACATGCTAGAAAATAGGGTTTGGAGTCAGCGTTTTTTGTAGAAGTAAAGGATCAATATCGCTATAGCTAATACAACTATCGGTAATCCCATATACAAAAGAAATGTTTGATTGTTCAAATTCACACTCTCTTCTCCGCTTCTTAGTTCCTCCGCTATATGTTCTATTTCAACTCTGCCCTCAAGAATATCATAGAAACCATGCCATTGAACAAAATCAGGTCCCATCATAAATGCACCCATTCTTGCTCTACGTCCCTCATGATGCCACATTTCATAGATGATAAACTCAATAGGCTCATCGAAACTTGTTCGTGTTAATAATCCTTCTTCATACAATTCATCAACGATCTCTTTAGCTGCGGTATACTTTTCATTATATAGTTCAACTACTGAATCTGCCTGCTCATAATAATTATTTACCCATACTTTGGAGTGGCATTGTGTACAGACTTTTTTCATTCGGCCTTGTTTTACTTCCCAAGAACTACCATCGCTGAAATTAACTCCTAAATTAGTTGCGATATTATCCGTCCGTCTCGATACTGGAGATTCCAATTCCCAACTCAATCTTGAACTCACATCATGAGTTGAGGGCATCATGGGTGCAGATGACATATGACAACCTGCACATGTGGGTGTACGATAATCCACTCCTGCCTGCCAGTCTTCCTCAATCCAATTCCAAGAATCTCCTTCAGAAAAGTAAATGTTGCCGTGTTTGGACTCTGAATATATCTCCATCTGCGGATGATCAGGACCGAGATGACATTGTGAGCAAGTTTCAGGATGACGTGCCTCAGCTATGGAGAAAGAATGGCGTGTATGACATGATGAACAACTTCCTCTGCTTCCATCAGGATTAATCCTTCCAATTCCGTTATTTGGCCAGACTGTAAAGTCATCAATTGTTTTACCTGACATATTTGTTCCATGACATGCTTGACAACCTCTAAGTGTCGCAGCATGAATCATTTCTTCACCTTCTTTTGAAAGATAACCACCTTCCATTTGGCTTTCGATGTACGGTAATTTTTCTCCACTAAACAAATACTCATAATATATTGCACCGAAGGAATGCAAACTCTGTTCAAATTCTTTGACTTCTTTACTATGACATCTTGCACAATCATTTGGTGATACTATGTGCGTTATTTCAAATCCCATGTGGGAAAGTGCATCTGGATCGAGCGGCTGTGCTTCATGACAAACTATACATGTTACATTATTCTTAGCATGGTTGCTTTTTTCCCAATCTTTTATGACATCTTCTAGCACTTCAGAACTTTTATGGCAATCAATGCAATCATCTGTGCCGGTTGAATCTGCTTTTAATTGTGTTATTGGAAATGCAATAACGCTGATAAATAATAATGATAAAAGCACAATTAATAAGCTAGATTTCCGTAAATTCTTCAAATATCCATAAGGTCTCATAATTTCTGACATTTCCAATAAACTATTGATTATTTAGTTCGTAACTAAGCGCTATTTCTCATTTATTACTTTATAAGATTTTTCAATTATTATGCTAAGACAGAACTTTTTTTTTAAACTTATTATGAAAGAGAGCATACTCATTCACTTAAAATAGGAACAATGAATACTTTATTAGAAATAATTGAAGGTCACATAAAATATCGCCCACAAAGTGAAAACCATTCGAGGTAGGAAAATGAGCTTTAAGCATTGTCCAGGTATCAAAAACCTAATTGGACCAGTTCAAATCATTTTAAGGACATGCCCATCTTGCGGGGAAGAAGTAGAATTCTTCAGTGATGAGGTTGAAACTAAATGCGATAATTGTGGCCGAACTCTTCACAGAGAAGCAACTCCATCTTGTGTAACTTGGTGTCACTATGCTGAGAAATGCATCGAAGATTTGGAGAAGAGAGGTTTACTTTCTTCATCAAGCGTTAGTGAACTTTTACGAATTGCTAAGAAGGAAAACACTAAAGAATAGGATAGTTGACAAGAATAAGAAAGAGTTATCTTAAGAATACATTGGAAAAAATTAAGTATCAATTTGATAAATTAGTAATTCCAACTTCTGGTCATGAAGTTGTAAAGAGTACCATTATTAAAAGAGGAGATAAGAAATGACATCAGAAAAAAATTTGAAAGACGTTGTTGTATTAGAGACAGGAACTCTTCATAATGAAGAAATAGAAGCTATATTCAATAATTTGCCAGTTGATATTACATTCGTAGATAAAGAAGATCAAGTTCGTTATTTTAGCCAGACTAAAGATAGGATCTTTGCTAGATCAAAGGATATTGTAGGACTAAAAGTTCAACAATGTCATCCTCAAAAAAGTTTGGATGTAGTAAGCCGAATAGTAGAAGGTTTTAAAAAAGGTGTTAACGATAAGGCAGAATTTTGGATTAATCTAAACAATAGGCTAATCTACATACGCTATTTTCCAGTTAAGAATAAGAATGGAGACTATTTGGGTGTTATAGAAGTTACGCAAGACATTACAGATATTAAAGAGATTGAAGGCGAAAGAAGATTACTTGACTGGAAGTAGCATGAAATGAAAAAATTGGAACAATTAGATATCAAAGGTAGAGTCTTAAAGACAATTGAATTAGTAGACTATCAGGAAGATGCTGTTGTCAGTAGAACAATAATTGATAAAACTACTGGAACTATCACGTTGTTTGCATTTGATGAAGGTCAAGGGTTAAGTGAACATACAGCACCCTTTGACGCTTTAGTCCAAATACTTGATGGTGAAGCGGAAATAACGATTTCTGGGGAAAAGAACTACTTGAAAGTGAATGAAATGATCGTTATGCCAGCTAATGAGCCACATGCTTTAAAGGCAGTTAAGAAATTTAAGATGTTATTGACAATGGTAAAATCATAGTTAAACTAACGTTTAAGCCAACGTGCATAAAATTGTACTTTACTGCGGTTTAACCAACAGTTCTGTTAACTGTCTTATGGATTAACATTTACTTTAGAAGTTATTCCATGGCATCGCCAATATTTATCGAAGTGAATGCATTTTCAACGTTTGCCTTAAATAATCCCAATTTATTGTAGTATTCGCTAAATCCTTTTAATCCCCGATTTTAAAAATAGAATATTTGATATTTTATAATAGAAATTCCGAGTGATAAAGACTGATAGTAAAAACCAGAGGACTATCCAAAATATATTCCCATACATATGCACTGAAGAACATCGATTTAGAGATATCTAGCAAAAATATATTCGGGATTCTAGGGCCGAACGCTGCTGGTAAGACGACTCTATTAAAACTTATGGCATGTGTTACTATGCCTACTGAAGGCAATGTTGAAATCATGGGTTTGAATTCAAAAAACGATCGAAAGAAAATTCATCAGTTATTAGGATATCTTTCACATGAGTTGCTTCTTTATAAAGAACTCACTGGGTTTGAAAACTTAGATTTCTACTCAAAATTCTACTCGCCCCCTAACATAGGGTGGCATAAAAGAATTGATGAACTTCTCAATCTTCTAAAGATCGATAATTGGAGCCATGAATTTATCCGGAATATGTCCAGCGGAATTCAGAAAAGATTCGATATAGCAAGAACCTTTCTTCATAATCCTGATTTATTATTACTTGATGAACCTTTCTCAAATTTAGATCTAGAGAGTCAAAAAATAGTATCAAAAATTATACGTGGTTTTCGAGGAAAAAAAACTGTGATTATTTCCACACATAACATTGATCACGCAAAGAGATTGTGTGATGAAATGGCCATTTTTTCTAAAGGAAAATTGATCAGAAAAATTGATAAAGACAATTTGAAATCGATAAGAACTTCAAGATTGTTCAGTAGGATATTACAATGAAACGTGAATTATTATTTGAACTTAGAAGCATTGCCTACCTAGCTATTAGGGATCTTAAAATAGAGTTGAGAAAAAAACATGAGATCTTTTCTATATTGACCTTCAGTTTAGTTTCAATATTGGTCTTCAGCTTTTCAATTGATCCTTTTTCAAAATATACTAATGAAGTTATACCTGCATTGATATGGTTCATAATTTTATTTTCTGGAATTTTCGGTTTTTCTACGACTTTTACAAGAGAAAGAGATCAAGAGACGATTGATGCATTGAGAATTCTTCCAATATCCCCCCAAGCAGCATTGATAGGTAAGACTTTGTATGGTTTTTTCTTAATATCGATAATAGAAATAGTAATCATTCCAGTTAGTCTAGTCTTCTTCAATTTTTCATTCAAGACAAATTTGTTTTTCGTTTTTATTGTATTTATACTCGGTACTATTGGCCTTTCTTTAATTGGTTCTATGGTTTCTGGTTTAGCAATGTATAGCGAATCGAGAACTATAGTAATTCCAATGATTATGGTCCCGCTAATTTTGCCCATTATTATTCCATGTATATTGCTTACGAGAACAATGGTTTTAATCAATATGACTAATCTGGCAACTCCTGAATTCAAAATTATTCTATTTACCTTGATTGCCCTTTTCTCAGCTTCGATCATTCTTTTTGAATATGTTTTGGTGGATTAATGACTTCTCTTACTTTTCTTTCTCAGCACATTCAAAGTTTTTGTTAATGAAGATATTTTTCTGTCTATCCATATTATGTAAACGAATATTGCCGCCCAAAAAATGATTGACGTATATAATAGAACTTGAAATTCATTGATACCCATATAATATTTACCTCATTTTCTCTTTTAGAATTAAAAATTCTTCCTCTAGATTAAAAACATCCAAAGTGAGCTTTAAAAGTACGAAATATATCAAGAGAATTGCTGCCATAGCGACAATTAAAGTATGAATCATGGGTGTGGTTAAACCTATTCTGCCTGGTTGAATGACTAATGTATGTATTGAAAACCAAAGTTTTACAGAGAAGTAACTCAATGGAACGCTTATGAAAGCTAATATTCCCAATACCGCAGAAATTCTTGCCCTTTTTTCTTGATCATGAATTGACATTCGAAAGGAAAGATAAGACACATATAAAATCCATAGAATTAAAGTTGTTGTTTCTCTTGGATCCCAATTCCAATGGATTCCCCAAGCTACTCCGGCCCAGATAGAACCTATGATCAAAGTTGTGCTACAAAAAATAATTCCTAATTGGGCAGATATAACCGCTATTGAATCCCATAAATATTCCCTCCTCAATAAGTATAGGATGCTTCCGATCATAGTAACTCCAAATGCAAAATAAGAAATCCAAGCTGTAGAGACATGTAAATAGAAAATTCTATACAAATCTCCTGTTTTAGATTCGATTGGTGCGTAATAAAAAATCATATATGGTAAAATAAGGCCGATAATCAAAATAATTGTGTAAAATATGTATTTTGTTCTCAATTCAATCTTCCATTTTATTATATTAACCAATTAATTGATGTTGTTCATCAATCTCTTCATATTTTGAAGGACACTTCAATATCATTTTCTCTGCCTCAAAATCTCCATTTGAATTTAATGATCCAATTAAAACAACCTCATTCTCTTCTTTAAAACCGGGTACAATACTTCCTGTATAGATCACATTTATAGATGCTTCTTCATCAGATATGGAGAATTGAAAATACATCCCAAAATCTTGCAGAGAATTTTTTTCAACCTTGCCTCTGATTTGAATATTTCTTCCGATCATGGTATCAGAGCTTTCAATTAACTCGGAAACGGTCATGTATGGGATAATTGAACTTTTAGATAGATCATAAATAAAGTAGCCACTTACTGCAATTATGAATAAGAGAACTAAGAGTATAATTTGCTTTCTAGTTATTTTGATCATCCAAATCATCAAATATTTCTTTTATTATTAGCTAAGTCTCAGAGATGCTTATTGCACTAACAGGGCATCCATCAGCTGCGATTTTTACATCTTCAATTCCATCATCGTTAAAGCTTCCAACAGATATGCCATTGGTTGAACCACCGACGACTTGAGATCTACCATCTTCACCTGCTTCAAAGTGTTTAGGATCTGTACTGTAGCACGAACCACAAACTAAACATTCATCTCTATTGATCTTAATCTCGTACTTCATTAAATCAACCTGATATTTCATTTAGATAAATTCTTTATGTATCAATTTTAAAACTGATAAATTATTATTTCAAGTTTCAATTCTATTTAATAATATTTCTATCGAGCAAAAACTTTTATTTCTATAACTGTGTTATAGAATTAAGGAAGTGTTAAGCATTATGAATTTAAGACAAAAATATCATTTCAATCAAAACAATCACATTAAAGGTCTTTTTATTATTTTATCGTTACTGCTCCTCACTTTTCCTATTGCTTTCGTGGTAGCCGGTAGGGGGCATTTAGATTATGCAGGTGTACCCACAACTTCTCTTCAAAGAACTCTCGATGCATATGGACAAGGCCCCTTTTGTGCTAGTTGCCATAACTTACCATACCCTCAACCCATTGAAGAATTATCCATACAAACTAGATCTCCCAAATTATATGGGAAGCTTAACAAGGAACCTGGGCTGAAAAGATTAACTGAAGATCCAGGAAGGGATGTCGGAGCCATTTACAATCCCTTGGGCAATAAGATTGTCTGGGCGACCGATAGATTAGGCTACTGGACCATCTGGATTATGAATAATGATGGCACAAAAAAGAAACAATTGACATCCGAAAATGTAATCAGTGGTTGGCCTACATGGAATCCAAAAGG
>Ga0114921_10000332_pt1 | contig 20045 bp, 15 predicted proteins | sample BentaG_FD_87016 | JGI IMG/M metagenome (GOLD analysis project Ga0114921, IMG submission 87016) | Deep subsurface microbial communities from South Atlantic Ocean to uncover new lineages of life (NeLLi) - Benguela_00093 metaG | ecosystem: Environmental > Aquatic > Marine > Oceanic > Sediment ... | reverse complement strand
TGACCTCCCTTGCTCGATGGTAGGCCTTATCCCTGTGAACTATGAAGCAGAGCCCATCCATTGACTTACCGTTCAAAAGGATATCAACCCTGACCGGATCTGATTCTCTGTATCCGATATGTTTATAGTCGAGATTCGCATACCCCCGAGAGGCCGATTTCAACCGATCATAAAACCCAAGTATTGCCTCGCTCAAAGGAAGTTCATACTCGATGGCGACCTTGTCCTTCTCTAGATACCTGGTGTCTTTGTATACCCCTCTTCGCCCCTGCGCCAATTTCATAATATTTCCCAGATACTGGACTGGAGTCGTGATGATGGCCCTAATATAAGGCTCTTGAATCCCCTTTATTTTATTGACAGGTGGAAGTTTGGTGGGATTGCCTATATCCATACTTTTACCATCGTAACAGATCACTCTATAGACCACACTCGGAGCAGTTGCAACAAGATCCAGGCCATACTCCCTGGCCAGCCTTTCCTGGCATATCTCGATATGGAGCAGGCCGAGGAAGCCACACCTAAAGCCCAGGCCAAGGGTAGTTGAGCTCTCTTCCTCATACCAGAGTGCCGAGTCGTTCAACCTCAACCTCTGCAGGGCGCTGCGCAGGCCTTCATAATCTTGACTCCTTGCAGGGTATAGCCCACAGAATACCATTGGCTTGATCTTCTTATATCCAGGCAAAGGGCGAAAGCTTGGATCTTTGGCATTGGTCACCGTATCCCCCACTCGAGCATGGACAAGATCCTTGATATTGGCCATCAGATACCCCACCTCTCCAGCCAGGAGTTGGCTGGCAGGCCTCATCTCTGGCAAGAAAATACCAACCTCACTTACCTCGAAGACCTTACCACTTCCCATCAGCTTAATCCTATCTTTTGGCCTTATAATCCCCTGGACAACCCTTATATAAACTATCACTCCCCGGTATGGGTCGAAGCTCGAATCGAATATCAGGGCCTGCAATCTTTCCTCAGGGTCTCCCTGGGGAGGAGGGATTCTATTCACTATCGCCTCTAAGATCTTGTCGGTGCCAATCCCTTCCTTGGCGCTTGCCAGGATGGGGCCTTCTAACCTCAGGACATCCCTTATCTGGTTCCTTGCGCCCTCTGGGTCGGCATTTGACAGGTCTATCTTATTGATGACAGGAACTATTGTTAGATTATTTTCCTGGGCCAGGTATGCATTGGCCAAGGTTTGGGCCTGGATTCCCTGAGCAGCATCTATCACAAGGAGCGCCCCCTCGCCTGCAGCTAACGACCTGGACACCTCATAGGAGAAGTCAACGTGACCAGGGGTATCTATCAAATTCAGGGTATAATCTTTGCCATCTCTGGCTTTATAATTTAACCTCACCGCCTTGGCCTTGATGGTGATTCCCCTCTCCCTCTCGATGTCCATCTTGTCCAACACTTGTTCCCTCATCTGACGAGGCAGAATGGCACCCGTATGCTCCAGGAGCCTATCCGCAAGAGTGGACTTGCCATGGTCAATATGAGCGATGATTGAGAAGTTTCGTATGTTCTTAATGGCCAATTTCGCTCCATTTAGCTTGGGGTGTCTAGGGTTTAGTTTTTTTTCTGTAGCCTGTCCCCTGCATTAGCAGTGGTTCGATATCACGGGTGAAGATGGCTTCCCAGGTATAATTTCTGATAACTTTTTTGAACATGGGTAGGGTGTCGAGTCGATTGTAAAATTCGATTATCTGTATGGCCAGGTCCTCAGGGTCCCCCTTCGGATCTATATAGCAGATATCGTCTCCGCCAATCTCACGAAGAGGTTCAATATCGGAACAAACGATTGGCAATTTTGCCAATCCAGCTTCTAAAAGGGGGGTTCCGAAGCCTTCTCTGAAGCTGGGAAAGAGCAACATGTCGCAAGCCGCATAAAGGCTGCAGCGCATCTTATTCCCTACCCTTATTCCCTTGCCATGATCGTCCTTGAGTTCACCCAGAAAGATGACCCGCTCATGTAGCCCTAACTTTTCTATCAGCTCTTTAATGGATTTATAATACTTATTACAATCTGGATCGTATGGATTGGGAGGTCCTGTAACGAGAAGGGCCGATCTCATCCCTTTTTGATTTAGTGCCCTTGTTATTTCAACAGCCAATTCTATATTCTTCCGCCTGAGTATCCTGGCTGGAAGTAACATGACTAAATCAAAATTAAAAAGTTTGCGTTCATTGAATAATTTCCAGACCAGAGGGTCTAAGTCTAAGAAGTTTCTGTAATCGATTCCATCAGGAATTACTCCTATTTCTTTAGAGTTAACCTTGAATAGGCTGGCAAGCTGATATCGGCGTTCCTCCGATACGGTAATATACTTAACCCCAGCCACAGGCTTGCCAAGCAGACTCCATGGGAAACCATCCCTGACCTCCACTCGATAGTCTGGGTCGTTGATAGCAATATCATGGCACCAGGCAATGAACCTCCTATTTCTGACTTGTCCTTTTGTATATTCATGCAGGGCAGCGGTCAGGGGGAGGTTAAAGTGCATAGTGAGGACATTGTGGATTATGCAGACATCTACATCCCTCAAATTTCTGGCCATTCTGGTGTGGATCCTATCTGCCAGTTGCCCGAAGGCCTCGCTCACTATTCCCCTGTCCAACTCGCCATTTATCCTTTTGTTAACAGCGGCAAGCGCCTTCATCTCTGGGATGACCCGTACAGGAATTCGAGGATCAAATATATCTCCCTGTCCAGTTACTATCTTTACCCGATAGCCGTGTTCGGCCATCTGTCTGGCGTGGGCCTCGATTACAAATTCCACCCCGCCAATGACTGGCGGGGTGGAATAGTGAAGAATTGCAACCTTAGGTTTTGGCATGCTAAATGCCTCGGAAAATTAGATATCGCCGCTCGATTGTTTCACCCGAATTTGATGAATCTTCTCATCCCAGCAGCCACGTCCTCTGGCTTTTGCTCAACAATGCTCTCGTATTGGAATCTCTCCATGAAGCCAGTATCATTTGTCCAGTAGGCCTGGAAGGAAGGCCTCGATATGATCTTCAGATTTAAGGAATAATACTCCAGTGGCTCATTGATAGGCCCTGAAAAGGAGCTTAAGTTGAAACTTCTAACGTCCATATCCTTATAGCTGCGCAATATCTTTATGATGCACCTGGAAAAATCCTCGATCCTCCTTTTATCCAGCTGGGCGATGCTGCTTATCCCGGTGAATATAATCTGGATCTCCCGGTTTCCCTGAGGCGCAAAGCTTGCTATGCAACTCAGAGATTTATCTTTATGAATAAACCTTTGGTCGAGCCTCTCTTCCTCCTCAACTATTTCCTCCCAATAATTCCTTCCAGTCTTTATGCAGTATTCCTTGCTCGATTTCAGAAGCTTTGCTAAATAGGAAGTCGGTTCCCTATCTATCAGAACCTGAACATGCGGATGGATGATGCTGGCAGCTGATGGAGGCATATGGTTCCAATTATACATGGGGAACCTTGCCATCGGGTCGTTCTTATATACAGCGAGTATATAATCTCTGCAAGCAGTCAGGTTGTCTATAACCATCTGGACGGTGAACCCATCCAAGACAAGATAATGTTGAGAGGATATGATTGCGACGGCGTGATATTGGCCGAAGGGAAAAAGATTGGGAAATACCAGGCATTGACCCCTTTGGAGCCTTCCTGGTTTCCAGATATCCTCGCTAAATTTTGGGGTATCCCTCTCGATATTTTCTGCACAGAAGAAGCAGCTCTCCTTTGTCTTATCGATCATAACCTGAAGACCTTCACTGGCCTTTTGTGCCTGTCCGCCATCGTCCTGAGCCGAAGGCGACCCGCCTGCTTTGACTCGTTCTGCTCGCTTGATGTTTATCCTGCACCAAAGGCCTGTTAGGGGGTCTTTTCTGTATTCTATTGGCTGAGCCTCGAGCCTGAATTCATTCAGAGGGTTCAGCAACTTTACATTCCTTACGATCTTCCGAAATTTCATTATACCAGTCCCCTCTTCTTCCGGTATGCCTCGATCGTGATCATCGGCGGGCGTTCTACGACCTTGAGCTCCTGGGTTTTGATGTAGTAATTCCTCTCCTTGGTCTTAATTGTGTTCATGCTTTGACTCAGCTGGTCGCGAAGTTCCAATTTGCCAAGCGCCTGAGTTCTGTTCAGAAACACCTGCAGGATCCCGAAGGACATTTTGGATAGAGCCTCCAGCCTCTGATTTCTGTGAATCCGCTTATCCAAATCTATCTGAGCTATGACGTCCAGGCCAAACTTCTTGGAGATGTCGATCAACAATCCCGTCTCTACGCCATAGCCCACAAAGAAGGGAACCTGCTCGAGGATCTCCCTTCTTCCTGCATATTCACCCGAGAGCGGCTGGATTAGACCTGATAGCTCGGGAAGGAGGAGGTTAAACAGGGGGCGTATCAGGATTTCGGTTACCCTCCCCCCTCCTGAAGGACGCATGATGTGTTCAATCTTCAATGGTCTCTCGTAGAAGCCCTTAACATAGCCAATTTCCGGGTTTGTCAGGAGGGGGCCTAACAGGCCATAGACGAATTTGGGACTGATATTCTTGATGTCAGCATCGAGCCAGAGGAGAATATCCCCTTTCAAGAGATAGAGACTCTTCCAGAGGTTCTCCCCCTTTCCATAACAGATGCCAACTTCGGGGAGGTAATCGGAGGCTTCGTAGACATCAGCCCCATACTCTTTGGCGATATCCCGAGTTTCATCTGTGGAGCCGCTATCCACGACAGCCAACTCATCCACTAAGGGATATAGGTCTATAAACATGGACCTGATGGTCATGATCTCTTTAGCGATGGTCTCGGCTTCATTCAGCGTTGGCAGGCCGACCGATATAGTTAAATTCTGTTCTTCCTTCAATTTCACAAGTTCAGATATGTCGCTAAATTGAGAATGGTGGAAGGTATTGGCTCGAAACCATCTCTCAAGGTCCATCCCTGATCTCCTCAGGATTTCCATCTTTCGATAAGATAAGGCTTCAACTTCTCAAAGATTCTGGCCTGAGCCTCTATCTCCTTTTCTGCCTCCAGGCTTGTCATATCCCTCGTCTCCTTGGCGAATGAGCCTACCCGGGCAAAGTAGAAGGGCACCATCAAGTCCAATATCTTACTTTCAGGTATCTCCTTGGCTAGCTGATTATAGGCAACTGCAAAGTCGTAGACGATCCTTGCCCAGAGCTCGGAAGGAAACTTGAATTCCTCGATCTTTTGCAGCTTAGCCAGTCCCTTTACCATTCTGGACTCTTCATCGTGTATAATTTCACGCCATAGAGCCTTATATGAATGATAGGAGATTTGAAATTGATTGATCATACCTTCATAGTCTACCACCAGGGCCTCCGGCTCCATTGCATGCCTGCCCGAATGGCCTCTGGGACCATGATTGAACGTCTTTACAGGCTTGCTCCCCTTGACCTGAGTCCAGTTGTTTTCATATTTCTTCATTAATTCGAAGCTGGTTCCCACCACCTCTTTGAACATCGGGCCCAAGGCGACGCTTGGTTTCCTTGGATCGTGTACCTTTGTCCCTAAGTTGACCTGGCATATCCGATATTCCTTGTTGATGGCCTGGATGGTCATCCAGATGTCGATCCCAAACCTGGCCACATCGCTCATCCAGACATCCTCGATTAGGTATGACTTAACCAGCGCCTCAGAGATAGCGAAATCCCCTCCCATGGGTTGTCTGATCCGCTTGCCATAGAGGGCCCGGGTCAGAGGATAGCCGATGTTGTTGGATATTGTTCCGTCATATTTATGGCGCAGATATGCTGGTGTGACGTAGTCGAACCCCTCACTAAGGACCGGTCGGATTAATCTATCCATCCACTCGGGAGTAATGCTCCTCAGGTCGGAGTCAACGATTGCGCAGACCCTGACTCCCAGCTCCTGGCCTGCCTCAAAGATCTCCCTGACAGATGTTCCCTTACCCGGCAGGCCCCTATAGATGGCTACTATCTTCTTTACCTTATTGGGCACCCTGGCACTGTTTGCCATCTCCCTGGTATCGTCTAACGAGCCACCATCGGCAACCATGATAACCGACCTGAGGTCAGAGAAGTGTTTCGCTAAACCCTCCCCCACAGTCCGCACCACATAGGCTATCGTATCCTCGTCATTCCAGCATGGAATGCCAACGAGTATATCCGCTTTCCCTATTTCCAATATCTTTTGCCTGGTTTCCTCTCGCAAGGCCTCTTTGTACTTCATCCTCTACCTTTCAAATACATGGTTTGTGGTTAGGGATTTAGTTTTTTGTACCCTGTCCCCTGACCCCTGGCCCCAGCTCTTTTCAACCTGAGCAACGCAATCTCTGGCATAAGAAAGGGACGCAGTATCGCTAAGCTCACCCCGATTCCTCGATTTACATAGAGCCATGTTTCGTCCTTGCGGAAGAGGCCAGAAGCATACTTGAAGCTGCACTTAATGTTCAAATAGAGGGGCCTGACAAATGGCAGACGTATCTGTCCACCATGGGTATGACCGACAAGAACCAGATGCACCCCGAACTTAGCCGCCTCATTTATGATGGCAGGGGAATGGGCCAGCAGGATCTTTATTCCTTCTATGGGAATGCCTGATATTGCCTTTTGGAGGTCATCGTGTCTTGTATGAGGATCGTCCACGCCTACCAACCAGAAGAGAGAGTCTTTGTCCTTGATTGGATGGTTTTGATTGACCAGCACCCTGACCCCGGCGCTCTCCAAATCCTGGACGATAGAATTAGTATCCCTCCCTCTCATGTGTTCCTTATTGCCCAGTACTCCCCAGAGGCCGCGCCTGGCCTTCAGCTGACCGAGCCATTTCAGGCAGAGGTCAAACTTTTCTCGCTCTATATGGTTGGGCTTGCTTGCCTGCCATCGGCCTGAGCCGGAGGCGATGGCAGGCAAGCCCTCTACAAAGTCGCCAGTGATAAAGATCAGATCTGGCCTCATGCCGTTTGCATAGTCCCTAATAGCCACCTCTCGGGGACCTATCTCTCTGAAATGCAAGTCGGACAAATGGCAGATGGTCAACCCCGCAAAGACCTCCGGCAGGTCAGTAACCTCTATGTCTTTTTTGACAATATTAATCCTAATGGTCGATACACTCCGTAATTATATACTGAACGCAAGCTTCCTTCCGGCCTCAATTATTCTGTCTACCTTCTTCTGGCTACTCGACTCTGCGTATATTCTAATTATCGGTTCGGTGCCCGATGGCCTTATCAACAGCCAACTTCCATCAGCCAGGCGAAACTTGACTCCATCTCGGTTATCCACCCTCGATATTGGAATGCCGGCCAATTGCTTTAGTGGCCTAGCAGATAGAGTGGGAGTCAACATATCATGTTTGGAGATCGGGTAGTCTGTGTCAATCCTCCTGTAGAAGAAATCTCCGAACTCCTCCCTCATCTCCTCCAATAATTCCAGCAATCCTTTCTTGTTTAGAGTTAACATCTCTAACAGGAGCAGTACGGATAGTATCCCGTCTCTGTCATGGATATGATTCTTAAAGCCTATCCCCCCCGACTCCTCGCCGCCTATGAGAATGTCTTCGGCCAACATCAGCTCACAGATATGCTTGAATCCTACAGGGGTCTCGTAGAGCTGGCGTCCATACTTATTGGCTATTCTATCCATCAGGGAGGAAGTGGAGATTGTCTTGGCTATCTTGCCGCTCCAACCCCGGCTCTCTACGAGATATGCTGTAAGCAGAGATAAAACCTTATGAGGGTTGACGAACCGGCCATCAGGACCTATCACACCAAGCCTATCTCCATCCCCGTCGGTTGCAAAACCGACATCCGCACCTAGTTCCCTTACCTTATCTACTAAAGGGCCTAAGTTCTCCAGGATGGGCTCAGGGTTATATCCGTCGAATGAGGGATTTTCCTCCTGACGAATGGTTGCTACCCTGCAATTTGTATCCGTCAGTATCCTGGCTACGTAATCCTTAGTGGCACCGTGCATAGAATCGAGGACCACGGTTAATCCCGTGCCTCTAAGAGCCTTCATCTTGACGTAAGACTTAATATATTTGATGTAAGGCTCGCTTATATCAAGAACCTGGATCAGGCCTTTTTTGATCCCTTCCTCGAATGACATCTGCCGGGGCCTTCTCCCGCCCAAGTATCCCTCGATCTTGCTTATAATCTCAGGGGTGGCGGGCCCTGCGTATTCTGGCTTGAACTTTATCCCGTTATACTGCGGAGGATTGTGGCTTGCCGTAATCATCACCCCTCCGGCAGCCTTCATATGCTTGATGGCAAAGGTTACCGCAGGGATGGGTGTGGCACTACTAGTCAGAATCACACCTATCCCATTGCCAGCTAAAACTTCTGCCGCTATCTGGCCGTACCTGTCCGAAAGGAATCGTGTGTCATACCCTACAATCACCCTAATCCCTAAACCCCGTGCTCTGTCCATTGCCTTTAAATAGTCCGCTATCGCCTGCGAGACTATCCTGACGTTGTCGAATGTGAAATCTTCGGATATGACAGCCCTCCACCCCTCTGTCCCAAACTTAATCCTTGCCATTATATAGCCTCACTTTGTTCGGCTATTCAATATACTTTCTCAGTTTTGCATCCTCGGCCAGCCTCCGAACAAGCTCTTTTACCTCCTTTGCCCTGGCCTTGGGGCAGACGAGGGTGACATCCGGGGTACGCACGACGATCAAGTTCGAAACCCCAAGTGCAGCTACAAGCCCTTTATCGCTCACTATTATGCAATCGTTTGTGTCGAGCTTATATGTTTCGCCCCGGCATACGTTCCCCTGGCCATCTTTGAGGAGGATACGCTCTGAGGCCTGCCAGTTTCCAACGTCATCCCATAAGAAATCTCCCTCGGTGACGAGGACATCATTTGCCTTCTCCATAACCCCATAGTCGATGGATACCGACTCCAAGGAGTCGTAGACCTCTATTATTGCCCTGCTCTCTTCAGGAGTGCCTAAGGCTTTCCTCATCTTTTCTAAGCCTGCAAAGAGTTCTGGCATATACTCCTTCATGGCCCCAAGGATGACTGAAGTCCTCCAGATAAATATCCCACTGTTCCAAAAGTACCTGCCAGCCTTCACAAATTCCCCAGATCTCTCTTTGTCTGGCTTCTCCACAAACTGTTTTACCTTATAAATTCTGCATTTTGCATTTTGCGTTTTGCATTTTGAACCGATTTCAATATACCCATACCCTGTTTCCGGCCGAGTTGGCTTGATCCCTATGGTCACCAAGCTATCCCTCTGGCGAGCGATCTTACTGGCGACCCTCAGTACCTCAAGAAACCTTTTATTATCCCTTGTCCCCGCCCCTCTGACCTCTCCTATTACATGGTCTGCTGGCAGGCAAATCATGATAGCATCTGGCTCACGAGCTTCTATTGATACCGCAGCCAGGCCGATACAGGCAGCGGTGTTTCGCCCCATGGGCTCCTGGATGATGTTCTCAGCCGGAAGTTCAGGAAGCTGCCTTCCGACCTCCTTGGCCAGATCAGACCTTGTGACAACCAATACATCCTTGGCCCGAACTAAAGGACTGAGGCGAGCAAGCGTCTCCTGAAGCATGCTCTTTTCACTGACAATGGGGAGGAGTTGCTTGGGAATAGCAATCCTGCTTTGAGGCCAGAATCTTTCCCCCCTCCCTCCCGCCATAATCACTGCCTTCACCATAGTTTCACTCCATTTAGTTCATAAATCCACTGACCACTACCTTAATGCCTCGATTTTTCAGCCCTTCACCTCCTTAATTGTAGATTACTCTTCGTCCTAAAAGGGCTATTCTATCGTCAAACTAGAATCTGTATCCACATAATAATTTATCATGAAACAGCAATTCTGTCAAATACTACGAAGCCCGATTCACCCCATAGTCCGCCTTTGGCGGGATTATACGAGGTTTTCGGGCTTCGCGTAATGTGTACTTCCTGATCTATTCGCTACTACTCGTGTTCTTTAATTCTCTGTTTTCTCGTGTTTTTCTCTGCGTCTCCTCCGCTTGTCGTCCCCTTTGGGCAAGGGACTGATAAGAAATTCATTCCATCCTGAATTTGACGGCACGCTTTGCTTGCGCCGTTAGAGCCACATCTACAGATAACAGTTTTTCTGATGGAAGGTTCCATTCCGATAAATCGGGACGCGAATTATGCGAGTAAAAACAAGATGCATTACACGAATAATTTACGTTTCTCCGTTCGTGTGATCCATGCTCGTCATTAGTATAAGGGAGAGAGCACCGAGACTCTGCCCCCGCTCATCACATACCTTTTTATATCCAAGGCTGGACGCTGCCCCGAGGGCCTTTCTAACCACCTTCTCGTCTGCCGACAGGAGAAGATCCAGGTCAAAGGTTGCTTTCTCTGCGCCATAAAGTGCCACAGCTATTCCTCCGATTACCAGATATTCTATTCCTTCTTTGTTAAATTTCTGGATAATCCTTGTAATTTCCGCTTTCGCCGTTGCCACGGTTCTATCGCCCTTCCTAAAAGTTCGTTAATAAAAAAAGACGCTCAAGATTCTCCGGGTGAAGTTCCAACTTCCCGTTTGTCCTCCGTTTGCTCAGTTTAAGATACTTCTCGCTTCTCATTTTATTCCGCTTATAGAAAAGACTTCCTACAATTTCTTCTGCAGAAATTAAAACCTTAATTCTTGAGCTTTTTTGGAAATGTCCTTTATCTTTTACTATTTATGACTATCATGAAATCAGCATCATTGGTAATCCTTGCTTCACCTAAAAGACTGACTGCCAGCAGAAAGGTATGCCCATTATCCTTGGGTGTGAAGAACTATCCAATACTTGCCAGGAGGAAGATTATTCGGAATATGCCGAGTCGTTCCATCCATTCCCCCTTTTCATGACAAGTAGATCATCGTTTTTTAGGTTTTGTCAAGTTTTTTGAAGCGAGCTTCTCCCTCAGTCTCTTTTCTACTACCGGAGGTACTAAGTCGCACAGGGAACCCCCGAAGCTGACCACCTCCTTCATTATGCTTGAGCTCAGGAATGAATACCTGGCATCGGGCATCATAAATATGGTCTCTATGTCCTTCGCCAGCTTTCTATTCATGAGCGCCATCTGGAACTCGTACTCGAAGTCGGATACGGCGCGCACTCCCCTGATGATGACCTGGGCTTTCTCCCTCTTGGCGTAATCAACTAACAGCTCATCAAGGCTGGCGACCCTGACGTTAGGAAGGTCAGAAATTGCCTCCTTTAACATTGCCACCCTCTCAGAAATAGAGAAGAGTGGTTCCTTGGCGGTGGTGCGAGCTACTGCCACAATCAGCTCATCGACTATCAGAAGGACTCGTTTGATCAGGTCAATGTGACCGTTGGTCACTGGGTCAAAGCTTCCAGGATAGATGCCAATTCGTTTCATGATTTTCCTCCACATTTAGGGTTCAGAGATTTCCTTCAAAAGCATGCCTTGCTCTTTTTCGAAACGATTTACTCAGGGCAAAGAGTACCTTGGCTACTTCTTGTTCTAGATCATAGGACTTTATCAAAACCAACATTGGCTGTTTTTAGTCCGTAGAACGATAAAACTGTGTCCCCGTACCTGGCTTGTCTTGTCAGAGTAAACCTTCCGATCCCTTTTGCAAGGTTGGTAGCTTTATGATGTTCGGCAATTACAAGGCCTGCTTCTTTTAAAATACCGCTTCTCGATATAATTTGCAGGATCTTTCCTATGACTTTTCCATTCTTGTAAGGTGGGTCTAAGAAGGTAATATCAACATGCCCTTTAAGTCTCTCTAGTAGCTCAATGGCATCGCCTCGGTATACCTCGCACCTCTCCTGGCACTTTAACTTGACCAGATTATGTTTGATGACATCTATTCCGCCAGGGTCTTTTTCACAAAAGGTTACTCTTCTGGCGCCCCGGCTCAGGGCCTCTATCCCAACGCTGCCAGACCCGGCATACAGGTCCAGGAATGAGGCGTCCACGATCCTCTGACCCAGGATGTCAAATAATGCCTCTTTGACCCTATCTGCTGTGAAGCGCACTGCTGCCTTTGGCGAGCCTCGCCTTCGGCGGGACATCCCCTCGCCTCGTATAGATCCCTTTGGGATTTTACGGGGCTTGAAGGTCTTGAGCCTTCTTCCCTTGAAGGTCCCACCGATTATTCGAATCATTCGTTAATCCTATGGTAATTATACAGATAATGAAGTCTACAGCTCACAGCCAACAGCTTCTGACCGTCCCGAAGTTGTAATCCCCCAAATTTACAGGGGAATTACAACAGTGAAGATCCACCATCCGGTGAGTCCCAGTGTTTTTCGGAACAACTGCATCGAGATTGGCTGTCTGCTGTGGGCTGTTATCTTTTTAACTGATTTCCATGACACCTTTGAATTTGGCAAGGAGGTTTCTCTTGATTAGTCGGTGTTCGGTCTCTTCCAGCCTTGAGTCGTTCTCGATCAGCCTGAAGGCCTCCTGACGAGCTATTTCTAACAGCTTTAGGTCCTTGCCCAGGTTGGCTATCTTGAGCTCTGGTAGTCCATGCTGGCGTGTGCCAAAGAACTCCCCAGGTCCCCTGAGCTCCAGGTCCTCCTCAGCGATCTCGAATCCATCGGATGTTTGGGTCATGGCCTTCAGGCGCCTTCTGCTAACATCTGATCCAGGATGTCCGAGCAAGATACAGTAAGACTGATATTGACCTCTCCCGATTCTGCCTCGCAGCTGATGGAGCTGGGAGAGGCCAAAGCGCTGTGCATCCTCGATCAGCATAACAGAGGCGTTTGGGATGTCGATCCCGACCTCGATGACGGTGGTGGAGACCAGTATATCTACCTGTCTGGCCTTGAACCGGCGCATGACATCCTCCTTTTGCCCTCCTGTCATCTGACCATGAATTAGACCAACCTTGAGGGTTGGAAAGGTATCCCTTTGAAGGTGTTCCTGCATCTCTACGGCACTCTTCAATTCTAACTTCTCAGACTCTTCTACTAATGGATAGACGATATATGCCTGACGTCCCTTTTGAACCTCCTGTTCGACGAACTTATAGATTCCGGCCCGTCGAGACGGGGGTACCCAGTAGGTGGCTATCTCCTTGCGTCCTGGAGGCATCTCATCCAAGGCAGAGATGCTTAGGTCCCCATATATGGTTAATGCTAAGGTTCTGGGGATGGGGGTGGCGGTCATGACAAGGAGGTCGGGATGGAGGCCCTTCTCCCTCAGGGCCGCCCTCTGGATCACCCCGAACCTATGCTGTTCATCGATGACGATCAGGCCCAACCTTGAAAACTGAGCAGCCCCCTGGATGAGCGTATGAGTGCCACAAACAATGTCTATTTGGCCATCCATAAGCTCCTTATGAATCTTAACTTTCTGGCTCTGGGGTGTACTTCCGATCAATAGCTCCACCCTTGCATTCAGGGGGACAACGAGCTCCTGAAGAGTCAGGTAGTGCTGCTGGGCCAAGATCTCAGTCGGCGCCATGATTGCCCCCTGATAGCCGTCCTCCACTGCCTTCAGCAGGGATAGGAGGGCGATCACCGTCTTACCAGATCCGACGTCCCCCTGGAGGAGGCGATTCATCGGTTGGTCTTCTTGCATATCCTGGAAAATTTCGCCGATCACCCTGCGCTGGGCCTCGGTCAACTCGAATGGCAACATCCTGAGGAAGTCCTCGGTCAACTGGCCTGGACGCTTGTAGCTTATCCCCTCTGCCTTCTGGAGAGATTCTCTGCGCAGGGCCATGGCCAGCTGGAGCAAGAAGAATTCATCAAACACCAGTCTCCAGCGTGCCTCTTTGTAATCTGTGCGATTTTCAGGGAAGTGGATGCTTTGGATGGCCCGGCGGAGCTCTATTAGGTTACACCTTTGGCGAATATCCGAGGACAGCATCTCGGGTAAGATCTTATAGCATTGATCTAGGGCATGCTTGATGATGGTCCTGAGCTGCCTCTCCTTCAGGCCCTGGGTAAGGGAGTAGATGGGGACAACCCTTCCACTATGGATGGACTCCTTATCAGGAGTAAGAATATCATAAGTGAAGTTCTTGATTTGAATCTTGCTATAGCTTCTCTGGACTGTGCCGCTGACAGATATCTCGACACCCTTCCTCAAACGCTTTTGCAGGTATGGTTGATTGTACCAGTCAATATAGGCTATTCCAGCCCCATCGTCTATGGCTGCCTTCAGGATGGTCATACCCTTGTGCGGTCTGAGTATACTTCGGGCGCGCACTCGGCCCTGCACCGTAGCATATTGCCCATCTATTAGGGTTGCGATAGGCTTTGGACGGCTGCGGTCGGAGTAAGCCCTGGGGAAGTAATATAGTAAGTCTTGGACAGTCTCTATCCCCAATCTATTCAGGAGGCGAGCTCGCTTTGGCCCCACCCCCTTGACGTACTGGACCGAATCAGATAAGCTCTGCACCATGGCCTTGTTCCTGCTTACGAAATCAGGGGGCACTGATTTACACGGATATTGACACTGAGCACCACCTTCGGTTAATAATGGTTAACAACAGATAATAACGATTTATATCTGTTACTACTGGTTGCCGACCGTTACTGTAACCGCTAATAACCTCTTAGTCTTTATCCGTGTCAATAGGACGGCGCGCTCCGCTTGCCCCGTAAATATTGTTATCAACGGGGCTTGCGCTTAGAAATAAAAATGCTTCGCATCTTCATTAGCAGCGGTATTCCGTGTAGCTCCCATGTATGCTCTTCTTGCTGGAGGGCTTGCTAAGATCTGTTAAATATGTTATCATACCAACAGAGGTGAAAATCATGAGGGTCTGTCAGGTTTGTGGTCGAGGTACCCAGAGCGGACATCAAATTAGCCATTCTCACAGGGTAAGTAAGAGAAAATGGCTGGTCAATATTCAGAAGATAAGGGTAATCGTTGACGGCACACCAAAGAGAATCTATGTCTGCACTAGGTGCCTCAGGTCAGAAAAGGTCAAAAAAGCTCTTTAAGACGCCCTTACACAGCAAAATCTCTAATTTGAGCCAAATCTCCGGAAGATGTCAACGCTTCCTCCTTTTCCACTCCACCAGGATGGGGCTGGCCACGAAGACAGAAGAATATGTTCCAACTAAAATTCCGACGATCATGGCGAAAGCGAAGTCGTGGATGACCTCCCCGCCCATGAAGAAGAGCCCAAGGACCACCACCAGGGTGGTCAGGGAGGTGAGGAGGGTTCGACTCAGCGTCTGATTGATGCTTTGGTTGATTATTTCTTGGTAAGCCATCTTGGAGGTCAACTTCAGGTTTTCCCTGATTCTATCGAAGACCACGATGGTGTCGTTGAGGGAATAGCCCACAATGGTCAAAAACGCAGCGATGATTGGCAGGTTGAGCTCCTTGCCAGATATGGCAAGGATCCCTACGGTGATCAGGACATCATGAAAGAGCGCTATAATGGCTGCACAAGCGAACATGAACTCAAACCGCCAGCTTATATAAATCAATACTCCGATCATGGCAAAGCCTAAGGCCAGGAGGGCTGCCTTCCGCAGATCCCTTCCAACAACGGCGCCTACCATCTCCTGGCGCTGAACCTCTTCTACCTCAAACCCCCTGGTAAACTTATCAATTATTGGCCGGGCCGCATCCTTGTAACTTCGGACGATTATCCCTCTATCCTTATCAAATTGCTGTATGATGCTCTCCGCCAGCCCAATTTCCTTCAGGGCTCTCCTCCCTTCCTCAGCGGAGATAGGCTTTGCAAACTTCAATTGAACGAGACTTCCCCCCGTGAAGTCGAGGCCAAAGTTCTTTTGACCTCTGACAGCAAAGGTCGCCAGCCCCACGACTATCAATATAAAGGAGATGGCGAAGGCAAACCTTCGAATGGATATGAAGTTCAGTCGAGCCTGGCCAAAGAGCTTCGCCATTGCAAGCTTGGCGAACTTCCTCCGGGAGGCCAGAAAGTCGAAGATGGCTCGGCAGACCACAAGGGCGCTGAACATACTTGCCAGGATCCCGATCGACAGGGTGACGGCAAACCCCTTAATGGGCCCTGTACCAAACTGAAACAGCACTAAAGCGGCAATGAGGGTAGTAACGTTGGCGTCCATGATCGTTAGGGAGGCCTTAGCATAGCCGGCATCAATGGCTCTCCTGATGGTCTTGCCACTCGCTATCTCTTCCCTTATTCGCTCAAATATGAGGACGTTTGCATCGACAGCCATACCAATGGTCAGAATGATGCCAGCAATGCCGGGGAGCGTCAGGGTGGCATGGAATCCAGCCAAAGCCCCTAAAAGGATGATTAGTGTCAGGAACAGTCCTATGTCGGCAAGCAGACCAGACAGCCTGTAATATGCGACCATGAATAGGGCTACCAGGACAAGGCCTATGATTGTGGCCTTGATGCCCTTGGCTATCGAATCTCGACCGAGGCTTGGGCCGACGGTTCTATTCTCGATGATGTTGACAGGAGCCGGAAGCGCCCCTGCTCGGAGGACCAAGGCCAGGTCGTTGGCCTCGTCTACTGTAAAGGATCCTGTTATCTGGGCCTGGCCACCTGAGATTCTCTCCCTGATGATTGGCGCCGATTGGACCTTTTCATCGAGGACGATGGCAAGCCGCCTACCGACGTTGGCACCTGTGAGCCTGTCGAATATCCTGGTTCCTTCTGGCTTGAAGCTCAGGGCTACGTAAGGGTTACCATATTCGCCGATCCTCACCACGGCGTCCTTCAGTACCCTCCCTGTGAGAGATGCTCTTTTGGTGAGCAGGAGTTGCTCCTCGTGGATAACTCCCTGGTCATCCTCCCTGGCTAGGGTTCTCAGCTCATAGCCATTGGGAACCTGGCCAGCCTGAGCCTGCCTTAACCTTTTAGAATCGTCATCTACTAGCTTAAATTCAAGGAGGGCTGTCCTGCCGATGATATCTATGGCACGCTGGGGGTCCTTTATCCCTGGTAACTGGACGATGATCCGGTTTTTTCCTTCGCGCTGAATGGAGGGTTCGGATACTCCAAACCTGTCGACCCTGTTGCGAATGATCTCTAAGGCTCGATCGACAGCTCCCTTCTTCTCTGCTTTCGATAACTTCGACAGGTCAGCCTCAAGGACTAAGTGCATCCCTCCTTGAAGGTCCAGCCCCAGATGAATGGCCTTATGCTTCAGGCTGTCTCGCTTTTCCTGGGTCAACCGCGAAGCCCCTTCGGGCAAGAGGCCATACCACCTGATGGTGGGGTATAGGGAGTACAGAGCCAGGACAATTACCCCTAAAATCATAATAGATTTGAATCTGCCTCTTTGCATAATCCGCCTTTTTGCTTGTTACTAATCACTTATGGTTAAATTCTTTATCCCTTATGCAATAAATCATATGCCATGCACCACTAGTTATAGGCCATTTGCAATGGGCTATTTGCGCTGGGCAATGGCACTCTTTGTCACCACGATCCTCATGTTATCAGCAATCTTCAGAATTACGGTATTTTCCTTTATTTTATCGATGGTTCCGTGAATGCCGCCGCTGGTCACTACTTTATCCCCCTTGGACAGCCTGTCCAGCATCTGGCGATGTTCCCTCTGTTTCTTCTGCTGGGGTCTGATGAGGAGGAAGTAGAAGATCACAAATATTAAGATTAGGGGCATAAGTGCTGTAAGACCGCCACCGGCTGCTCCGGGAGAGCCGGGTCGAGTGCCCATAGCCCATGCCTGATTGATCATTCTTTTACCCCCTTGTTTTAATATCGTCTTTCGTTATTTAAGCTTCTCTATCTTGACATCCTTGAAGTAATATCTCAGGATATGTTTGTAATCATATCCATCCTCGGCGAGCTTCTTTGCTCCCCATTGGCACATTCCCGCCCCGTGGCCCCATCCCCTACCATCAAAGATCACATCTCCACCGGCCATCCTCATGGTAAAGAGGGTGCTGCGGATCTTTTGGGGGCCCAGGAGGAGTCGAAACTCATTGCCCGAGATAATTTCATTTCCCCGGCTTTGAACGATCTTCAGTTCAGTTATTCGACCCGACCCGCTCTTTGCGAGAGACTGGATTGAGTATATCTTGCCAACATTTAATCCCCCTTTATTGAGGCTTTGTGCAATCTCGCGCAGGCTCACTCGAGCAGTCCATCTATAATGGGGCGAATCCTTACAGAATGGGCAGCTTATACTTTGAAGATAGGGCAATTCGACACCCCAGACATTTTTGGCATTTTCGGTTCGGCCACCACAAGCAGCGTGATACTGGGCGAGGATGGGCTTGTCCTGGTATGTGATAATTACTCCTCTCGTCTGGTCGACACACTCATTGGACATAGGGTCCTCACTATAGAAACCACCATAGACCTGGGAGAGCGCTGTAGCCGAAAGATCCCAATCTTTGCCCTGATTCTTCATCTTTTGATACAGGGCGAAGGTTCTGGCAGTGACGGCCTGGACCTTGACGGCCTCCCTGGGCCAGTTTGGTGAAATCTCTGGTTTCATCACCCCGTAGAGGTAGTCTTCAATGTCCAAGACGTTTATGACGTCCAATTTACCGTTTTGATTGGGCCTGATCTCTATCTGTCCCCTGTACCTGCGGGAGTTTGCGTCGACAAGGGATCCGTGCAATCCTCTGACTATAAGGAGACTCTGGGTTGACCGGATCTGATGAAGTTCTGGTCCTGCTTCGTCAAGCAGGGTCTCACCTGTGGCTCCATCGATGATCTCGATGCCATTTGGCCCACCGAGCGAGACCTCAGATTGGTCCAGGCCGATGGCCACCCGTAACTTCGGAGGTCCAATGGGATCGGGGAGAGCGCCACATAGACAGGTAGGTATGCTTCCGAGGAGGAAGAAGGAAAAGATAATAGCCAGCTTGCGATATGCCATTTTTACCCCGGTTAGCTTGGTCATCGGTAATCAGTCGTCTTCCTTTTAGCAATCACCGATTACCTGATACCCTGTTTTTTGACATCTGCCTTCTGCATGAGGAGTGCGTGGCAGACGGCTGTGGCCAGGGCATCAGAGGCATCGGCTGGCCTTGGAACCTTGTCCATATTTAGTAGTTCCTTTAAGGCCTCCTGGACTTGACTCTTCTTTGCCCGGCCATGTCCAGCAAGGGTCAATTTGAGGTGGAGGGGAGCATATTTTATGACTTGAAGGTCGTCATCTGCTGCCGCCAGGAAAACCATCCCCTGGGCTTGCCCCACTGAGATGGCGGTCTTCGTATTTTTAGAAAAGAAGATTTCCTCCATAGCTATTACATCTGGCCTGTACTGGTCGACAATTTCCTTTAATCCCTGATAGATTAGCTTCAACCTCTGGGGGTAGTGCGTTGAGGTTTTGGTCTTGATGCATCCATACCCAAGTACCTTCAGCCCCGAGGCTCTACGGCCATCCTCCCTGACTACCCCATATCCTGTAGCAGCCAATCCAGGATCGACCCCCAAAATAATCATATTCTATTCCATTTGCTCTATGACTTCATCCGGGATGTCAAAGTTGCTGTAGACGTGTTGCACGTCATCGTGGTCTTCTAAGGCATCGACCAACTTCAGGACATGCCTGCCAACTTTGGTATCCAGTTTGACGGTGCTCTTCGGTATCATGGTTATTTCTCCCAGGTTAAATTCAATTCCCTTGGCCCTGACCGCCTCTTTAACTTCCTCAAATTCTGCTGGAGCAGTGATTATCTCATAGGCATCCCCTTCGGCCTTCAGGTCCTCTGCTCCAGCCTCCAGAACTATCTCCATCAGGTCGTCTTCATTACATTCTGCTCTGTCTATCGTGATTAATCCCTTCTTTTCGAACATCCAGGCTACGCTTCCTGATTCGCCCGAATGGCCTCCACCAGCTGAGAAAATATGGCGCACCTCAGCGATGGTTCTATTCTTATTGTCGGTCATGATATCTAAGAGAACGGCCGCCCCCCCAGGACCATATCCCTCATATGTCAGCTCCTCATAGTTCACCTCTGGGAGCTCGCCCGTTCCCTTCTGGATCGCGCGCCTTACGTTGTCGGCAGGCATGTTGCAGTCCTTAGCCCGAGTCACCGCCTGCCTCAACCTGGCATTGGAAGAGAGATCCCCTCCTGCGCGGGCTGCTACGGCGATCTCCCTGATCAGCTTGGAGAAGAGCTTCCCCCTTGCAGCATCTACTATGGCCTTCTT
>Ga0114921_10000330_pt1 | contig 20111 bp, 16 predicted proteins | sample BentaG_FD_87016 | JGI IMG/M metagenome (GOLD analysis project Ga0114921, IMG submission 87016) | Deep subsurface microbial communities from South Atlantic Ocean to uncover new lineages of life (NeLLi) - Benguela_00093 metaG | ecosystem: Environmental > Aquatic > Marine > Oceanic > Sediment ... | reverse complement strand
TCCTCTTCTTCCTCTACTGCTTCTTCCTCTTCTTCCTCTACTGCTTCTTCCTCTTCTTCCTCTACTGCTTCTTCCTCTTCTTCACCCATTATTTTTGGTAGAAGTATTTCCTTAAAGAAATGACCTATATCGCTATATTCTCCAGGATTTTGTATATAGTTTTTCCAATCAGTCAAAATTGAATTGATATATTCATCTACTTTGTTTTTTACTTCAAGTGGCATAGCTAAAACAGCATGAATTTCGTTTGCAATAAGTTTTGCAAGGGCAGTGCTAATGTCCTTTTCTTCATCAACCAAATCTTCTGGTATAACGTTGTTTATTGTGTCACCCAAATTTAATTTAGCTAAACTAAAAGTAATTTCTTTTAGCGCATCAGCAGTGTTCATTACGCCTAGAGCTAGTGAGCGTAATCCTAAAACTTCGCTCATTGAGCCATATTCTTCAGAAAGGGCATCAATTAAGAAAATCTCAAGTTGGTCGAACCTGAAAGGTAAACGTGTAATGTTTTCAATCCGCTTAAAATTCTCTAAAAGTTCATCCTTCACGTTTTCTAAAGTCTTTTTAAAGGTCTCTAGCTTTGGATTTAATTCTTCTCGCCACATGGCTAGATATCGATCCGCATCACTCAAAAGAACTTCTGCTAACTTCGAGGCATACCTTGAAAATATTTTGCTAACGGTCGCGGGAATTTCATCTGGCATAACAAGGTTTGAAAGTTGCTGTTTTAAACTTCTTGAAAGGCCTCTTGAATCACCGATAGTTCGATAGAACTCCGTAAAGATATTTGTAGGGGTTAATTCTTCTGCCTTAGCTCTGTATTTTTCACTGAATAGGTCTTTAAACGCTCCAGATGCCCTTTCTAGGTGAAAAAACAAATTCTGAAAAGGGCTGATGATAAGCCTTATTTTCATCAGGTTCACCTAGGGAAAAAACGATGAGGTTCTATTTATTTTCTTCTATGAAACTTCAATTAAATAGACTTGTACAACTATTGCTTAATTGGCGAGAAGACATCTTTTCCCTGATTGTAAGTTTATATTTCATTTATCCTTCGAATTTTAGAAATTATCCGTTGATATTGTGATATCTTCTTCGAATTCCTTATGAAAATTCTTTTCTAAAGCCTTTTTTAACGTAGCAATTCTGTCTTCACACCAATTTTTCTCAGCTATGACTTTTGAAAGTTCAAGTTGTACTCCAGATTCCCTTTTTTCTTGCTCTTGCAAGTCATTATTTAATTTATCTTGAAGAGCAAACAGTTCCTGTGAATCGCTGATGATAGTGCTCTTCTCATTAATTAAATCTTTAAGATCTTTTTGTAATGAAAGAATTGAATCTTCCAAGATTCGTTCTACCTTTGTCTTAATTTTAGGGATGAGTTTTTTCTTTACTTCAAGACGATTCGTTTCTAGGCGTTCATGTATTTCCATTAAAAGAACCTTCAACATAGGATAACCAAGTTCTTCTGATGTGAAAGTTTTAAATGGGTCACCCATATATTCTTCGAGTGCATTTTTTTGCTCCTCTGAGACATTAGTTAATCCGTCATCGAGACTCTTCTTAAATTTTTTAAAAGGCTTATCAAGAATAATACGTAATGCTTGAATTAGTTTCATCTGCTTTTTCTTTATCTCTCCATCAAGTTGCTTAATAATAATGAAGTGGTCTTCCTGTTCACATGATTCTTTTCGTTTTATGATTTCATTCTTTTCTTGTTCAACTTCATTAAACATGCCGTCCAATTGGGAATGCATTGCATTAAGTTCAGAAAGTCGTTCTTTTAATTTGAGTAATTCATCTATTTTTTTAAAGTTCTCTTCAACAATTTTAATGTATTCATAATCTTTGACAAGTTGGTCTAACTTTTTCTGGTTTTTCCCGATATCTTTGAGAAAGTAAGAAAGTTCGGTAATTTCCCGCTTTAATAGTTTAGCCTTTGAAATAGGCGGTACGTACCGTCTTCCAGCATCAGTAATAGCTCGGGCGAGTGTAGTTAATTCGTCATTTATGCTCTTCAAATCCGAATATTCAACATCGTCTAAGTTGGGAAGTTCTACATTATTAACAGAATCTTTAATAGATGATGATAATCTATTTGCACATTTTATAGCGGTTTCATGGATTTTATCATTTGCTGCCTCAGGAAGTCCTGTATGTTCTTCACTAAGTTTTTCTGATGTAGAATCCATGAACTCAAGTGTCTGTTCGATCTTATCAAAGAGTTTTCGCGCATCTTTCCTGAAATTTGCTATTTCTTTTTGGATCATTTGAGAATACCAATCAGATAATTCATCAACCTGAATCACTTGAGTCTTCAATCGAAAACACCCCTAGATAGTGTTAAAGGGCACTAAACAATGTGTATATTCATTCAATAAAGTTACAAGGAGTATATTGATCAATAAACCAATATATACGGTTTATATTTACAAAAGATTTATGTTTGTTTTAAAAGGCTTTAGATGAGCACTCCAAAAGAGTGCATATACGGGATATCACAACGGATATTAATTGTAAAAGATCGTTTTGAGAAGAGTAGAATGTATCTTGTTACGTTTAAGTGAAAAAGATTTGTTATTAAGGAATTAAAGCCTCATAAACGCGTGTAACTTTTCTATATCGGAGTTAACAAGCGGTCTCTGGCATAAGCGTTGATTTCATTCGTTTTAATGTAAAAAAGTATTGGTTTAGAAGGATATCATTCGACACGGTCTTTTTCAACGCTCATGCCGAAGTTTTTTCCTTTCACCCATCCTCTGAATGAACACGATAATGATCTACCGCTGGCTCTTCCGCGCCAATAGTTTTAAGGAAATCCCGAACTGATTTTTCAACGTCTCTTGCTTGTGTAATATATCGTCCAACTATTACAATATCTGCTCCTTTCTCTAATGCATCTTTAGTGTTTCCAGGGCGGATTCCTCCAGCAACAGCAACAAGGAACTTCTTATCACTGAATTCTTGTTTGATTTCTTTGATGAGTTCCCAACGTGATTTTCCACCCGCTTCCTCAGTGTCAATGCCTCGATGAAATATAAGTACATCAGGGAAACCGTCTATCGTTTTTAATTTACCGATAATATCATCAACATTCATCAAATCAACAATAGCATAAATTCCCAAACGTTTTGCTTCGTAAATGAATTTATTTATACTTTCAGTTGTGGCGAGACCAGCACATACGACAGCATCCGCTGTTTCCTCATAAGCTAAGTCGACTTCGACTTTGGAAACATCTAACGTCTTTAGATCTGCAATAATAAATATGTCGGGGGCAACTTCTCTCAGTTCACGAAGCACTCGAACACCATATTTCTTGATAAGTGGAGTCCCTGCCTCTAGAATTAGGCGATCACTTTTTGGGATTTCTTTTATGATCATTTCTTTTATTCGGTTAATACTCGTGATATCTAGAGCAATTTGTAGGTAAGGAGGACGCCATAATCTTGGTACCTTAAAGCCCATTATTGGATGTCTCGCCCGGTCCTTATCGTAGATGACTTTTTCTAGCGTCGGATAGTTTGTCAAAGCGCGTTTTAACGCTAACTTTGTTGCCCCATAATTGTAATTATATAGTTTCCTGAAATCTTTTGCTTCGGGATGTATGAAAATAGATGCTATTATAACAATATCATCCAAATTGATGTCCTTTGGAAAAATACCTTCTTCTGCAGCATCTGCAACAGCTTTTGCAACTGCATATTGTGCCGGTCCGAAGATCTTAGCGGCTTGTTCCATGTTCTGCACTGTTACCTTTGGCACAATCAATGTATGGGGTTTTGGAGGTAAATTTGGGCGGATAACTGCAAGTAGGGGTGTATGACCTGCTGAAAGTGTGGTTAAGCCTTGTGCAAACGCCTTTCCAACCGGACCATCTTTACTTCCGATGAGAAGGTCAACGTGCGCAAGTTCTGGTGCAGTTCCAAGTAAAGCCTCGCCAATTAGCATGTTTGAAATTTCCATCGCCTCCATAGATGTAATCATAAATATAATGCATTCAAAATAGGCAATTAGTCCTAGGTATATCTTTCTTTATAAGGATTTTAGCCGGATAAGCATATCGTTTAAACTACTATCAAAAAAGTTGAGGGGGTCTCTCGCTAGCCAATTTATGGAAAAAGAGTTTAGGTTCCTTCTTGTTCGCCTTCTTCAAGCAACTTGAAAAATTTAGTTAATTCGTCCAAGCTTCGCGTCATCGACGCTTTAAGCTGCTCAGATACTAAGCCACTTTCTTTCCAAAATTCAATCGCTATAACTTTTCCTTCTTCAACAATGATTCGGGGAGTGTATTCCTCTGCAAAAAAGATACCTTCAGGCATAGATGTTATACGCTCCAATTGCCTCTCAACACGTTCCTCTCCAAGAAATCTCACACTTTTCTCAGAAACTGCATAACAGTCATGCCCTATAATTACTAATTCCCTAAAATATCCGTCCAGGGGTTCAATTCCGTCAATTTTTTTCATGACAGACTCTATAGAAACATCAGAAGGTAAAGGAGCAACTGTTGGAGCCGTAGTGGGAATTGATTTCTTTTTTTCTACTGTTTCAGTTGGTGTTATTTCAACTCTACTCTCTTTAAGAGTCTCCAGAGGCGTCTCTGTTTCTGTTGAACTTTCATGAGGTTTTAACGTAGGAGTAGGAACTATGTCCATAAGTTGCATATACGGGGCAGCTTCTTCTGTTGTTGCTTTTTTTGTTGGAGTTTTAGATTTACGTTTAGTGCGTGCAGTTACTTTCTTTTCAGTCTTTTTAACTGTAATAGGTGTAGTAGAGGGTACGGCACCGCTAATCAATGCTTGAAAATCAGAATCATCCCCCGCTTCCCCTTCATCGATACTGTGAACTTTGAAGTGAAACCCAATATCTTGTCGTAATTCTGTTGCGGCACGTGCGCCGAGAAACTTCTTGCGGATACGGGCGTTAGTCCCCTTCCAGATCCAGATGTCCTTGCCGGTCACATTTACCACAAGATATACGTCTTCGCTGCCAAGTTGATTTGGCTTAAACGGAATTTCGTTATATTCTCCTTCGTCTGTAATTATGAATAAACGTACTTTACTCATCGTTGTCAGCCTTATCTCTATTAGGTTCGAATTATGGCTAAGGGGAGTAAGGGAGAATTTTTACTATTTAAACATACTCCAAAGACATTATAACTCCTTTTAATATTAAATTTGTGGTAAATTTTGTAGGGAAGAAATGAAAGTAAAAAGGTAGCACAAAAAATGACCGAGTTTGTCCCCGTGGCGCAGTTTCGTGAACACTACCTCTATGCGCCAGAAGATGGGTTCATTTCTTTTTTTAACTCCCCTTATTATTCGCATACAAACATGACCGGTATTGACATTTTCCCAGGCAACTTAGCATACAGTGAAGCGTTTAGTCCTGTAAAGGGAACAGTACGTGAAATCCGAACTTTTCATGGTCACTCAAAGTTGCTTAACGCGTCTGAATTGGAATATCTTATTCTAATTGAGAATAAGGACGAACCAACCACATATACAAAGTTGCTTCATGTAAAGCCTACCGTCAAAAAAGGGGATTACATCGATATCGGAGACAAGATAGGAGAGTTTATACGAAGTTTTTTCTTTGCGCGTTGGACTGATCCACATATGCATGCTGAATTCAGACCAAAAGAAGATACCATGAGGGCGAGAGGGGCATTCCAATTACATCTTTGTCAAAGGTTTCAGAAAGAAAGCAAATACGAAGAAGTTCCCTTGAAGGCTAAGTTAATAAAATACACACCAAATGCCCTATTCCTTGAGATAAATGAAGATGCCTTCAGTAAACAAAAAATTGCTGGATTAAGAGTAGGCATTGAGAAAAAGAAAGACGATACTTTGATAACAGGAATTATGGACGCGGGAATACCATATTTCGGGCACGGAGGGATCTTTATTAATGATGTTAGCGAGATCGCTCCGGGTGACATTGTAAAGGTTAATGGTATTTCAATTGGTCAGATTATTGAAGTCAACCCTGCTGGCAAATACGTACGCTTTCGTCCAACTTCGTTTCATATACGTTGGAAAGAAATAGATTTCAAAGGAATTTCTTGTAGACTCTGTTTAAAAGATAGGTTTATAAAAATAATAACAACACCAACGAATTCATTTCAACATCAAATAGGCGACTTTGATATTGTCAAGTTTATATTGTGAGATATTTCGACTAATTTTTTAGAGAGGATTTGATAGTTATCGATGTTCTGAAAGTCTTCATAATCGGGATTATCACCATTTTTCATTATGAACTACTTCTTTGTAACCTCGCCGTGATGGTTTTTCTGGTATTTCAGCAGGATGACCGAGGGGTATAATACCAACGGGGCGAATATAATCTGGAAGTTTAAGAATCTCTTGTACTGGACGTTCTTTAAATGAGCCGACCCAAGCCGCTCCCAAGCCCAATGATACCGCTGTCAATAGCATGTTCATCGTAGCAGCCCCAGCGCTCAAAAAACAATACGCATCGCGCCCTCGAGCGCCATATCTCTTTTCTGCAAGTTTTATATTAGCTGCGACGACTATTACAACTGGAGCCTCGAATACATGCATTTGTCCTAAAGCTTCTTGAGAAAGGCTATGTTTTGTTGCTTTATCACGGACTATAATAAATTCCCATGATTGTGTATTGCCCGCCGAAGGTGCAAGCATCCCAGTCTCAATAATTTCACGAACAGTTTCATCTGGAACATCTTCATCTGTAAATTTGCGGATTGTGCGCCTAGATTTAATCACTTCTTCAAAATCCATTAAGACCACCGAAGGGCATTATATTTTCCTCATCTTAAAAACAATATGTTTAAACTCTAAGATATAGGCAAAGCACAAAGCACACGAGTTTAAATTGTACAAAGGTTACCATTTCTCGTGATGAACTACATCTCTGTAAATTCGACGTTTTGGCATTTGTGGTGTTTCTGCAGGGTGGCCTAGTGGAATAATGGCAACAGGACGAATACCTACAGGAAGTTCAAGCGCTTCTTTCGCCAAAACTTCATTAAATGCGCCAACCCAGCAGGTTCCAAGCCCTTTTGATACTGCCATCAAAAGCATATTCTCAATAGCTGCTGCAGTGTCTTGAATACAATACAACTCTTGTCCTCGCGAACCATACCTGCTTGCGGATCGTTTTATATTGGCACAAACGACTATCACAACTGGTACCTGAGAGACAAACCTCTGTCCCAGTGCTGCTTGAGCAAGTTTTTGTTTTGTCATCTTATCACGGATGACCACGAATTCCCAAGGTTGGCAATTTCCAGCTGAAGGTGCAAGTATTCCTGCCTCAATAATTTGGCGCACAGCGTCTTCTGAGACACCTTCATCGCGAAATGAACGAATTGAACGTCTTTTTGAAATTGCTTCTTGAATTTCCAAAGAGCATCACCTTTTAGAGAGATTAGCCATTTTCGACTTATACAGAATATGTCTACTAGTCGTCACTCCATGTGAGCTGAGGCATCTTTCCTCCTTTTTCAGTAGAGTGAATAAACAGGATATTCAACTGATAATCGCCAGTATTTGTAATTTTATGCACGCCTTCGGGACCTGAAGGACAATAAAACCCCATCTCAGGTCGTAATTCAGTTTTATTGCCTTTTGTGTCTTCCAAGATGCCTGTTCCAGACAATACATATTGAAATTCTTCATAATCGTGATGATGACTCTCTATCACGGCTCCCGGTTCCAAAAACAAATATCCGACAACTAAATTCTCTGTAGCTGTGGGAGCACCTTTACCACATAAGATTTTCAAAGTTAATCCCTTTATACCAACGTCCAATGCTGGTGCATCTTTAAGATTAACTATATCTAAGCCTTTTACTTCCTTCTTTGTCTTTTTGCTTCCTTCTTTTGCTTTCCTCTTCTTCTTTGGGGACATAAACTATTACCTCCCTTTGAAGAGATTTGATACATAGTTGCATAATGCAAAAGTTCTATAAAAGCCTCTTCAATTGAAGAATAATGCCAGCAACCTTTTTTAAACCGAATATTTTTCAGATGTTGAATAATTGCTGTATCAATAGGATTTAAATGCTACAAAATAGACGGCTAAGAAAGCACTAAAAATATGGATGTAAAGATCAATGTTCTTACAAACTGTTTCGGAGCGGTTAATAGAAGCAGCAATTTATATTTTGATTGTCTGGATTTTCATCTACCTTGCTTACAAAGTCTTTGATTTGAAAAATAAAGGCGTCGAACTAGGGCCGTTCATTGTAATTTACAAGACTAAAAGATTATCTATCATAGAAAAATTGTCAAAAAAGTATCCATGGGCATGGAAAATTGCTTTTTCTGCGGGAATTGTTATTGGATTTATCGGCATGTCCCAAATTTTCATTATGCTCCTGCAAAACCTCATCAACTTTTTCGTTGCGCCACTTCAAGCAAGCCCGGTCTTACCTCTCCTTCCAGGAATCACTATTTCTTCAGAATCACTTCCATACATTATCTTCGGACTTGCCGTCGTTTTATTAACCCACGAAATATCGCACGGAATTGCGGCACGTATTGAAGGTGTAAAATTAAAATCAGCAGGATTATTACTACTCGCCATTCTTCCTGGGGCTTTTGTGGAACCTGAGGAGGAAGATATCAAAAAAGTATCACCAGTCGCTAGATTACGGATTTTTGGTGCGGGATCATTTTCAAATATTGTTACATCATTGCTAATCCTATTACTTTTAACAAACTTTGCGCTTGTGATTGCTCCATTTTTTGGAGCATCAAATGGCGTGCTTATAACAGACGTGGCTACAGGAGGACCATCAGACGGTATCCTGGAACGAGGCGATATTATCTACTCGATTAATGGTATGCCAACACAAAATGTGCAAGAACTTTCTGAAATTCTCTCAACAGTACAGGCATTTGAGACGATTGAGCTTGAAACCGATGAAGGAATTATACAATTTAAAACAGGTGCACGACCAGACGATCCAACTAAAGGCTACCTAGGAGTTTTCACATTCAATCATTATCAGTCACGCATCGCGTTCCTAGGCAAATTCTTCCCGGTTCAACTATTTACGCTCCTTCAATGGACTTTTCTACTTACTTTAAACATCGGACTTCTCAATTTACTACCGATTCTTTTCCTAGATGGAGACAGGATGTTAACAGAGGTTGTCAACTACGTTAGTCAGAAATATAACTTAGAAATAGTTGGAAAAGTGGTTTTAAATGGTATCAGGGCTTTTACTTTAATGGTACTTCTTCTGAACATTATAATGACTTTTCTTAATATGGGCCTTGTAGCAATCTAATGCTTGTTGAGACCAAGGATTAACTGAATATTTCGATTACATAAGAGTGTGAATATGCGTGCAACAGTGCAAATGTGGCAAAAAGGCAGTGTACTTTCAAAAATACTCAGGGAGGAAGCTATGTAAGCGCTGTTTTATCGATTCACTGGAAAAAAAGGTTCGTCGTACTATTTCAAAACATAAAATGTTTCAAAAAGATGACCGGATAGCGTTTGCATTATCTGGAGGGAAAGATAGCGTTGCTTTATCATACATACTACAGGAGATAGAAAAGAAATTTCAAAACACAGAAATGATCGCCGTTACTATCGATGAGGGAATAGCAAATTATCGAGAAGATGCTATTGCCATTGCAGCAAAGAATGCCAACCAACTTGGGATTGAACACGTGGTTAGTTCTTTCCAAGAACTTTATGGAGCGTCTTTGGACAAAATAATTGAAAAGGCGGATCTAAAGACAGAAAAAAGGCTTGCCGCATGCACTTATTGCGGAGTCCTAAGAAGAAAAGCACTCAACATAGCATCACGTAATCTAAACTCAGATATCATTGTGACAGCGCACAATCTAGATGATATTGCTCAGACGATTCTCATTAACCTAATCCGAGGAGATGTTTGGCGATTAGGGCGAGATTTAAGTTCGTCCAAAATAATTGACTCCCGCATGATCCCACGGGTAAAGCCGTCACGTGAAATTCCAGAAAAAGAACTAACACTTTACGCGTACTACAAAGAACTCAATTATCATGGAGGCTCTTGCCCATACTCAGTAGAAGCCTTACGTGGAGACATAAGAAACTTTCTTAGCCAAATGGAAGCAAACAGACCAGGCTCACTATATTCGATTCTTAAAACTTCAGAAAAAATCAGTGTGGCACTTCAACTTCAGTCAAGCCAGCCAATTTATCTCGGCTCATGTGAATACTGTGCTGAACCAACTCAGAGACCATCATGTAAAGCATGTGAATTATTAGGTAACATTAATCTTCTTAGTGAAAACAAGCCCCTCTAAAAATTAAATGGCGCCGGGGGAGGGATTCGAACCCTCGAGACCATCCACAGTCTCTCGGAAGAGGAGACTTCCATGGGTCACAGACTTAGCAGGCCTGCTCCCTACCAGGCTAGGATACCCCGGCATAAGAGTGCGACAGTGCCCCCAGTGGTGGATACCACTTACCATTGCGGCTTTTTGAAACCCGATCTCGACCCTGTGATCCCATGAGCACTGAACGTCGAGGCTTAGGTTGCTCCCTTCCGGCCTGGCCAGGTTCACCTCACCAAGAAGATAACATCCTTCCTCCAAAGAATGTACCTTCACCGTCAATCCCAAGGGGCAAGGCTTCATTGTCGTGGAATCAAGGCCAACAAAGGCAAAAAGATATTGCCCAATAGGTTACTGCTCCCTGCTAAGGCCCATTGCAGGTTACAGGGCAGGGCCAGCTCCCCGAGCCTACCACTGTCGCAGGAAACACTATTACATAATTACTTTTAAAAACGTTTGCACCTTCTTATTTTGGCAGTTACACCTGCTAAGGCTTATTTACCAGCAATTGCAAGAAAGCAAGCATATTTTACTGTACTCGCTCTTCTACAGAAAAATCTATGTTTGCTAAAGTTCGTATAAATTATATGACAATCAGACCTAAGTATTTATTATCCTCTTGGTGAACTACCACCTAACAAGTTAGGTGGCTTCTGCCCTCCTAGGCTGTTCTGTTTAGCCAACACGGTTGGTCACATGCAGCCTAGTCATCGACAGTTCTGGGCTGGTCCACAGCAGCCCCCGTCCCTCAAGGGACACTTGAGGCAACGACAGCACCTTCATGGGCACTGTGTCTTGTGTACGCCTTCACGCCAAGCCAGACACCTCAGCATACTGCACACCGATATGGTAGCTAATTACTATTTAAGTGTGAGGGAGACCTACGTAAAAGTGAAACACTCTACCGCAATTCATCCCCTCAACTTGTTGAGGGGTCTTCTTGCGAGGTGACTATAAATGGAGGTGATTGAATACAAACTGAGCATTGTTTAATGATTTTTACTGCATCTAATAAAGAAGAAGTGAAAAAAATTGGTCAAAAATTAGTTGAAAAGAAAATGGCAGCGTGTGTAAACGTATTTGACATCGCATCGATTTACTGGTGGGAAGGCAAGATCGATCAAGATGCAGAAGCACTTGGAATTATCAAAACAAGGAGAGATTTGATAGAAAAAATTGTTGAAGAAATTAAAGTTAACCATTCTTATGAGTGCCCTGAAGTCATTGCGATTCCTATCATCGCCGGAAGCAAAGAATACCTAGATTGGATAGATGAAAGCGTGCAAAAATAATAAAACAAACCAATTATTTACCTTTTCGAACTCTGCGTCTTACTACAGGATCAGAATCCATGATCTTTTTTAATACTTCTTCGAAGATTTCATTATCTCGAAGCACTTGTTTCAGATATGTTCCAGTACGTCCAATAGCATTACGTCTTAATAAGATCTTGACGCGCTCTTCTACTATGTTTATATTCACTCCAACCAACTTGGCGACTTCACTTTCCCGTCCAATTATTGGCCATTCAAAATGTCCTCGTTCGCTAGGCTCTATCAATAAAAGTCTTTTATCAACGCCCGCTACACGCTTTTCTGTTTGTAACCCATTTAAATCGAGTTTTCCTCCAAATTTATAAAATTCATGCTCTTGTGATCTTAAACCTACTAAAGGAAAGGTTACGATTGTCAGTTCATCTAGGGATATATGTGCTTTTGGTGTGTGATACGGTGTGGCCTGTACAAGTTCTCTTTTTTGAAAGGAATTTATCCCAAATTCTTCACGAAGTGCTAATTCTACTGAAAAAGAGGGGAGAATATAGGGAATGACAACGTCAATATCGCTTTTCCGCGATATAAAACCTCGTGCAACGCTTCCATGAATAAAAGAGCGTATATTGTAGCGCTTTAAAAGGTCCATAATTTGAATGGCATGTGCCCTCTTCTCATTGAGAAGTTCCCAGAGATCATTTGGATAAACGATCTCAACCCGATCTCCACTTCGAACGGGTTTTTTGCTCATTTCGCTCACTAAAACCATATTTTTTCATAAGGGAATATATGTGACTTCTAATGCATCGGCTGTTGGATATTCCTCAACAATACCACATTTGTACCCCATTTCTTTAAATATTAAAGACAATTCTTCTAAAATCCATCCACCAATTTCAAGTCTGTTTTTCTGTAGATTAATTCCAATGTACTTAGGTGGAACGTTAAATTCACGAATTAACTCATTTCGCAGTTTATTGAGTGTTTCCTTTGAGAAATCACCTTTAATAACTCCTTTTAAAAGAAGACCATCTTCGGTCACTTCTTCATAAGGTTTGGCAACATTTTTTGCACGCCGTAGCAATCTGTTCTTCAGTTGATATTGATCCTTGGTAATAATAGGACAATAATGGGCAGTTATAGTGCTATTTATTCGAACCCAGTCTAGAAGTTCAATTGCAGTAGATTCGCTGCCCTTAACAGCAGCAAATGTTCCTTCTTTGAGAACGAAGCCACGCTTTTTTAACTCGCTAGCTTGTGATTCCGTAAATTCAAATTCGTTTAAATTTATAAAAGATCCATCTATGTTCTCTAAAAGCCGCACGAAATATTTTATTTTATTAATATAGTCCGCTGTTGGAATTACTGGCACCTCTATTCCGATTCCAAGTCCATATTCATCAGCCCATTTCAATTGTTCATTAATATCGTTATATGGCTGAAATCTTAATTCATCTAATCCAGCCTCGATTAATTGCGAAAACAGCTTCCTGGTTAAAAAAACACCATTTGTATAGAGATGAATGTGAAATCTTTGTCCAAATGATTCTTTCAAAAGATGAATATAACGAAGTACACGTTGAGGAAAAAGAAGTGGTTCCCCTCCTGTAATACCTGCACCCTTTGCATCCATTAACTGAGCCTCATGGACTATGTCTGTGTCCTCTGTAACCTGAAGTTCATTTGCATAAATTACATCGTTGTCCTTTTTCTTTTCAGAAATTGGGCAATACCAAAAACAATTGTTAGGCTTGTTACATAGTCCTGTCACAAAAAGAACTAGCTTCTGACCTTTGATACAATATTTACATCCAGTAGGGAGATCCCCTATAACTAAGGATTTTCCTGCAGTATCTTTAATTCTGCGTGGCATTTGTCTCATCATTCTTACAAAAGAAAAAATTTGGGATTTATTTTAATAAATCAGTTTTCTGAGCGCATATGGTCAACAATTTCTTTGACTGCTAGCTTACTGTAATCCTGTTGCATGTGCCCAAGTATTCCGTTTTTCCAAGCCTCATAGTGAGGATAGAAACGTGCTTTGAAAGTGAAGGGAGTAGCAATCTCCTCCCTGATCTCCCTGCCTTCGCTATGTTTCCTTTGTAGAATTTTCTTGATAGTTGGATACTGCATGTCTTTAGGCAACATTTCATAACGTACAAATTGGTAACCGAAGAATGCCCGTCCTTGAGTGCTACTTCGAATGACCTCATCAATACCAGTTACAGATTCTGAAGCCGGAATTTCACCATGAACATAGGCTGTGCCTCTAGAGGTTTGCGTATCAATGATTTTACCGCGGTGTTGCGCCAAGATGGAAATTATAGATCCCATGTATTCTTCAGGTACCTTAACGTCCATTCGAAGGATAGGTTCATAGAGAGCAGGATCAGCAGATAGAAAACTAACGTTCAAAGCTGAAAATGTCATTACGAAGATCTGTCCAGCACGTGTATGAGCAGGATCCTCGTGAGCTACAGCATCTGTGATCACGATTTTTAGCCCCAGGACAGGCTCTTTAGCTAGTCCTCCTTCAAAGGTAAAGTCACGGAAGGTTGAGATAACATATGCCTTAATTCTATCAAGGCGCTGTACTCCTACGGTTTTGTTAACCAAAATATTGGGACCTTGAATCGCCCATATATTCCTTGCTTCTTTTGTATCCCAGCCAGCCTCTTCTCTTAAGATTTTTGCCCGCTCTTTTTTATCTTGATATTCATCGATCCGTTCTTCTCTGATTAATTTTATTGTCTCGTCACTAAGAGGCTCAACATATAACTCAAGTTTATTATGCCCTTCTGTACACTTAGTCTTAATGTTAACGCCTTGTCGACGGATCCTTTCCATATATACGGTAATTGGGATACCCATCTTAATTGGCACTTCTTCTTGTATTCGTTTTGTTAAAATATCAATTTGTAGGGGGTCAATTCCGCTTAGAATATATTCGCCACTTTTTTCGTCTTTTCTAAATGACGCAGTAGGATCCGCCATAACCCATTTACCAACCACGTCGCCTAATTTTGCAAGATCTTTTGGGTCTTCAGGTTTGATACTACGGCTAACAACAGCATCAGAGGCATAAATAATCTTTTCAAAGCCAGGGATGTCTTTATAGTCTAATGAAAAGAACGTCTCACCTGAAGGTACAATATCCGGTAATTCTACAGCAAAAAGATTTCCAGCGGGAATTTCATCAACGGCTAATAATGAATCAATTTCCATAATGCCTAAGCGTCTGATTCGAGCTGTCCGTCTCGCGTTTGCCAAGTAAATTTCATCACCCTGACGAAGTGTTCCTGAAAGCACACGTCCAATCAGTGTTGGGCGTTTGGTTTTGGGATGAATAAAAATTTTTGTAAGCAATCCAATAAGTGGACCATTGGGATCTACATTTATCAGTGAGTATGCCGCCCAAGCCTCTATATCGTCTTTTATCTCATCAACTGATGTGATATCCTTTCCTTTTGAGATATCACCGCGCCATAAATGCTCCATACGATATCCTTGTGCTTCTTTTGGACTTGGTAAATGCTCGATTACCACCTCTAACATGGCTTCGTCCAGGGGAAGGTTTTCCCGTAACCAGAGAATTGGTTCTTCTGTGTTTTCATCGATTGCCTCTTGATATTTCTCTATTACAACTTTTGCAGCAAAGCCCTTTCTTTTCAGCATAGGGATTGTAAAGGCCCAACCATCCTTTGCACTGCCAAATACAACTGTGCCAGCACTAGCGTTTACAGTCCATTTGTCCTTAAATTGTGGAGGAGTAACTTCTTTGATGAACCTATTTACGTCGCGGATAATCAAATCAAATCGCTCAATGACCTCTTGTGGCGGCAATTTCAACTCTCGAATAAGTCTGTCCACCTTATTGATGAATAAGACAGGTTTACACCACTCATCGCCAACCGCGAGACGAATATTAGTCTCGGTCTGGGTCATTATGCCTTCAAGTGCATCGACAAGCAATACCGCACCATCACTGCCTCGAAGCGCACGACTTACCTCTCCAGTAAAACTGATATGACCAGGCGTGTCGTTAATTTCTAGTAAATAACTTTTACCTTCAAAATCATAATTGAGAAGCACTACTGACGTGAAGATGGTAATGCCTCGCATTTGCTCTTCTTCATCATAATCGGTTAATCTTCGTTCGCCTGCCAAAGTGTCACTTAATAACCCAGCACGTCTCATAAGGAAGTCGCAGGCAGTGCTTTTGCCGTGATCTATGTGAGCAGTTATCGTAAAGATCCGTCTCAGTTCAAGCGGATGGGTTTTAACCATATTTCGAATTTCTGCTTCACCTTTCACTTTAACCATTTTTTGTTCACCTTTTTCGTCTTATCTCAGATTTATAGAAATTATTCTAAAAGAATTAACAGAACGTTCTCAAAGAATCACTAAGCTTGTTTTCGCAAGAGAACAAGTAGCTATTAATAGCAGATTACATTTGTTAATATATATCCGAACACCGAGTAGAATTTAAATCCTTTTCTTTGATTACATAATTCCGAGAATTAGAGTATTTATATAAATTTTGTGTGGTCAGATTTTGACCATCATCAATAATTTTGAAAATTAGAGGAAAATTTCTCCTAAATGAGCCACGTGATATATTTTAAGATTCATTAGGAAAGTTCTGGTTTTTGTTTATGATATGCTGTGTTCTGTTCAAAGGAATAAGCGACTTGGAGAATCTGACCTTCCTTGAAGAAGTCTCCTATAATTTGTAGTCCTATAGGAAGCCCATTCTTAAATCCACAAGGAATAGATATTGCTGGCACGCCTGCAATATTAATTGACACGGTGTAGATATCCGCTAAATACATTGCCAGCGGGTCGTCTATCTTTTCGCCGATCTTGAATGGAAGGTAGGGCATAGTTGGACCGATCAAAACGTCGCTCTCCTTGAATGCCCTTTCGAAGTCGTTTTTTATCAGAGTGCGGACTTTGAGTGCCTTAAGGTAATACATATCATAATAACCTGCTGAAAGCGCATATGTTCCAAGCATAATTCGGCGTCTTACTTCTGCACCAAAACCAATTCTTCTACTTTCTGAGAATGATTGATCCATAGATTTATCTTTTTCTTTTTCTATCCGATATCCATAACGGACACCGTCATAACGGGCAAGATTTGAACTAGCTTCGCTCATGGCGATCACATAATATGTGGGAAGAGAATATTTCAACGAAGGAAGAGTTAATTCAATATAGGAAGCACCTAGATCCTCTAGTTTATGTATAGCGGCCCACACGGATTTTATAACAGACTCATCTGTGCCTTCTATGCCTTCTGAAAGAAATTCCTGTGGTACGCCAATCTTAATGGAGGAAATATCATCCTGTAAATATTTCGTATAGTCCTCTTCAAGAGTATCAACACTTGTACTGTCCTTTGGATCGTATCCAGCAATTGTGGTCAACAATAGTGCGGCATCGTAAACATCTTTTGTAATCGGTCCTATTTGTTCTAAACTATTGGCATATGCGATTAATCCGTACCTGCTAACTAGGCCATAAGTTGGTTTAAGGCCAACGACGGAGCAAAAACTTGCTGGACAACGAATTGATCCTCCAGTATCAGTTCCCAGAGCCATAATTGTCTCATCTGCTGCGACTGCAGCTGCACTTCCTCCGCTGCTACCACCAGGTACCCTATCGAGACTCCATGGATTTAATGTTGGTCCAAAATAACTTGATTCTGTGCTACTCCCCATTGCGAACTCATCCATGTTCATCTTACCAAGAGGGACCATCCCAAATGTCTTTATGAATTCAACAACTGTCGCGTCATAAGGAGGAATATAATCTTCAAGCATCTTTGAGCCACAGGTAGTACGAATTCCTTTGGTCGAAATTGTGTCCTTGATGCCAAGAGGGATTCCAAACAGAGGCTTCCCCCATTGATCTTTAGAGAATGTTTTATCAAGTTCTTTAGCCTTATCTAGCGAGGTGTCCTTTGTGAGTGTTATAAAAGCATTCAAATCCTTATCAAGATTTTCAATTTGCTCAAAACACGCTAAAACGATAGCCTCAGCGGATATTTCTTGTGATTTAAGCTTGATGAGCAATTCGTGAGCAGTATATTCATTCAATCTCAAAGAACAATGCCACCTAAAATCGATAAATCAAAATTTTCTTATCCGATCAGAAATCCGATCATACAACTCAGGGCGAATGTGAGTAAGGAAAGTAAATGAACGCCTCGTCTTCTGTATTTTCGAGAGATCCAGTTTTACTGTCAAAAAATCTTCTTCATCATATTTCGCTTTAACGATTTGTTCTCCATTTGGTGCAGCAATTTCACTGCCGCCGCAAAAGAGAACATTGTTTTCAATTCCTACTAAGTTAACATAAACAAAAAATACAGTATTCTCCATAGCGCGCGCTGGTATGATCGTCTCAAACGATGCCCTACCCCATCTTGAGTGGGCTTTACCAATCGCTGGAGCTGCAGATATATTCACGAGGATATCTGCCCCTTCCACTGCAAGGAATCTAGATACTTCTGGCAGAAAGGCGTCAAAGCAGATCTGTAGACCTATAGTGCCGATTGATGTTTCAAAAACTTTTGGAACAGGCCCTGGCCGGAAATACCGAAGCTCTTCAAAGGGTCCATGAGTTGGAAGGAATTGCTTTCTATATTTACCAATATAACCTTGAGGACCTAAGATGACAGCAGAATTATAGATGACACCCTTTAATTCACTCATTTCTGGCATTCCAAAGATTACATATAGATCATTTTCTATTGTAATTTCTTCAAGTTTTCTAACAGAATCACCAGGAATGGGCTCTGATAACGCAAATACGTGATCACGAAGACTATAGCCTGTCAAAGACATCTCTGGAAATACAATTAAGTCTGATTCTTCACGAGCAGCACGTTCGATCCAACTTTGCATCTTTTCAAGATTTGCTTCTTTATTCTCCAAGCTTGGATCCATTTGTGCTAAAGTGACAGAGATTTTTTCCTTCATTTGATCTCATCCAATCGAGATTTTCCGAACATATTTATTCTCAAAGAAATTGATTTCTTCGTTTTAGAAAATGCAAGAAAAAGATGAAATGCTCTTATTTGAAATTGTATACGTTTTTAGAACTCTTCCTCTTCTTCTTCGATTTCGAGTTCTATCCCTTTCCTTTTCTTAATTATATATTCGTCTTTTTCTCCTGCAATTACTTTGAGTTCTCCTTTTAACCGAACTTTGTGCAAATGTTTTCGGATAAGTTGACGAAGAGTTCGTTTGCTGAAACTTCTTTCAGGAGAATCAGTTGACACCACTATATCCGAACCTTCAATCGAAATATTCATGTACCGCGGAAGTTTTTCTTCAAGATATGTGGTCAGATCCTCAAAAAATTGACCTTTTTTCTTTGATAAGTCTTTAGCCGCAATTACATAAGTCATATTTTGTCCTCCTCTTAGAGTATATGAAATTGGAATGAAATTAATAAATCTAGCTTGATAAATCAGATCTTCTATCAATAATTTCTTGTACGCCTGGACCAGTACCAATTAAAGTGACTGGTATCTTTAATTGAGCTTCAACCTCACGGATAAACCCAACCGCTTGCCTCGGCAATTCTTCGAAAGTTTTTATACCTTTTGTATCAGGAAATACTACATCAAATTTTGTAATCGCGCATTGAGTTGCTCCATTTAAATAGACGGCCCGTTTGGCTAACTTATAATTAAAAGGACTTGCCCGTCGTGTACGCCCTGTTACCGTGCCTTTTTCCTGCCATCCTCTCTTTATGGTCTCTTCTTCAGATAATTCGCCTTCTAGAGATCCTTCCCCAACACGTGTAACATAACTTTTAAAGATGACAAGGACATCGTCTACTTTAGTTGGACCGATACCGACATCGCTACATATCGCACTTGCGCACACATCTTTGCTTGTTACATAGGGATAAGTGCCATGATAAAGTGAGATAAATGTCCCCTGTGTGCCTTCAAGAACTACATTCTCTTGGGCATCAATTAATTCATTGACTTCGAGAGCTACATCACATAAGTATTCTGCGAGTTCAGGAATATCCTTTGCTATTTTACCAACCCTAGAAGCCCGATCAATATTACAAGGACCACTTCCAGAACCTGTGGTTCCAATTATTTTTGAGATAGCAGTACCAGTATCTCGTTCCCTATGTTGTGGTTCTATGATTCCAGTTTGAAAGTCAATTTTGAGCCGTTCTTTTGTGTTAGTATCATCTATCTCTTTGAGAATGACTTCTGGGTCGACTAACACGCCAGCAGACATGTAAAGTTTCGTCTTCTCGTTTACAAAACCGCATGGAATTTGACGAAGTTTGAATTTTTTACCGTTATAAACTACGGTATGACCCGCATTTGTTCCACAGCCTGCTCGAACCATTGCAGCGACTTTATCCGAAACTGCAAGATATGAGGCGATCTTTCCTTTGCCCTCGTCTCCGAAAAATCCTCCCACTATAACTGTACATGTCACGTTTTGGGTCTCCATGTTTAGGTCTTTTTTCG
>Ga0114921_10000329_pt1 | contig 20117 bp, 18 predicted proteins | sample BentaG_FD_87016 | JGI IMG/M metagenome (GOLD analysis project Ga0114921, IMG submission 87016) | Deep subsurface microbial communities from South Atlantic Ocean to uncover new lineages of life (NeLLi) - Benguela_00093 metaG | ecosystem: Environmental > Aquatic > Marine > Oceanic > Sediment ... | reverse complement strand
CCCAAACAGGTCCCTATATATGTTAGGTGACATTTCACTTCCATGCATCTATAATGATTGATGTATAGTTGAGTTTACCTTCTCTATTCCTTTCGTCAAACCTCTTAGAACGATGTATCATTCCATCGTTAGGATCCCATTCCCTATAATGGAATTCGCCTTTTTCATCAAAATATTCAAGGAGACCTACTTTAAATCCAACTAATTCAAAAATTTCCTTGAGAGTTTTGTAAGTATAAAGAATCTTATGGTCCTTAGCACCATCTCCGACTCCACCAGGCCTAACCCACTCTAAATACTTTGGATCCGGATGCAATCCATCTGGAACTGCAACTCTTAGATACCCACTAGGTTTCAAATATTGGAAACATTTTTTTGCCGCAATAATACCTTGCTCTTTCGTTAAGTGCTCCCAGACGTGTTCAGTCAAAATTGCATCTATCGAATTATTCGAAAAGTATCGTTCCCAGTCATCAGGTTTTAATAGATTGAAATACTCAATCTCTGTAGGAATCCAGCCATATTGGAAAATTCCACCCGCCCCTACAACAATTTTACAAGGTCTTTGCTTTACTAATCTTTTGAGTCTATATCTGCTAAGCATTACCTTTGCCAATTTGTAGATTGGATGAACAATATTCTTTAATAACAGTTTCATAAAGCACTCTCCTTAGTGAAATGTCACCTATCTCATTTATATCTCCCGTTAAATAGCAGACATCTCCTGGGGACGGTTCTCAAAACTTATTGTGTATCAAAGAGTTCCTTCCTACTGGAAAATAGGGACTGTCTCCATTTTTTACATCCTATAAAACCCTTATTTGCTTTGTATCTTTTCCTTACTAAATAACTTCTCTGCTGGGCAACCAATTTCTCTTTGTTTACAATATTTACAGGCAAATGATCCCCTTATAACTGCATTACCACCAAAGGAGAGAATGACTAAAATTGCCAACATCGCCACGAGAAGCCAGATAAAATCTCTTACTAAAAGTATAATTCCACCGATGATGGGAAAGATGAAGACCATAAAATCTGGCAGTATTTTTAACCGGGAAACTTCCTTCTCAACGAATTTTTGAGGGTCGCCCTTTTTGAACAACAAAGAACATACCTTACCTTTACCTAAACCACAAACTTTGCCATAATAGTAACAGTTTACACAACTTCCTTTCAGTATCCCGATTTCAATCCAAAGACAATAAAGCAAGTAGAGGATCGAGAATAAGATTCCAAATCCTGCCAGTATATAGGCTCCGATGACGTAGATTAATAGTGCAACAAGATTGGATAAAAGAGCTATCCATACAGGAAAATTTTCATAACTTTTGGTCTCATCCATATTTCACCATCGATCCTAAGAAACTTCTTCCAAAGCCCGATTTATCTCCTTTCTTAGTTCATCTCGTGGAGCTGCATATCCCCAGTCTTTGGGTTCTCCGTTAATAAAAATGGCTCGTGATATCTGGTACTTTTCAAGAATATCCTTGTTGCCGCAGTTAAATTCATTGAGAATCACCTTGTTTGCATATTCAGCGCACACCTCTCTTGCACGGTGAATCTCTACTATGGATGTCATACAAATTGGATTCCAAAAGGCATCAACAACTACCTTCCCTGGAACAGACTGAGGCTGATAACTCAATTTGTGCATAACGGGAGGCTCGACATCTTCAAACGCTTTGAGCATTATGACAGCACTACCCTGTCTTGCTACCTCCTTGTAGCCATGTTTCTTGAAAAAGGAGGAGGGCATGAACCAGAAGTCATGGTCGTAGGCCAATACTGCCACCCCCTTCTTTTCTTTCTTTGCCTCTGCCTCTACAGCTTCTATTAAAACTCTACCGTAGCCACTCCCCTGCTCCCGTCTATAAACATAATCATATTTCAAAGTCAAGCATGGAATAGTCATTAAATCCTTCCCTGACATACCCCAGGTGCCAAGTTCAATTGGAAGACAATGGGCAAATCCAACCGGCATTCCGTTATCAATGGCTACTTTAACCTTTAGCCCTTTCGTCAAAGTATCTCTCAACCATGATTCTCTTACCCAGACTACACCATCCCTTTCCTCGTCTGGGTCATCAATGTGAGTACAGACCGTCATAAAACGCATATGTTCATCGGTTAAATCAACAACCTGCATTTATTCCTCCCTCTTTGGGTAAGAATAGGGACTGTCCCCATTTTTTAATAAATATACATTTTAAAAGTTTAGCCCCTATCCTTCCCCCTTTAAATACCATATCGTAAAGATTGCTACCTTTCTCATATGCCAATTTTAAAAATTCCAGAGGCTTCTTCATCTTTGAATGTGTGACCATAACTTCTAAAACAAACGATCCTTTGAAACTTGATTCTTTTAAAGATTTTGCCAGACCATTCCAATTGATAATGCCTTCGCCAGGAATAACATGATCTACGAATTCTTTTATTCTATCGGATATATGGACAACCATTAATCTATCCTTTAATTCATGGATTAAATTGAAAGGTTTTGTCTCCCCTATTTGACCATGAGAAGAATCGTAACAAAAACCAAAATATTCTGGATTCAACTCCCTCAAAGCATATCGGACTAAATTTGTTGCTGGTCCTGGTAAAACATTTTCTAATGCCAAAACAATGCCCATATCTTTTGCAATGATTTCAATCGTTTTGCAATTATTTAATAAGATTTCAAGTCGATTTAAAAATTCTTCTTGTTTGAAGTCAAATGGACTTCCATGCACGACAACTATTGAAACATCTAAATCCTTTGCTGCAATAGAAACTTGTTTCAATTTATTTACACTATCGAATTGATCAATGCGTGGCCCATGAATAGTATCAATCTTAAGATTGTATTCATTCAAAAGACCTTTTAATCTTTTTCGTCCTTTTTTTGTCAAATACTGTGAATGCTCTTCACTCTCCCCTAAAGAAATATAAGAATATCCTGACTTGGCAATTAATTTTATTTGCTCATCAATTGGAATATTATAATCAAAACAAGTTGAAATTGATATTTTTCGATTCGCCATTATTATCTGTTTTGCATGAAATTTTGAATTTTAGGGACGGTTCTCGAAACTTACTGTGTATCAAAGAGTTTCTTCCTTCTTGCCTCTAATGGGTCTTCTGTTTTGCCCAAAAAGGATGCTGCGGTTAATATCTCTACTCCTTTCTTTTTCGCAGCATCGAATACATCCGCTATCCTCTCCCTCCAGTTCATATCCCTCGTGAAATGGTGATCTAAAACGAACTTTTTAACTCTTGTATTTTCGATTATTTTTATTATATCCGAAATCGATTTTTCCAAACTCTGTTTTGAATACTTGTATCCGAGCATATAGGTCATAGGACCGTCACAGAATATTATATCAGGGTCAGAGTTGAGTATGAAATTGGTCTGCTCATTAACCGATGGTCCTTCCACATCCGATGTAAAAAGAAATCTCTGTTCATCGTGAATTAAGACTTCTGTAACATACCCAAGACGGGGATTCGTGCCGTGAAAAACCGCATCAGAGAATTCGATTTTTGTCTGCCCGAAATTAAATGTTTTACCATCGGAAATATTTATCTCTCTTGCAATGCCATTCAATTGAGAAAGGAAGTAGGCGGCTCTGCTTTTCTGACTCCGATTTATATTGTTCTGTGGGTCCTTTAAGAAGACTATTTTATCCTTGTATATCTCTGCTTCATCCGGATTGTGATGGTCATAGTGATAATGTGTCACAATCAGGACATCGCTCAATTTCACATATCTTTTAATCTCTTGCCAATGTTCGGTCTTTCTCTTAATTTCAAGTTTATGCGGCGGTAGTCCATATCTCGAAGGACCCAGAGCGACAGCAGGGTCTATGAATATGGAAACAGCCTTTGTACGAACGAAGGTAGCCATACTCCTCGTCCCAAGAGAATCAAAAGCAACAGGAATTATCTCCATCTCAAGAGCGAGGTGTAGTGGTAATATCTACTATCCTATCTTCTTCCTCTAAACTGACCAGTTTCAATCCACCAGCCTGCCTCCCCATAGTCTGAATACTATCGGAGTTTATTCTCATAATCTTGCCCAATGAGGACATCATTATTATCTCATCTCTATCTGTTATCTCTTTGGCGCATACCATAACACCGATGCGGTCTGTAATATTCACAATCTTTACCCCCTTGCCACCCCTTTTTATTAATCTTATATCCTTAGCATCAACTTTCTTTCCGTAGCCCTTTTCAGTCAAGGTGAAGAGCTTGCCTTCTCCCTTTATCAATACCATACCGACCACCTCATCATCGGAATCGAGTTTAGCGCCCCTCACACCATATGCAGCACGCCCCATCTCTCTTAAATCATTTTCATTGAACCTGATACCCATCCCTTTCTTTGTAAAGAGAACCACATCCTCACCACCCTCGATGAGACGAACATCTATGATAGCATCCTTTTTAGGAAGTGTTGCAGCTATTATTCCCGTTTTACGAGTCGAAAAGAGAGTATGCAGAGCAATCTCCTTGACCATACCATTTTTGGTTGCAAGAATGATGCAGTTTTTGGAGTTGAAATCCTTTATCGTAACGATTCCTTTGATTCTCTCATCCTTTGTTAATGAGATAAGATTCACCAGTGCCCTGCCAGAGGATAATCGAGTCGCCTCTGGTATATCATGCACCATCAGAGAATAACATTTTCCTCTATCTGTAAAAAAAAGCATGCGGTAGAGTGTTTTTGTTATGATTATATCGGTTGCAAAATCTGCCTCTTTTGTCTGAACCCCAACGCCCATTTCACCAACTCTTCTGTAGGAGGTGAGGGATGTGCGTTTTATGTAACCCTGAAGAGTAACCGTAACTACTACATCCTCTTCGGCAATCAGATCCTCAACTTTAAATTCGGTTTCTTCTTCTTTGAATATCTCGGTCCTCCTTCTATCAGCAAACTTTTCTTTAACCTGTTGAAGTTCATCTTTTATAGTTCTCATCAACACCCGTTTTGACTTGAGTATACCTTTGAGTTTTTCAATGGTGCGTATCAACTCATAGTATTCATCTTCCAATTTTTTCCTTTCCAGTCCAGTCAGTTTTTGAAGTCTCATCTCCAATATCGCCTTCGCCTGAATCTCTGTAAGTTTGAACTTCTTTTGGAGTGCAACTTTTGCCCTGTCAGGGTCTTTTGAACTCTTGATGACGGCTATCACCCTGTCTATGTTCTTCACCGCTATCTTTAAACCTTCTACTATGTGTGCACGATCCTCTGCTTCCTTCAATTCAAATTTTGTTCTCCTCTTCACCACATTGAGTCTATGGATAAGGAAATGTTGAAGCAATTGTTTTAAAGAAAGTAATTTAGGCTGTGCATCTACCAATGCAAGGTTTATCACACCGAAGGTAGTGCGTAGTTGTGTATGTTTGTATAACTGGTTCAAGACTATCTCTTTCTGTGCGTCCCTTTTGAGTTCGATGCAAATCCGCATGCCTTCTCTGTCAGATTCATCACGAATTTCTGATATGCCCTCAATCTTTTTTGTTCGAACCAGTTCAGCAGTCTTTTCAATAAGGGTAGATTTGTTTACCTGATATGGTATCTCGGTCACAACGATAACATCTTTACCACCCCTTTTAGATTCAAAATGCACCTTTCCTCTGAGAATAAGTCTTCCTCTTCCTTTTGAGTAAGCATCTTTTATTCCCTGTTCACCTACGATTATGCCACCGGTTGGAAAATCTGGACCTTTTATGTAATGCATAAGTTTGTCGCAAGAAATTTCAGGATTATCTATGAAAGCACATAGTCCGTCTACAACTTCATTCAGATTATGTGGAGGTATGTTTGTAGCCATACCCACAGCTATACCAGAAGAACCGTTAACAAGGAGATTGGGAAACTTTGATGGAAGCAATTTCGGTTCTTTCAATCTCCCATCAAAATTGGGCATGAAATCAATCGTATCTTTGTCGAGGTCTGCAAGTATCTCCTCGGCGATCTCTCTCAGTCTCGCCTCTGTGTATCTATATGCGGCAGGTGCATCTCCATCTATACTTCCAAAATTCCCCTGCCCATCGATTAGAGGATACCTCAACGAGAAGTCTTGAACCATTCTAACCAATGTGTCATACACGGCACTATCTCCATGGGGGTGGTATTTTCCCAAAACATCACCAACGACCGTTGCGGTTTTTTTGTATGGTCGGGTGTGGTAAAGTCCTAAATTTTTCATAGCATAGAGTATCCTGCGGTGGACAGGTTTCAAACCGTCACAGACATCGGGAAGGGCACGAGAAATGATTACACTCATCGCATAATCGAGATAGGATGCCTTCATCTCATCTTCTATGTATACAGGAATTTCCTTCATATTTTGCTAATCTTACATTAACAAATCAACCTGTCAAGAAAAAATAACTACAGAGAACTCTACGCCCTCTGTCAAACGACCCGTATGTCTAGTTGCAATTTTCCTTGACAGGCATTAAAATTTTTGCATAAATTTCGTTGTATTATGATTCAGATAGTAGATGCTGATTTACACAGATTATAAACATAGAAGTAGGATTATTGATAAATTCTGGCAAGGAAATTAAGATAAAAAGGAAAATATTTGATCAGTGAATATCTGTCCATGCGGATCCTGAGATGATAATCAGTGTCTGAATTGCTGTTTATTATGTTTATACCGATCGGACACGAAAAGAGTGTAAGTAGATATCCACATGTGACGGTCTCACTCATCGTTATAAATACAGTCATTTTTTTCTTCACAATGCCCATAGTATTATCTCAGAGCAAAGTTATTAATGAATTGAATGAGGAGAAACTACAGCTCGAGGCAATGTACATCAACGAATATCTGAATAGAACTGGAGGTAATTATTTTTCATTGATGTCAAAGGAAGGCTATAGGAAATTTGAGAAGGCGTTTGAAGACGGTGAAATAATAGAGAAGGATAGTGAAGATTACAAAAAATGGACCGAATTTAAAAACAAGATTGAAAAGAAGATAGGTAATATGGTTTACTATAAATTGGGGTACATACCCTCAAATTTCAGATTATATCCCTTACTGACTTCTATCTTTATTCACGGTGGTATACTCCACCTGCTCGGCAATATGTGGTTTTTATGGTTAGTTGGATGCAACATGGAAGATGTATGGGGTCGTCAGTATTTTCTAATCTTCTATCTAACAAGCGGTGCTGTTGCTGCTCTCATGCACGGTGCAGTGCACCCGCATGCAGAAATACCCTGTATAGGTGCATCTGGAGCAATTGCAGGAACGATGGGTGCATTTATGATAAGAAATTACAAGACGAATATCAGGATATTTTATTGGGTCTTTTGGATATTTATGGGAATATCCAGAATACCTGCTTATGTTGTTCTTGGCGCATGGTTTCTGTTGCAACTTCTCTACGGATTGATATTGATAGGTTATGCATGCGGCGTAGCATATTGGGCACATATCGGTGGGTTCCTTTTTGGGGCAGGTATCGCTGTCCTGCTTAAAACTAAAAAGATAGAAGAAAGATACATTGCACCAAAGCTTGAAGAGAAGATAGAGGCGGTTAAATTGAATCCAAAACTAACCCTCGCTTTTGAGGTAAGGGACAAGGGAGATAAAGAAAATGCGGTTCGACTCCTAAAAGAGGTTACAAAAGAAGAGCCCAACAACATCGATGCCTATACCGAATTAGCAAACATATATCTATCATTGGACAGAAGAGAAGAGGCGGGAGATTCCTATGACAAAATTGTTCAGATATTGTCGAAGAGAAGGGAAAAAGATACCCTCTTATCCACTTATGAGGAGTTTAAAAATTCAAAGTTGAACGACAGATTGAATGCGAGGAGTCTTTTCGCTATAGCAGGGCTGTTGAGCGAGCGTGAAAAATTTGAAGAATCACTGGTTGCTTATAAAAATATGATAAACAAATATCCTGAGAGTGAACTTGTACCGATGGCTGTATATCGTTGCGGTCTCATCTTCAAGAAAATGGATAAAGTTGAACTGGCGCGTTCTTCTTTCGCTTATGTCTTAAACAAATATCCTACCCTCAGTTGGCGTGAGACTGTAGAAAAAGAACTCTCATCGTAGTTGTGGAAAGAGAATCACATCCCTTATCGAAGGTGAGTTGGTGAATATCATAGCGATTCTGTCTATACCCAATCCAAATCCTCCGGTTGGTGGCATACCATATTCTAAAGCAGTGAGGAAATCTTCATCCAGGAGATGAGCCTCTTCGTCACCAAGATCTCTCAACCTCCCCTGTTCTTCAAATCTCCTTCTCTGTTCAATCGGGTCATTCAATTCAGAGAAGGCATTCCCTAATTCCAGCCCGCAGATAATCGGCTCAAATCTCTCAGCAACCCCTGGTTCTTTTTCTTTCCTCTTTGCTAAAGGAGAGATTTCTACCGGGTAATCATACACAATCGTTGGCTGAATACAGTCTTGTTGAACAAGTTTACTGAATATAAGATCATATAATTTTCCTTTCGTTATCCCTTCGTCTACAACTATATTCAACTCCTCCGCCTTCGATTTTATCTCATCAAATGATTTATTTTTGAAATCACACCCTGTTTTTTGAAGTAGTGCATCGAAAAATTTTATCCGTTTCCACGGTCTTTTGAAATTTATTTCATTACCCTGATATTCAAGACTCAATCCACTTTTGATTTCTGAAGATAAGCGTTCAAACATTTCTTCGAGCAACTCCATAATATCGAAATAATCGGCGTAAGACTGGTAGGCTTCGAGTTGTGTAAACTCAGGGTTATGGAACCTGTCTACTCCCTCGTTTCTGAAATCTTTTCCAAACTCGTAAACCTTATTAAATCCGCCGATGATAAGCCTCTTCAAATAGAGTTCATCTGCAATTCTCAAATATAGTTCTTTATTGAGCACATTGTAATAGGTTGTGAATGGTCTCGCTGTCGCACCGCCATAGAGAGGTTGAAGAATAGGGGTTTCTACTTCAACAAATCCATGTTCATTCAGAAAATCTCTCATTATCCTTATAACATTATTTCTTGTGAAGAAAGTCTCTTTTACAACTGGATTGGCGATCAGGTCAATATATCTCTGCCTGTATCTCGCTTCTATATCCTTGAGTCCATGCCATTTTTCGGGAAGTGGTCTTAAAGACTTTGAAAGAAGGGTAAAATCTTCAACCAGAACTGTAATCTCACCTGTTCTCGTTTTAAAAACTTTACCAACCACACCAACAAAATCGCCTATATCGAAAAGTTCAAAAATGTCGTATTTATCACCAAGGGTATCTTTTCTTAAGTATATCTGAATATCCACATCGTCTAATATGTTTGAAAAGGTCGTCTTACCGTGTTTTCTTACCGACAGAACCCTACCAGCAATTCTCACCTGCTTGTTCTGAAAATCCTCAGATCCTTGCTTTATCTCCGATGCCCTCGCTGTGAGTTCATACTTATGGGGATAGGGTTCGATCCCCTTTACCTTCAGTTCCTTCAGTTTTCTCTTTCTATCTTCAATCTGCTTCTCTAAACTCATAATTTATAATTGAACGCAGATTTTCGCAGATAACCGCAGATTCTTTAACTTGTCACTATTGGATTCCTCAACTTGTTGAGGGTTATTCCGAACAAGCCTGTCCTGTCCACAGAATCCTGCGGAGCGACAGACCAGGGTTCGGAACTCCCTACGATTATCTCTTTATATTTAAAATCCTGAGAATCTGCGTTCATCTGCGTCCCTACCTTTATACCCAAGTCAGCCAGTTGTATTTATCTTCGCCAGCAGTTATTTTAAAGAATTCCTCCTGCAATTTCTTCGTTATGGGTCCGCGTTCCCCTTTCCCGACCTTGAGTTTATCTATCATTCTTATAGGCGTTATCTCAGCTGCACTTCCCGTAAAGAAAGCCTCCTCACAGATATATAGAAGTTCTCTCGGAATGAACTGTTCTTTTACCTCATAACCGAGGTCCCTTGCAATCTTTATTACCGAGTGTCTCGTTATTCCTAAAAGGATTGAGGCACCCAATTGTGGGGTATAGATCACACCGTCTTTGATGCAGAAGAAATTTTCTCCACTCCCCTCTGAAACATATCCGAATATATCGAGTGCTATGCCCTCCGTTACCCCCCTCAAAATAGCCTCCATCTTGATTAACTGGGAGTTCATATAGTTTGCACCTGCCTTAGCCATTGCTGGAAAAGTATTCGGCGCCATCCTTTGCCAGGTGGATACTACCGTCTCGACACCCTTTTCTATTGCCTCAGGACCGAGATATTTACCCCATTTCCATACTGCAATAGAGACTTTAACAGGAGAGTCAAATGGGTTCACCCCCAATTCTCCATAGCCTCTGTAAACTAAGGGTCTTATATAACACGCATCAAGTTTATTTTTCCGTATAGTCTCAACTATTACATTATTTATCTCTTCTTTTGTATAAGAAATCTCCATTCTGTAAATTTTAGCAGAATCGAAAAGACGATTCGTATGGTTTTCGAGCCTGAATATAGCGGACCCCTTCTTATTTTTATAGCATCTTATCCCCTCAAATACGGATGTGCCGTAGTGGACGACATGGGAGAGTATATGAACCTTTGCATTATCCCATGGAATGAACTTTCCATCCATCCAGATAACTTTTGCCTTTTCCATCTTACCTCCTTTCAATATTTTTCAAAGAGTTTTCCCCAATCGGTTTGCATAAATTTCTTTATTCTCCGTTTACCCACGATTGGATACCAGAAGAGATCGTGATAGAGATTCGAAGCTACAGGTGCCCACACCCATAGAGGTGAGTATAGAGCAATTTTTTTAAATGGTTGCAAGAATCCCTTTCTCAATGCCTGATCGCCCCAGATAACGAAGCTCCGTTTCGTTTTGAATCCAAAGTTTACCCATGATATATCATCGCCTATTATCTTAATGTCTCTCATATCACCACAACCTAATCCTATTTCATTAGCAATTTTTATATAGTCTATGGAGAGCGGGTTGAAACCCATGATTTTCGCTGCTACGGCATCTATTGCAACCTGATCGGCTGATGCGAGTATGTAGTTACCAATATAAGGTTTCATCGTCCTCGGTCCTGCCCCATCACCACATACCGTTCCATCCATCACAGCAAAAATCCCCTTGTGAATCTCCTTCTGCATAATCAGAAGGTCAACCAGGACCTCATGGATGAATTCGTGTCCATAATGTCGTACTTCTTTGAGCAACCCACCAAAGGCATTCTTAATTGCACCTGTTGTAGTTGAATGTCCGTGGGTCTTTACTGTCGGAAGATGTATAACATTCTTACCAATAAATAGCTTTGGTATATATATGCCTTCTTTAAATATTTGGGGGAGTCTGAGCAGATTTTTGAAATCGTATCTCACCCACTCGACATCCATCAGTGCAATGAATTTCAGACCATATTTTTTCAATACGGGCTCCCATCTATTCAACTCCACACCTTTGTAAGGATTTGTAACGACGGTTCTGTTCTCAACTGGAAGTAGTTTCTTTCTACTATAACCATTTTCAAGTAATGTTTTAACAGTTCCTTCAAGTTGCCATGGCGCTGATGAAGAAGCAGGATAGTATTTTGTCCATGAGAGGTTGAGTTTCAGTATCGTATCTACATCTTTTGTTATAAGTTTTTCATATTGAGCAAGGTGGAGCAATCTCTTATAGTCATCTAATACGGTAGCAGGTGTAGTTTTCAATACAGCAACTTTGGAAGTCATCGATTTAGTTGTATGAAATACTTACTACGGTGTCAATAAAAAAGGAGAGTGGACTTTGCCCAAAAAGCCCCACGATTTTAACTCTTGACAGGTTGAAAAAGCCGAATTTGGCTGACAACAAGAAAATGAGACCCAACACCAATTTCCTTATTTTTACCATCTTTGGAGTTTTTTGGAGTGCATTGACCGTGTCAATGCACTTTCTGGCAACAACACGGTTGTTGCACTCCATAACCAGATTTGTCGGGACAAGGATGTCCTTCAATCCCACCCCTGGGGTGGGATTTGCCATTTCTACAAGTGTAAAATTTGGGTCATCGGGGGCTGTCCAATATGGGGTCTGAATGGAGTTAATCTTATAAATTATAAAAATTCTATTGACATTTCCCAATGTTTGAACTGAAGAATTGGACTATCTATTTTTTCAGGTATAAAATCCAGGTTCGTTTTTTTTCGCTCCTATCTAAGTATATCTCATATATTTCATCAGATTCGGTTCTGACAAGATAATAATTTCTGTGTCTTCGCATTCTCCAGTTCTTCCTACTTGGTGCTGAAGATGGAAATCCCCAGTCCTGACACATACGGATAATTTCCTTTATAATATACTCTTTCTCTTTCCATGTAAAGGAGATCGGAATGCATTTCTTCTTATCATACCTTACTTCTATTTTCTCATCGATGAATTTTGTCATTACAGTTCCTTTAACCAGTTTTTCTTAAAGATAAGATATCGTTTGTTTTCTACACTACAGAAGGAGACCGTCCTCTTTTTAAGAAGATAAGCCACTGTTCCATCCACTTCATTCTCATCCAAGTTAAAAAAACGACGAATTTCGCTCAAGGTAGTGATGGTCTTAGTATCTATGAACTGTTTAGTCAAATTGCGCACTGCCTTATCCCTGGTCAATATTTTAGCCCTCTCTATAACTTCAACAGGCAACCACCTCTTTAAAATTCCCCATACAAATACATCCCAGTTTGACTTCCCCTTTATGCTTCCTACACAGGATATCATTCCATTCTCCTGAAGTTCTACGAGCCCTTTATGCAGTCTTTTAGTGCCTTCCTTTTTATGAAACGAAAGCGACGCACGTATGTCATCAGTAGATAGAAAAGTTTTAGAAGATAGAACTTGCATAATATCCTTTGCTGTTTTGGTCAGATTACCATCGTGATATTCTTTGAGGTAATCGCTTTTTGCATACAATTTATAAAAATTCGGGAAAAGTTTTATTGGAATGAGGATGTTCTTTTTCCTCAATAATTTTCCGTAATAGATTTTTCTCTCTTTAGCCAAGTCAAGAGCAAAATGCCATGTTCTCTCAATACGGTCCCAGTTCCACCCATCCGATCTTGGCTTTTCTTTGCTATAGACTGCATCATACAAATTAGGCAGTATCTTATCGGAGTAAACTGCAACTGTCCCCAATTTATTAATAAAGTTGTATGCTTCATTGATATCTCGTATTCTATATTCATCTAAAAGTCGATACTTCTTTGTTTTAATTTGTTCAATTTTCTCTCGTGAAATTTCCAGCATAGATTTCGTTATGTAACTACAAGTAAAAAAAATTTCTAAAAATGTCAAGAAAAAGAAACTACCTGAAAATTTCATCATTGAGCAATTGACAATTAGCAATTAACAATGCAAAATCGTCCAATTAGCGGTAGCGGTAGTACAGGGTCTTTAGACCCTGCTTTATTTTTTAATCATGAACGGTCTTAAGACCGTTCACTACCTTGATAATTGCTAATTTTAATTTGTTTTTCTCTATTTCTTCTTGACAAGTATTCAATTTTTTTTTAATCTAAAAATATGGGCTTCGGGATTTTTCTTATCCCACTGTGGCTTATCTCCACTGTATCCATCTATGGAGATGCTAATTTCGTAGTTATTTCAAAATCAGAACATACCCTGTGTGTATACGATTCGAAAAAAATGTTGCTCAAAGAATATAAGGTCGCAACCGGACTCAACCTAAAACCAAAGACCAAATCCGGTGATAGATGTACACCGGAAGGGGAATACGCAGTGGTGCACATATACGGTCCCGATTCTAAAAAGGTCAAACTCAACAATGCACACTATCTTGGCGGTCCATTGCATAAGAAGTATAGGAGCGATGAGGATCTCGGTTATAACGCTTACGGTCCCTATATGATGCGGTTGAACTACCCAAACCAAAAAGACGCAGAGAGGGGGTTCGAATCTGGTCTTATATCAAAATTGGAGTATGAGAGGATCGTAGTAGTAGGGAACAGGCATGCCTGTTCCCTACCTCCACAAAAGACAAAACTTGGCGGTGGAATTTATATTCACGGAACCAGCGATCCCAATTCTATAGGACATAGCAGTTCAAATGGTTGCATAAGAATGTTCAATCATGAACTTGAAGAATTTGTTAAATACATAAGAGTTGGAACCAAAATTTTTATAAAAGGAGGTCTAAAATGAAGAAGATAATTTTTCTCTCTTTATTTGTGCCAACACTTCTATTTGCAGAGGTACTTGGTCTGTTCCATCCAGCAAAGAGAATTCCCAAAGGTAATACGGGATGGGGTGGATATTTTCAATGGATAGATGCAAATGGAGCGGATGTTCTCAATTTCGTCGGGCAGGTGAGATATGGTTACACAACAGACCTTGAATTTGGAGCCAAATTAGGGCTTTCCAGATGGAGTAATGGGGGTAGTGAAACAGGCATCTATATAGGCGTTGATGGAAATTATGGATTGCTCGCCCGAAGTAAGAATACACCCGTAAATCTATCCATTGATGGATTTTTTGGAATCTCATCTGTTGAAGATAGAAATGTATGGGCGATTGGGACTACAGGGATTTTGGATGGAAAACTTGGGCTCGAAGGCGGCAAGGTTCTAATACCATACGGTGGATTTACTATATGCATATACCATGAAAGTTGGAATAAACACGATGATACTGAGTTAGAATTGGCTCTTACAGGCGGCATTATGATTCCTATATCACCTGCTCTCAATGTAGTTGTGGAACTGCTCATTGCAGATGACATTGGATTCGGTTTTGGGCTCTCTGGATTTTAAATAGGAAATTTATTCCTCCAAGAATGGGGAGAAATAATTCTCTCTTATTCATCCAAGTTCATAGTGGAGGATACGGGATTCGAACCCGTGACCTCGGCGTTGCGAACGCCGCGCTCTCCCAACTGAGCTAATCCCCCACTCCAAGATTGACAGTATGTTGAGGAATCTCGCCTTTCAGTCCTGTAAGCAAATTTTTTGCTGCCACCACACTCATTCTCGATCTCGCTTCTACAGTCGCACTCCCAATATGGGGTAGAAGAATCACATTTTTGAGTTTGAGCAATTCGGGCTCTATTTCAGGTTCATTTTCGAAGACATCGAGAGCCGCACCCCGAATTCTTTTTTCCTTCAATGCCTTTACCAATTCTTTCTCATCTATTACATTCCCCCTCGATGTGTTTATTAGAAAACTATCTTTTTTCATCAGTCTCAATTCATCCCTTCCGATTATATGATATGTCTCATCGAGCAAAGGCGTATGGGTGGTGACGAAATCAGATTCTTTAAGCAATTCTTTCAAGTTAACATTCCTTGCTCCGAATTCTTTCTCCATAATCTCGTTTCTATTAGGATCGGTGTAGAGGAGTTTCATAGAAAACCCCTGACTTCTTTTTGCCACTGCGGTTCCAATCTTACCCGCCCCTATAATACCGAGAACCTTCCCATAAACTTCGCTTCCTAAAAGAAGCAGGGGGTCCCAGCTTTTAAATTTACGAGCTCGTGTGAAACTATCCGATTCGACTATCCTTCTCGCTATCGAGAGAATAAGTGCCCATGTCAGGTCTGCTGTCGCATCTGTAAGCACATCAGGGGTATTCGTAACTGGTATGCCCCTTCTATTCGCTGATTCGATGTCGATATTATCGTATCCAACTGCATAATTCGAAATCACCTTTAAATTTTTCCCATTCTCTATTATCTCCTGGTCTATTCTATCCGTTAACAAACATACAAGACCATCTTTATCCTTTATTCTATTCGAAATCTCTCTATGTGTAAAAACCCTGTTATATGGGTTCATTTCTACTTCACACTCACCTGTCAACAACTTCAAACCAGCCTCTGGAATACGGCGAGTGACCAGCACTTTAAACATGGGTTTATTATATTACACTTTTGAAAGAGGTCAAGAAAAAAAAGAACAGAAACACGAATAGCACGAATTACACGAATAATATAAACCCAGATTATGTGTTAATCTGGAAAATTCCAAATCTTTCAATTCCCTTATCTCTGCGTCCCCTTTGTGTCTTCGCTCATCGCACCAAGACGAGTTTTTTTGTAGCGGTCTTATTTCCTGCTTGAAGACGATAGAAGTAAACACCACTCCCAACTTCCCTTCCATTCCCGTTCTTTCCATCCCATCTAACTGTATGATAGTTTGCTATCTTCTTTTCGTTCACAAGTGTCTTAACTAATCGTCCTGAAATGTCGTAGACTTTTAAAGAAACATAGGATTTTTGGGGAATCTCATAACGAATCGTGGTCTCATCAGAAGATGGATTAGGGTAAGCATTACGCAGAGCAAATACCTTTGGTATCATCCAGAAGACCGTTACAGAAACAGTACCGTGAATCGTTTGATTTCCATTCTGGTCTACATCTATCACTCTGTAGTAATAAGTCTCTCCTTCCTCTACATTCTTATCTACATAACTATACTCCCTCGGCTTACTCGATGTCCCTTCTCCTTTAATAATAGCAATCCTTTCATAATTAGAATCTCTCACTATACTTCTCTCTATCCACCACTCGTAGGTATCGATCTCTGATTCAGTCCTCCAACTTATTACCACACCATCCAGAGAAACCAATGCTTCAAAATAGACGAGTTTAACCGCTGTGGCTTCAGCACCAAGAGTACGAACTTCCCACTCAACTAATGATGGGTCGGTTGCGGCTTTTGCGCTCTTTTTGATGAATGTGGACACTAACCGCAGTGTATCATAGGTTGTTGTATCCAGCCCCGAGATATCAATCCCTCCTTCAGTTGAAGTAGTAAAGAAGCCTGTAGAGTTACCGGGAAGATTAGTGTCAGGGACGAGACTCCAACTTCCAGCGCTTAAATATTCAATCTGAATCCTGATTGAATCCTCTTCTGTTGCCTGATGCCAGATGAAACTATCCCAGGATGTAGCAGAAGAAAAGTCGTCGTAGGCAATGTATGGTGATTTTATGAGCCCGGAGTCACCTTTCACAAGACCTATAATAATAACATCATCCACCCACCATTGGTCTGCATAGGTTCCATCATACTTGAATGCCAGGTACACAGGTGAATCCAGAGGTAAACTGACCTCTCTTTGTGCCCAGGCATCTTCAGGCGCCTTCCCTATTTCTGTAATCTGGGTAAAACTCGATGGGTTCTGATCGGTTGTTGAATACCAGATGCCGTGATACTCATGATCTACGTTATAATTCTCTTTCTCCCAAAAGACAAGTTTAGCATCCTCCAGAGTTGAAAGATCGACTTGGGGAGTGATTAACCATGCGGTTATCTGTTCAAACCAAAGACGGTAAGTGATCCATGCCGAATAGGATCCGGAATGATAGTCATTGGCACCGTCGGTAGCACCACCATCTTGCTCCCAGTGCTTGCGACCTGCCGTGGTATTCTCAACCCATCCAGTGGGAGGGAATGAGGATTCAAATCCTTCTTCTATGAGTGTGTCCGGTTTGTTCAACGCAATCACCACGCTGTCACCTTGTATAATCACTCCACTCCTATCGCAGTTTTCAAACTGCTCTCCTGTTCCTATATACCACGCCGAACGAGGAAGAGTTGTGTCGACCGTAAAACTCCTTATCTCTGACCAACCTCCATAGTATCCTGAGCCTTTTGCCGGGTCTTTTGCCCTTACCTTCCACCAGTAAGTAGAATCATGAGAAAGAGAAGTGGTGAGTGTATAAGTTGCTGTCTCCCCACTGTTATGGGTTCCTGTGAGATCTGAGTCAGGTGAACCAAAGTTTATGTCCTCATCCCATCTTATCTGGTATTGGACTGGGTCACCGTTTGGGTCGGTGGTAGAGAATTTAAATGTTGGCTTTTTATCAGGCACCTTCTCGTTATCAAACAGTGCATAGAGTGTGGGTACATCTGGGCAATCTGCCTCAATCCTTGCAAATCCTTCATAAGGTAGATAATTTTGTTTTGTCACAGTCACCCACATAGTATCAACCGGTTCAGAAGGAGAGACATCCAGTGTTACATTGCCTGATGAATTAGTATAACCCCTGACCCACATTCCAGTATCCACTTTACACCAGCAGCAGACAAGAGCGGAATCAATTGGGTTGCCAGTACCTTTGTCCTCTACATGCACATCAAAACTACTCAACCCGATAGGAACAATGACATCGTGGTTAACCTGAAGTGTATCCGGTCCATTTGCAGCCGTCCACATAGGAAGTTCAGGGTCACCAAATGTATTGTATTCAAATAAACACCATCTCCAGTAGTCGTTATCGCCAGGGTCGTTAATATTGCCACCAAAGTGGTCTCTATCTTCTGCTACAGCTTCACCAAGATGGTAACGATTATTATCAAAGGTTTCCTTAAAGAATTGCAGCACAATCCCATTTGATAATTGATTAGCATACCAGGCAGGGTTCCCTGCGGATGAATATCCCCATCCTTCCCTTGAGTTATATGCAGCACCAATACCACCTTTGTAATATTCCCATTCAGCATAACAGTCAGATTGGTCAAATCCTCCAGAAAGGCAACATATTCCGGTGTGGATTCCAAGTTTATCGCCTGGATTTAACCAGTCATTAACATCAGTACTTGATATATTTATGTCGTTATCAATACCTTGTGCCATAATACTTGAATAACCTCCATGACTTGCTGTGCAATGGAATCCATATCCGGAATTCATTGAATCTATTATTGCATGGTCACTCTGATAATTATTTATCCCTTGCTCATAGTGCCAGCCCGGATGAGTAGCATGTCCACCTGTAAACCATGTGTCCGGTATATGTGTCTCACAAGAATCAGTTGTGTAATAACCATTATTGCTGTCAAATAGGAAGTCTGAAAAGAAGAGCGCTTTTGTAGTATAGGAGTGTGGGTCTTTCTCATATTTCAAGATGCGGCTCACAATTTTACCTGCCTGTGTAACATTATCAATAGGTGCCCTACCTACATACACATCTGCATACCAGTCTATATCACCTCCTCCGGGTCCATCATTTTTTTCACCATAGTATGAATCATCATCATAGTTCCAGTCATTGTCCAGGTCTTCATAATACCGCTCTGATGGCATGTCAGTGTATGTCTCACTTTGTTGTACTATTGTAACATAAACTCCTCTGTGTGGGATAGAATCTACATCACCTACAAGGAAGACATAATTGGTTCCCCAGTCATTATGAGCATCTATTATGAACTGCTTGAGTTTCCACTGATTATTACCTGAGTACCAGGAATAGATACTATCTAAGCGTACAACTCTGGCAGGTATACCCTTTTTTGTCTTCCAATCAGCTAAAACCTGCAACGAATCCACCCATGCAGCATTATTGGGTGCTATGATTACATATTCAACAGTATCCGGAGATAATTTATTACCTCTATTTATACCAACAGGTGGAGACCAATGTTCTATATCTTCTGGGTTTATCACCATAGATTTGACATTTTTGCCAAATAGTTCTTTCTGACGTTGGGTTATTTTTTTCACAGGCCATTTCCCTTCTTCATAATAAATCCTATATCTTATTTTTGTATAGAGGATAAGCTTCTTCTCTTTTGGGATATATTCAAGCGGATAGATAAAGAAATCTGCTATTCTATAACCACACTTTGTCCCATTATGGATTTTATCCGATACTAACTTGCCCGGATAGGGTTCTTTAGACTCGTACACGGCTGGATTTGGTTCTACAAATTCTGGAATCTCTCTCGCACCGATCTTCATAGGTGGTTGTGCGGGGAATATATTGAAATCTCCTGAAATTATCTCTTTCTCATAGGATATGATCTCTACATTTGTTGAAGTTGCACCGGGTGGAATGAGAAGTTTGACAGATATTCTGGGCAGTATTGGTGAGCCTACCTCCATCATCAAGGATGCACCAGGTAGAGAGACTATATCATAACCACGGGATTTGCTGAAAGAAAGGTCGCTTGCTTGGAAGGTAATCTCTCTCTCCATTTCCCCTCCGAACGCCTGGGCAGCGAATATAGCCAGCCCCATCAAAACTACAATCTTCTTAAACATAGGACACCTCCTTTTTCAAAACACGAATAATGACACTGAATTTATATATCATCAATTACTACCTTCCCAACTGAAAATCTCTGATTTTTGCAATAATTTCCCCTTATTTTCGCTTCTG
>Ga0114921_10000328_pt1 | contig 20137 bp, 16 predicted proteins | sample BentaG_FD_87016 | JGI IMG/M metagenome (GOLD analysis project Ga0114921, IMG submission 87016) | Deep subsurface microbial communities from South Atlantic Ocean to uncover new lineages of life (NeLLi) - Benguela_00093 metaG | ecosystem: Environmental > Aquatic > Marine > Oceanic > Sediment ... | reverse complement strand
CTTGTGGGACTAAAGCTTTTATTCTTTTCATACTTTTTTCAGGTTCTACGCCCAATATCTTTCCTCTTCTTGCATTAAGATCACCCATAATATCACCAACATATTCATCGGGAATCTCGACCTTAACCTCCATAATTGGTTCAAGTAAAACAGGATTCCCATCAAGAACTCCTTTTCTAAAAGCCATTGCTGATGCGATCTTAAATGCTATTTCTGATGAATCTACTGAATGATATGAGCCATCATATAAATTAACCTGAATATCTGTAACAGGATATCCTGCTAATGCACCCTCCTGTAATGTAGCTCTTACTCCTTTTTCAACTCCAGGTATATAGCCTTTTGGTATTGCTCCACCAAATATGGTTTCAATAAACTCGAAACCTGTGCCTCTATCAAGAGGTTTCATTTCTAACCAAACATGACCATATTGACCTCTTCCACCTGACTGTTTCTTATATTTTCCTTCTGCTTTAACTGTTTTTCTTACTGTTTCTTTATATGCTACTTTAGGCTTTATAAGTTTTACTCCTACTCCAAATTTTCTTTTTAATTTATCTATTATTACAGACAGATGAACATCCCCCATTCCATATATCAGGTGCTGTTTTGTTTCAAAATTCATCTTATGTGAGAATGTAGGATCTTCTTCCATTAACTTACTGAGTCCATTTGATATTTTTTCTTCATCACCTTTTAGTAATGATGCAATTGCAGTATTTTCCATTGAAGGAGGATAGTCAACTTTAGCTAATATTATTGGATTTTTAGAGTCACAGAGAGTATCTCCAGCTGAAATATGTTCTAATTTTGATACAGCAACAAAGTCTCCAATAGAAGCTTTATTTATCTGTGTCTGAATTTTACCTTTAGTAGAATATATATTACTGAGTTTTACATTTTTTCCATTATTAGCATCAAAAACAACAGAATTTGTATCAATATTACCTGAATAAATTCTGAACATAGATAGTTTTCCTACAAATGGATCTACCATAGTTTTATAAACATATGCTAGAAATTGTGATTTGTGTGAAGCTTCTATTTCTTTATCCTCTTTTGTTTTAGGGTCTTTACCTAGTATTTTTGCAACTTCTAAAGGTGAGGGGAGAAGACCAATTATCATGTCTAATATTGGTTCTGTTCCTATATTTTTTAATCCTGAACTACAAGAAACAGGAAATACCTTTCTCTTTTTAACTGCTTCTCTTAATGTGTCTTTGAGTTCACTTTGAGAAAGCTCTTCACCCTCGAGATATTTCATAAGTATCTCATCATTAGTTTCTACAATTGTTTCAAGCAAGTTTTCACTGAAACTTTCTACCTTTTTCTTCATATCTTCAGGAATTTCTATCTCTTTAAAATTTTTCTCAGATTCATATATAAATGCTTTTTTATCTAATAAATTTATCCATCCTTTAAAATTTTGTTCTTTTCCTATAGGTATATTTAATGCTACTACCTGTGATCCATATATATTTCTTAACTGATTTAAAACTTTATAAAAATCAGCACTTTCTCTATCCATTTTGTTAATAGTAATAATTACAGGAATTTTTAATTCTTCACAATAAGTCCATATTTTTTCAGTTCCGACTTCTACACCAGAAATAGAATCACATAGAAGAACAACGCCATCACTTACTTTAAGAGAACTTAGAAGTTCACCAACAAAGTCTAAGTAACCAGGTGTATCTAAAATATTAATTTTGTGGTCTTTCCAATTACATGGAGCAATAGAAGTACTTATGCTTATATTTCTTTTAATTTCTTCAGGCTCAAAGTCCGTTGTAGTGGTTCCTTTTTCAGTACTACCTCTTCTATTTATATCACCGCAATCAAATAGAATTGATTCTACTAGTGATGTTTTTCCAGTTCCACTATGACCAACAACACTAATATTTCTAATTTTTTCAGGATTAATATTTTCCATTATTTTATTACCTCCAACTCTTAAAAATTCATATTATAAACTATATAAAAAATTTATATTTCTTTCTAAATTAATTCTTTTGCGGTTTGAATTTTTTCAATGAATTAATCTTTTTTAGCAGATTTTAGATAAAATTCATTAATTTAACATTTAAAAAGTACAATCAATTCCTAAATAACAAGGGGAAGAGATATATAATTCTGGAAAAAATTTTATACTTTTAATATTAGTATATATTAAATTCAAGATATTATACATCAGACTGTGTAAAAACATAAGGTTTTGAGAGGAATATTTAAGGTAACAATTATTTTTAAATTTCAAAATTTAAGTATATAAAAAAATGAAAATATTAGATAATTTATTCTTCTATTTTATATATTCTAATATATCTTACTCCATATCTAAGAGCACTAATATGTTCATCAAACCCCAAATCTATATGAGGACCTTTTATTTTTTTACCTGTATCACCAGCAATGGATATCCCATATCCAGGTATCAGTAATTTTGTTCTTAATGAGATAAATTTAGGATCCACTGCAACTACACCATGACCAGCTTTTAGTCCTATTGCTGTATATCCACTTGAAAATTTACCACAACAGATTGGGCAGGGGCAATAACCAGTAGCTAATACTCTGTATTCATCTATAATATTAAGATTTGGATATTGTGCTTGAACTTTTTTAATTCTTGCTTGAATGTCTATTATTTCTTTATCCAATTCAGCTATTTTTGCTTTTATTATTTCTAATTTCCTTTCCTGCTCCTCTTCCTTTTTTTGAAGTAGATTATAGGTGGAACTGTACTCATCATTTTTTTCTTTTAACTCCTTATTATTTTCATCTAAAATTAGTTTGTTTTTTATATATTTCTCTTTTGTATCAATATAATTGTTAATTGCATTTGACTCTTGATTCATCATATATTCAAATAAATTCATATTTTTAAAGAAATTAATGATGTTTTTTGGTGAAATTACAGCTTGAAAAAAGGAATTATTTTTGCGCTTATAAAATTCAATTGCTTTTTCATGAAGAGCTTTTATCGTCTTTTCTAATTCAATTTCTATATTTTTAATATTATCCTCTAAGTTTTTGATCTGATTTTCAATAATGATTATTTTTGTTTCTAATTCGAGTAATTCATGTTTTATTATATCTATCTCTTCTCTGATAATTTTTAAATCGTTAAGAATAACATTCAGTTCATCTGTAAGTTGAATTTTTTTACTTTTTTTAATATCTAAATCTAGGGCGAATAATGAATGTGGAAGAAAATGGATACTAGTGATAGTAGTTATTAATAGGATAAATATAATGTATTTAGATATTTTGATGTTTTTCAAGAATATATGAATTTTCATATACGAATGAATTAAGAGTTTAAAAAGCAAACCAAGAAATTTTTATTAAAATTAACTATTTAAGAGTTGTATTTACAAACACATGTTCTTGTACATTGAAAAATAAATAAAAATATCAATTCTATTTTAAATAAAAAATATATCACAAATCACGATTTTTTTACAGTGTACATAATTTTATGAGTTAGATTATGTATAATATAATTAAGCTTTTAAAAGAAGATATTTCTTAAATGTAGGGAAACCCTTTAGGGTTGCACATGTAATAATTAGTCTTATTTTATAATGCTTAATATTGAAGCAAGGCTAAAGCCTTACCCTACATAATTTAGGAAATCTAAAGGAATGTTAATTTTTATAAATTAATGTTACTTTATTAAAATAGTTTACAAATAAATTTATTTGTTACTACCTCTATTGTCTCATATTTATTGATTTGATATTATTAAATATATAGACAGGTAAGGAACCTGTAAGGAGTGTGATATATTTGAAGGAGACAGGAACTTTTAAAGTAAAATCAGGATTAGCAGAGATGTTAAAGGGTGGAGTAATAATGGATATAGTTTCAGTAGAACAAGCCAAGATGGCTGAAGAAGCAGGAGCAGTTGCAGTAATGGCTTTAGAAAGAATACCTGCTGACATAAGAAAAGTTGGTGGAGTAGCAAGAATGGCTGATCCTCAGCTTATTAAGGATATAATGAATGCAGTTACTATTCCTGTTATGGCTAAGGTTAGGATTGGGCACTTTACTGAGGCACAAATAATTGAGGCATTAGGGGTCGATTTTATAGATGAAAGTGAGGTTTTAACACCAGCAGATGAACAATACCATATAGATAAACATAAATTTAAAATTCCTTTTGTATGTGGAGCGACTAATCTCGGTGAGGCATTAAGGAGGATTGATGAAGGTGCAGCAATGATAAGGACAAAAGGAGAAGCTGGAACCGGAAATGTCGTGGAAGCTGTAAGACATATGAGACTTATTACAAATGAAATTAAGAAACTTACTTCTTTATCTGAAGATAAACTTATGGCAAAATCTAAAGAGATGAGAGTCTCACAAAAGTTAGTAAAGTGGGTTAAAGAAAACGGCAAACTTCCTGTGGTAAATTTTGCAGCAGGAGGAATTGCTACACCTGCAGATGCAGCACTTATGATGCAACTTGGAGCTGAAGGAGTCTTTGTTGGATCTGGAATATTTAAATCAGAAGATCCCTTTAAGATGGGTAAAGCTATTGTAAGAGCAACAACCTATTTTGATGACCCGGAGATTTTACTTGAAGTTTCAAAGAATTTGGGTGAAGCTATGGCAGGATTACAAATATCACAAATAGATAAAATGGAACTATTACAAAAGAGAGGAATTTGATTTGGTAAAGATAGGCGTACTTGCCCTTCAAGGAGCTGTGAGTGAACATATAGAAATACTAAAAAATTGTGGTGTGAAAGCAGTTCAAGTAAAAAAAGCAGATAAAATTGACGATTTAGATGGTTTAATTATTCCAGGTGGAGAAAGTACTACAATTAGTAGATTAATGAGTGAGTATGGTTTCTTTGCAAAGATAAGAAAATTTGCAACTATGGGAAAACCAATTTATGGCACATGTGCGGGTTTGATATTAATGTCAAAGAAAGTTATTGATAGTAATATAGAAACAATTTCTGTAATGGATATGGAAGTTAGAAGAAATGCATTTGGAAGACAAATTGATAGTATGGAAGTTGATATAAAAATCCCAAAAATAAGTGATAAAGAATTTCCTGCAATTTTTATTAGGGCACCGATAATAGAGAATATCGGAAAACAGATAGAAATATTGGCAGAAGTTGATAATTACATAGTAATGGCACAACAAAAGAATTTGTTGGTCTCAGCTTTTCATCCAGAACTGAGTAATGATAATAGAATTCATCAATATTTTTTAAATTTATTGGATAAAAAGTGGAGGTAAAAAAGTGTCAGGTCATTCAAAATGGAGTACTATAAAGCACAAGAAATCAAAAGAGGATGCAAAAAGAGGAAAGCTTTTTTCCAAATTAACTAAAGCAATCATGATAGCAGCTAGGGAGGCAGGGAGTGATCCAAAGCAGAATATTGCATTAGCACAAGCAATTCAAAAAGCAAAAGACTTTAATATGCCAAAAATTAATATTGAAAGAGCTATAAAAAAAGGTTCAGGGGAAAGTGATAGCTATATCCTGGAAAAAATTGTCTATGAAGGTTATGGACCTGAAGGAGTTGCAGTTATTGTAGAGGTTATGACTGATAACAGAAAAAGAACTGCTGCAGAAATGAGAAATATATTCTCCAGACACAATGGAAACCTTGGTTCGAAAGGATGTGTAGGTTGGATGTTTAATAGAAAAGGTGTTATTAGTATAAAAGATGGCTCTTCAATTGATGAAGATGAAATATTATTAGTAGCAATAGATGCAGGGGCAGATGATGTAAATATTGAAAAAGATCATTATGAGATTTATACAGAACCTACAATGCTTATGAAAATTAAAAATTTTTTAATAGAAAAAGGTATATCACCCGATTCATCAGAAATTGTACTTCTTCCCAGGAATTTTAGAATTCTTGATGAATCTAAAACATTAAAAGCATTGAAGCTAATAGATGCTATTTATGAACAGGAAGATGTTCAAGAAGTTTATACAAATTTTGAAATACCAGATGGATTAATGGAGAAACTTTGAAGGTATTAGGTGTTGATCCAGGAACAGCAATAACTGGCATAGCAATAGTAGAAGAAAAGATGGGTGAATTGAGTGCAATCTATTATGATTGTATAAAGACTTCAGCTAATCTTTCTATTTCATATAGATTGAATAAAATATTTAAAGGTATAAATAATATTGTTTCAACTTATTCTCCTGACTGTATAGCAGTTGAGGAGTTATTTTTTAGTAGCAATGTTAAAACAGCCATTTCAGTTGGTCAAGCAAGTGGTGTGGTTTTACTTGCTGCACATAAAAATAAACTAAAAGCTTACACATATACTCCTCTTCAGGTTAAAAAAGCTGTGGTTGGTTTTGGAAATGCTACTAAAAAACAAGTACAATATATGGTTAAGGCGATTCTAAAAATTGATGATGAAAAAATAGAGTATGATGCTGCAGATGCTTTAGCTATAGCTATCTGTCACCTTAACTGGAAAGAATATGAAGAAATAATTTAAGGGAGAAAAATTGATAGGATCTATTAAGGGAAAATTAACTATAAAATCAACTGAATATGCATTAGTTGAGGTGAATGGAGTAGGTTATCAGGTTTTTATATCTCCTAAAACATTATGGAATTTGCCAGAAGAAGGTGAAGAAGTTATTTTTTATACACATACATATTTAAGAGATGATAGTCTAAGGTTATATGGCTTTCTAAACAAGGATGACATGGAAATGTTTGAGAATCTTTTGCAAATATCAGGAATCGGTCCTAAAGTAGCATTAGCGGTTCATTCTGTTTTCAGTTCAAATGAATTTAAAGAAGCTATTTTGAATCAAGATGTTGATTTAATTAGAACTATTCCAGGAGTGGGTAAAAAAACTGCCTTAAGGCTTATTATAGAATTGAGAGAGAAGATTGAATTACCTGATCTTGAAAAAATTGTTAAATTTAAGGTACCTGATAGTGTTTTAAAAATGATGAAAGAAGCAAAACTGGCTTTAAGAAATTTAGGATTTAAACCATTAGAGATAAATGTATCACTTGAGGGATTTCCAGTTAAAAAAGAGGAAGAAATTACTGTAGAGAAACTTGTAAGACATGCATTAAAAAATATGACAAAAAGATAGAGTTTAATTGATCCAATTTTTATAAACATGAAAAAAAAGAAATATCTAAAAGAAAAAGTAACAGATGTTAAATTACATAAATATGATATTGAGTTAGATAAAACACTCAGACCAAAATGGATGAAGGAGTTTATAGGTCAGGAGAAAATTAAGAGGAATCTAACTATTTTTATTAAAGCTACTAAAAAAAGAAAAGAACCATTAGATCATGTTCTTTTAATTGGACCATCGGGTCTTGGAAAAACAACTTTAGCTGGAATTATATCCAATGAGTTAGGTGTAAATATAATAACAACTTCAGGACCAGCTGTTGAAAGAGCAGGTGATTTAGCATCAATTCTTACAAATCTTGAGACAAGTAATATTTTATTTATCGATGAGATACATAGATTGAATCGTACTGTAGAAGAAATGTTATATCCAGCCTTAGAAGAATTTAAAATAGATATAATGATCGGAAAGGGTCCTGGAGCTCGTTCTTTAAGATTGAAATTGAAACCTTTTACACTTACTGGAGCTACAACAAGAGCAGGTCTTATTTCCTCTCCTCTTAGAACAAGATTTGGAATTACAATTCGATTGGATTATTATAATGTTGATGAAATAAAAGAAATTGTCAAAAGATCCGCTACTATATTAAATGTGGAAATAGATGAGAAAGGTTCTTTAGAAATAGCAAAAAGAGCGAGGGGTACTCCAAGAATAGCAAATAGACTTCTTAAGAGGGTAAGAGATTTTGCAACTGTTGAAGCTGATGAAAAAATAGATAGGAAAGTAGCTCTTAAGGGTTTAGAACTATTGGATGTAGATGAGAGAGGATTGGATAGTTTAGATAAAAAGTTACTTACAACTATAATTTATAAGTTTAATGGTGGTCCTGTTGGTTTGAGTACACTATCAAGTTCAATTGGAGAGGAATCAGATACTATACAGGAAGTATATGAACCATATCTTTTACAACAAGGATTTATAAAGAAAACACCAAGAGGAAGACTAGCTACAAGAAATGCATATAAACATCTGAATGTAAAATATCAAAAAGAAAATCGTCTTTTTTAATTAATCATTCCAATTACTATTTAAAAATACACCTATTAAAATACCTATCTAATCTTTTTCAAAATTAAAAGATAATTAAATCTGAAAGTTTCTGATATACTTCATTTTTAAAGATTCATCACATAATATATAAAGGAATTTTAGTTAAAAAAAATATGACATATTATTAAAACAACTACACATTCTTATTTGGTGTATAACCATTACAAGTTATGAAAGTTTCTGATTTTTATTACAATTTACCAGAGAACTTAATAGCTCAAGAACCATTATTGGAAAGAGATAAATCCAGACTTCTTATTATAAGAAGAAAAGAAATTTCTATGGAAGAGGACTTCTTTTATAATCTCAAAGAATATCTAAACCCAGGTGATTGTCTTGTTCTAAATGACTCAAAGGTTATTCCAGCTAGATTATTTGCTATAAAAAAAGAAACTGGTGCAAAAATTGAAATACTACTAATAAATGAAATAAAGAAAAATTTTTGGACTGTTTTAATTAAACCATATAAAAGAGTTAAAATAAGTACAATTTTAATTTTACTATCAAAAAATAGTTCAGAAAAATCGAACATAAGATGTGTTATTAAAAACATGATTGGTGAAGGAATAGCAGAAATAAAGTTTTTTAAGGAAAAATCTAATAAAGAAACTTTTAAGTTAATAGATAATGAGGAGCTAAAAAAAGATATCTTTTTATTAGGTAAGGCTCCAATTCCACCATATATAAAAAATCCTGATATAGAAACTAATAGATACCAAACAATATATGCAAAAGAGGAAGGTTCTATAGCAGCACCTACTGCCGGTTTACATTTTACAGATAAAATATTGAAAGATATTAAAAAGAAAGATATAGAAATAGCAACTATCACATTACATGTAAGCCTGGATACATTCAGACCTATTAAGGTTGACAATATTGAAGAACACGTTATGCATAGTGAACAATTTTATATAAAAGAAGAACAATCTGAAGTAATAAATCAAGCCAAAGCTAATAGCGGCAGAATTATAGCTGTAGGAACAACAACAACAAGGGCTTTAGAAACTGTTGCTGAAGATGGAAAGGTTAAACCGTTTTCTGGAAGAACTGATTTGTTTATTACTCCTGAGTATAAATTCAAAATTGTGGATGGACTTTTAACTAATTTCCATCTCCCATGTTCAACACTATTTATAATGGTTTGTACATTTGCAAATAGGGATCTTATGAATAATGCATATAATTTGGCGATTGAAAAAAAATATCGATTCTATACATTTGGTGATGCCATGCTTATTTTATAATATATAATATCTAAATATTATCTATAACAACATTTAAAAGGTAATTTCGTAAATTATTTTGTAAATGAAAAATAAAAGTTTTAAATTTAAAATTATATGTGAGGACAAAAATAGTAGTGCAAGAGTAGGTGAGATATTAACACCTCATGGTAAAATAGATACTCCGGTTTTTGCGCCAGTTGGAACAAAAGCAACAGTAAAAGCTATGACACCAGAGGAGTTACAAGATATTGGGATTCAAATTGTTTTGGGAAATACATACCATCTTTATCTTAGACCAGGGATTGATGTAATTAAAAAAGCCGGTGGATTACATAGATTCATGCATTGGGAAGGTCCAATACTTACTGATAGTGGAGGTTTTCAGGTTTTTAGTTTAAATAAAACCTTTAAGATTCTTAAAAATGGAGTAGAATTTAGGTCTATTATTGATGGCTCTAAACATTTTTTTAACCCTCAAAAAGTTATAGAATTGCAGAAAAAGATGGGCTCAGACATAATGATGATGTTAGATGAACCTGTTAATCCAGACTCTGGCTATGATTACACAAAATTAGCTATGAACAGGACAATAGATTGGGCTAAATTATCCATTGATAAGGTTATGGATTATCAAGGAGCGTTATTTGGTATTATTCAGGGAGGAATGTTTGAGGATTTAAGAAAAGAGAGTGCAAAAAGGATGGTTGATATGGATTTTGATGGTTATTCTATTGGTGGACTTAGTATAGGTGAACCAAGGAAATTAACTTTCGAGATAATGGTAAAGACTCTGAATGAAATACCAAAAAATAAAGTACGATATTTCATGGGATTAGGTGATCCAGAAGGAATAATAAAAGCAGTTTCTCTAGGTACAGATATTTTTGATTGTGTATTAGCTACAAGGGTAGCAAGGAATGGAGCGGCAATTACTCATAATGGAAAGTTAAATATAAGGAATTCTAAATATAAGATAGATTTTAATCCAATAGAACGAGATTGCAGTTGTTATTGTTGTAGAAATTACAGTCGTTCTTATATAAGACATCTATATATATCAAATGAAATTTTAGCCAGCAGATTATTAACAACTCATAATCTATATTTCATGGTCAATTTAATGAAGGAAATTCGAAAAAAAATAAAAGAAGGAACGTTTTCAGATCTAATAAAAAGATTTAAAAATTATGTTTGGAAAAGAAATTTAATTTAAATATTTTTTATGAAAGGAGAAAGATGAGCGACCAATTAGTAGATCTCTTAAATAAGTATGGTTATTGGATATATATCGCTGTATTTGTTGGTATTTTTTACTTTACTCTTATACTTCCTCAAAGGAGAAGACAAAAAAGACAAAGAGCTTTAATAGAAAGTTTGAATGTAGGCGATAAAGTAATTACTATTGGGGGAATTTTTGGTACTGTAAAAAGGCTTTTAGAAGACAAGGTATTAATAACAGTCTCTCCAAAGGTCGATATAGAGTTTACTAAGAATTCAGTAATAAGAAAGATGACTAAATAATTTAGATCCTTATTAAAAATTAATAAATATTTCAATTATGTAAGGTAAGGCTTTAGTCTTGCACAATATGCTTTAATATTATTAAAAGATGCAACCCTAAAGGGTTACCATACAGTTTTGATAAGATAAAAGAATTAAAAAAATAAATAGGAAAAGATTTAGGCGTAGTTTCTCCTTTCACCTTTGCTTCGTCTCGTTCTCGGAAAAGTTTTAAACTCGAATGTAAAAGACAAGCTTTGAAATGTCTTTGAAACTGCACCACAAATCTTTAGTGAAAATTAGAATTAAAAAAATAGGAAATTCTTATTAAATATTTAAAAGAAAGGTCACATGGAAATAAAAAAAATAACTATTGAAGAGGTTAAAAACGATCCTGTCGTAATCACTTATATAACAAAAGCTGACAAAGTTATGAAAGCTATTGGTTATACAGAACATGGAGATCGACATGCAGATCTTGTTTCAAAAATAGCATTTAATATACTTAATAGATTAGACTACAGTCAGAGAGAAGCTGAACTTGTTGCGATTGCTGGATATCTTCATGATATTGGAAATATGGTAAATAGAAAAGATCATTATTTAATTAGTGCAGTAATTGCCCGCGATATTCTTCAGAGGTTGGGTATGAATTCAGAGGAAGTATCAATAATTATGAGTGCTATAGGAAATCATGAAGAGAAATCAGGGTCTGCTATTGATCCTATAACAGCTGCATTAATACTTGCTGATAAATCAGATGTTCACAGAAGTAGAGTAAGAAGAGAGTTAACGGAATACGCATTTGATATACATGATAGAGTAAATTATGCGGTAACTCATTCATTTATTAGAGTGAATAATAAGGAAAAGAAGATTGCGCTTGAACTTGAAATTGATACTAATATCAGTCAGGTTATGGATTATTTTGAAATATTTTTAGACAGGATGACTATGTGCAGAAAAGCTGCAATAGTATTGGGATGTGAATTTGAAATAATTATAAATGGAACAAAACTTTTATAATGAATTAAGTAATTTCAAACTGTGAGTATAAATTGATTAAGAGATACTGGCATTTAACATTAATAATACTCTTTTTAGTACTGGTTACTGGAGCTTTTTATCTTATTTATAGTCTAGAGGAAAAGATAAATACAGGTCTGGATTTATCAGGTGGAACTCAGGTAATTCTTATAACTGAAGAAGAATCCTCAGAAGATTCTATAAAAGCTGCTTTTACAATATTAAAAGAAAGAATTAAAAAACTAAAAATAGTTGAACCAAGAGTAACAATGGATGAATCGAAAAGAATCATTGTTCAATTACCAAAAGTTGGAAATCTTGAAGATATTTTAAAAGTTATCATAAATAGAGGTCATCTTGAATTTAAGATAGTTAAAGGTGTAGATATAGGATTAAAATATATTGAAAAAGAAATAGAAGATACATCTAATAAAGAAGAGGAAATAAAAATTGAAAGTAAAGAATCTTCAATAGAGAAAGTTGAAATTTCTACTGAAGAGATTGAGCAAACTACCTCAAATATTTTAAATAAACTTAATGAGAAAATAGGAGAGGAAAATATTGAATATGAAAAAATAAGTGATACAGAGTTTAATCTCAATTTAAAAAAAGTAGATTTGCAAAGTACTTATATGTTTATCTTTCAGATATTAATGGAAGAATCATTAGAAAAGGAAACTTTTGAGAGAATAGAGATTACAAAATATGACCCAATTTATGGGGAGTCAATTATTATTAATGGACACTTAAAAGATATAAAACCAGTTGGCATTCATCCACAGTATCCTCAAATAAAAAACTCTGTTGTTTTGTTTCTTGATAAAGAAGTAGAAGAAAGTTTGAAGAATCTACTTAAAAAAAATGTAGGATATACTCTATCAATTGTATTAGATCAAATAATTAAAACTGTAAGTAACATTGATGAACAAACAATACCAACTGAAGATGCTAATTTAGTTCAGATACCTAATATAGAAACATTAGAAGAAGCAGAAGGAATTGCAATAATGTTACAAACAGGTTCAATGCCAATTAGTTTCAAGATAGATAGGAATGTGAATATAACATCAACCTTAGGAAAGGATATTATAAATAAATCTTTAATAGCGATATCTGTTGGTTTTATACTACTCTTTATATTTAAGTTAATATATTACAGGGGTTTTGGATTAATATCTATATTCAGTTTAATTTTATTTCTAATACTTCTTTTGTCATTAATAATTTTAACAAAAGCTGTTTTTACTATTTCTTTGATCTCTGGATTATTTTTAACAGTTGTCATATTTCTATTCTCAAATATTTTTATTTTTGAAAAAGTTAAAGAGGAATTATACAAAGGAAGAGCAATGATAACAAGTATTGATTTTGGATTCAAAAATTCAATAAAGGATATTTTATACATAAATGTATCAATATTTATTATAGCTACTGTAATAGGTTATTTCGGAATTGAGATGGTAAAAAGATTATCACTTCCAATAATTATAGGTTCTATCTTAATAATAATTACTTTATTTATTTTTACACGGTCCAGTCTTTTATTATCTTCAAATATTTTTAAAAAACATTTACTTAGCCCAATTTTCATAAAAAAGGTAAGTTAAAATGGGTTATGATTTTATAGCTAAAAAAAGAATATGGTTTATTATATCAGTTGCAATTATTATTTTAGGATTAATTAGCTTTTTAATGAAGTGGGGTCTTGAATATGGTATAGATTTTAGAAACATGACTCTATTTGAGGTTAATTTCAAAGAACCAATTAAGATAAACGTAGTAAGGGATACGCTTAAAAAACATGGTTTTGATGTTAGTGTTATTCAATCTGTTGATGATACAAAATATCAAATTGAAATGATAACTTCGAAAGAAGAAAAAGACAGAATAAAAAAAATATTTTTAGAAACTGGATTACTAAAAGGTGAAATTGTAGAAAATAATATTATTCCTTTTCATGTTGAAGATATTTTAGTAAAAATAACCTATTCTATTTTAATTAGTGGAGTTATATTATTTTTAATTATTTTAGTAAGAACAGGATTTAGATTAGCATTAGTTTCTTTAATGACCACTATTATAAATCTTTTATTAACATTGGGTGTTTTTTCTATATTAAAACGAAAAATATCAGTGTTTATGGCTATGTCCATTTTAGCTATTTCTATTTTCTCGGTTGTAGTGATAATTAATGTTGTTAACAGAATAAATAAGAATAAATTTCTTATTAAAAAGAGGGGATATAAAGAAATACTAAATTTGAGTTTAAATCAAATATCAGGTACATTAGTTATAGTTCTAATATGTTTGATGATTCCAATTTTTAGCTTAATATTTTACAGCTGTGGAATATTTAGAAATTTAGCTATTTTTTTAGCATCAGGTTTTGTAGTAATTACATTTTCCTCAATTTTTACTATGGGTTGCCTTTTGACACTTCTAAACAAATATTTTCCAAAATATAAATAAAATCTACACTATTTACAAAATCCTCAACTAACCACTCCCATAAAGGGAGGGAAAATGAAATTACTATTGAGGAAAAAATAAGAATTTAGATTTTGTTAATATAATTTTTAATAGAGATTTATAGTATGGTTTCGAAGATATTTTACCCTCCCCCTACCCCTTCCCATAAAAGGAGGGGAATTGACCCTCGAGTACATTCGCTTCGCTCAGTATAAATTTAACGAAGGGGAAGGGAGAAACTATGCTCAAATCTTTAAATATTTATTTTTTGCTTTTTAATAGGCTCAGTATTAAAATTTTATTAATGGGTTGAATCCTATTTTACTGAATTATAAATTAATGAAACATTAATTATTGATCTTTATAATTATTCTTGATTAGGGATGCTAATGTGAATATAAACATTATAGAATAATATTAATGTGTTAAACTGAGTAGTTAATAATACATTTTATATTAATATTATTTTAAAGAATTTTATGGAAAGTAACTTACTAACACCAAAAAACTTAATAGAGAAAGTAAAAGAGTATAATCCAAATGTTGATTATCAACTAATCGAACAAGCATTTGAGTTAGCAGAGGAAAAACATAAAGGTCAATTTCGAGAATCCGGTGATGCTTTTATTTCTCATCCGTTAGGGGTAGCAGGTATAATAGCAGATTTGAAATTAGATACTATTTCTATTATTTGCGCTATTCTCCACGACATAATAGAAGATACTGATGTTGAGTTATCATATATTGAGAATGAATTTGGTAATAGTGCAGCTATTATAATAGACGGCCTAACTAAGATAAACAAGATTTCATTTATGACTGTTGAAGAGGAACAAGCAGAAAATTTAAGAAAGATGATAATTGCTATGTCAGAAGATATAAGAATAATTCTAATAAAATTAGCTGACAGGTTACATAATATGAGAACATTGGAAGCTCTCTCTTTACAAAAGCAAAAAATTAAAGCGAAAGAGACATTGGATATTTTTGTCCCTCTAGCACATCGGTTAGGTATATCTCAATTACAAAGAGAATTAGAAGATATGTCCTTTGAATATTTATATCCCAAGAAATTTGATGAAATTGTTCGTATGGTTGAGCAAAAGCAAAAAACAAGAGAGGAACAGATAAAAAAAACAATTCAGATTTTAAAGGAAGAATTAAAGAGTTTTGGAATCACTGCTGAAATAACTGGTCGGGCAAAAAATTTCTATAGTGTTTTTATGAAGATGACAAAACGTGGTGTAAGTTTTGATGAGATATATGACTTGACAGCAGTTCGAGTAATTGTAGATGATTTAAAGGATTGTTATGGTACTCTGGGAATTATTCATTCTCTATGGAAACCAATTCCTGGAAAATTTAAAGACTATATAGCGAATCCGAAGTTCAATCTTTATCAATCTTTGCATACTTCTGTTATAGACTCTAATGGAAAACCTATTGAGATTCAGATTAGAACATGGTCTATGCATAGAACTGCAGAATCAGGAATAGCTGCACACTGGAAGTATAAGGAAGGAACAGTAAAGCAAGATGAAGAATTTGATAAAAGGATGTCCTGGTTAAGAGAGATGCTTGAATGGCAAAAAGAACTCTCCGACCCTAAAGATTTTATGGAATCATTAAAATTAGACTTATTTCATGATGAGGTTTTTGTATTTACTCCAAAAGGTGATGTGGTCAGGCTTCCATTAGGCTCAACTCCTATTGATTTTGCTTATTATATACATACTAATATTGGTCATAGATGTATTGGAGCGATGGTTAATAAAAGAATGGTACCTCTAGAAAGATCTCTTGAAAGTGGAGATATAGTCGAAATATTAACTTCAAAAACTTCCGAAAAGCCCAGTAGAGATTGGCTAAATGTTGTAAAGACAGCAAGAGCAAGAGGGAAAATCAAACAATGGTTTAGAAGACAAGAAAAGGAGGAGGATAGGACTACAGGAAAAGACCTTTTAAACAAGTCTTTAAGAAAACATGGACTTGCACTACATTCTGTTAACCATAATATACTTTTGGAAATTACACAAAATCTTGGTTTTGAAAATGTTGATAGTTTATTTACCCAAATTGGTGCTAAAAAAGTATCCCCTAAGAAGGTTTCAACTAAAATAATAAATGCTATGAAGCAATCAATTGATTTAGAAGAAGATGAATTAAAACCACAAGATATTGTAAGAAAGGAAAAGGAAAGAGGATATACAAGTTCAGTTGTTGTAAGTGGGATGGATGATTTAATTATGAAACTTTCTAAATGTTGTAATCCAGTTCCAGGTGATGATATAATCGGCTACATTACTCGAGGAAGAGGGATAACTGTCCATAGAACAGACTGTCCCAACATAAAGAATCTGTCTATAGATTCCGAGAGGTTTATAGAAGTTAATTGGGATTTAACTCAACCATCACTTTTCAAAGTTGAGATTGGTATGGATGCTATAGATAGAATTAATCTTTTAAGAGATATCACTGAGGTAATAGCAAATTATAATTTAAATATAACAAATGTAGTTGTGAAGGGAAAAGAAACGGAAAAGGATATTACTATTAAATTAACCTTGGAAATTGGAGATATAATTCTACTTAACGAATTATTAAAAGATTTAAGAAATATAGATTCTATATATGATAGCTATAGGATTACTCCTGGAATGAGCAAATAATGGATAACTTAAGGATTAAAAAGTTTACAGTAGGTTTCTTTTCAGTTAATTGCTATATCATTTATACTACAAATTCGAAGAATGCAATAATTATAGACCCTGGAGCGGATCCTAACCTAATTTTAGATTTTATTAATAAAAAAAAATTGAAGATTAAATATATAATAATTACTCATGGACATTATGATCATATTGGTGCTAATAATGAAATAAAATCTGCACTTAATGCACCAGTCTATATTCATGCTCTTGATGAGGGATTGCTTGATAGTCCTATGAAGAATTTATCATTACTTTTAGGCAAACTTTATAAGACTAAGGCAGATAAGGTTGTTGAAGAAGGTAACGAATTTAAATTAAATAATGAAACTTTTAAAATAATACATACACCAGGTCATACTCCAGGGAGTATAAGCATTATGAGTGAAGATATTATATTTTGTGGTGATCTCGTTTTTAGAGATGGGATTGGTAGAACAGATTTTTTTGGCGGTTCTTCTAAGGACTTAGCCTTATCTATTAAGAATAAAATATTAACTCTGAGTGATAAGGTCAAATTATATCCAGGTCATGGTCCGGAAACTACAGTTAATGATATAAAAGAAAATAACTATATGGTTAATTATATTTTGAAATCAGAATTATCAAACTAAAAAAGGAGTAAATTTTGAAATTTCAGACACCAAGGGGGACAAGGGATATATTATACCCTGAGGTTGAATTTAGAAATTATATATTTGAAAAATCTCGTGAACTTTTTGAAATATATGGTTTTAAGGAGATAGTAACTCCAACCTTTGAGCGGACAGAGGTTTTTACAAAAGGGATAGGAGAAGCCAGTGATATAGTTTCAAAAGAGATGTATACATTTAAAGACAGGAAAGGCAGGTCTTTGACTTTAAAGCCTGAAGGAACTGCTCCAGTTGTTCGTGCATTTTTACAAAATAAAATGTATGGTAAACCATTGCCTGTAAAGCTTTATTATTGTAGTCAGATGTTTAGATACGAAAGACCTCAGGCGGGAAGAAGTAGGGAATTTTCGCATGTTGGAGTAGAGATTTTGGGAACACCTGATCCTCTTGCGGATGTGGAAACTATATCCTTAGTTATGAATTTATATAAAGAGTTGGAAATTGATCAAACTAAACTTCTAATAAACAGTATGGGTTGTAGAAATTGCCGAAAAAGTTATTTAATAGATTTAAAAGAATTTTTAAAATTGAAAATTAAAAATTTATGTGAAGATTGTAATTTTAGATTGGAAAAGAATCCTTTAAGAGTATTTGATTGTAAGAATAAAAGATGTAGGCAAATATTATCTAAAGCACCAATTCTAAAAAATTATATTTGTGATGAGTGTAGCAATCATTTTAAAAATGTATTAAAGGGACTGGAAAATTTGGATATAAAATATAATTTAGATGATAGATTAGTTAGAGGTTTTGATTATTATACAAAAACAGTTTTTGAGGTGACTGCTCCTAAATTGGGGGCACAAGATGCTATATGTGGAGGTGGAAGATACGATTATTTAATAGAGGATTATGGTGGTCCACCAACTCCAGCTGTTGGTGTTGCGGTAGGGGTTGATCGAACAACACAAGTTATGATGAATACAGGAATAAAACCGTTTTCTGAAAAAAATATCCTTGTTTTTATAGTTGCCACAAATAATATGGCTAAAGAAAAAGCAGTTATTCTTCTTGATAGTTTGAGGAAAAATAAGATTCCTTCTGAAATGGATTATAAAAATAGAAGTTTAAAAGGTCAATTCAGAATGGCAGATAGACTAAATGCAAAATTTACTTTAATTTTAGGAGAAAACGAATTAGCATTCAATGAGATATCTGTAAAAGAAATGGAGACAGGAAAACAATATACAATTGATTGTAATAAGATAATAGATTATTTAAAGGAAAAAATGAGAGAAAGTAAGTAAATGGGTATAAATAAATTTAAAATTTCACAACAAACTCTATATAACTCACCAATTAGAGAAAATAGATATAGGAACTTCTGGTGTGGAAATCTTTCAAAAATTGATATTGGACGTAAAATTAAATTGAGTGGATGGGTCCATAGAAGAAGAGATTTGGGAAATCTTACATTTATAGATTTAAGAGATAGAACAGGAGTAGTACAGGTAGTATTTGACTCTGATTTTAATAAAAAAAGTCATATTTTATCCAAACAATTAAGAACTGAATTTGTTATTACAGTTAAAGGAAAGGTAAGAGAAAGACCTACTGGTACTAAAAATTTAGAAATACGAACAGGGGAGATTGAGTTAATATCTGAAGAACTTAAGATACTGAATGAATCAAAAACACCACCATTTTCAATCGAGGATAATATAGAAACAGATGAAAAATTAAGATTTAAATATAGATATCTTGATTTTCGAAGACCTGAAATTACTAAAACATTTGTTTTAAGAGATCAAATAATAACAACTGTAAGAGATTATTTAAAAAGTCAAGGTTTTATTGAGGTTGAGACTCCAATTCTTGCAAAAAGTACTCCTGAAGGAGCAAGAGATTATTTAGTTCCTAGTAGGATACAAAAAGGAAGTTTTTATGCTTTACCGCAATCACCGCAACTTTTCAAACAGATACTTATGATTTCAGGATTGGAAAGATATTTTCAAATTGCAAAGGTCTTCAGAGATGAGGACCTTAGAGCAGATAGACAGCCAGAATTTACACAAATAGATATTGAAATGTCATTTGTAGATGTTAAGGATATTCTCAGTTTAAATGAAGAGATGCTTAATTATACATTCAAAAAATGTCTTGATTTAGAATTAGAGAAACCATTTAGAGCAAAAAAGTATGATGAAGTAATGGAAAAGTATGGAACGGATAAACCAGACTTAAGATTTGATTTATCTATTATAGATATAACTAAGGAACTTTCTTCTACTGAGTTTCAACCTTTTAAAAATAATTTTAAAGATGAGGGTGTAATTAAAGGCATAAATGCAAAGGGAGCTGGTGATTTTTCAAGGAAGAGATTGGATAATCTTTCAAATATG
>Ga0114921_10000327_pt1 | contig 20138 bp, 22 predicted proteins | sample BentaG_FD_87016 | JGI IMG/M metagenome (GOLD analysis project Ga0114921, IMG submission 87016) | Deep subsurface microbial communities from South Atlantic Ocean to uncover new lineages of life (NeLLi) - Benguela_00093 metaG | ecosystem: Environmental > Aquatic > Marine > Oceanic > Sediment ... | reverse complement strand
TATGTGGTTATTAAACGTGTGGCTGTGTTTCTCTAAGGGGTACTTTGCATTGCCTGGAAATATGTTTCTTCTGCTTTTATAGCAGGTGCCATGATCATCTTAACCCGGTGCATTTCTTTGATAATTTTAGCACTGCAGACTCCCATGCTGGTGCGCAGGGCACCAATCAAGTTCTGTGTGCCATTGGTAACAGAGGTAGGGCCGAAAAGGATTTGCTCTAAAGGAGCGCGATTGCTAACTTTGATACGTGTCCCACGGGGCAACGTTGGGTGAGGATGAGACATGCCCCAGTGGTAACCTCCTCCTGGAGCTTCTGTGGCTTGAGCTAGAGGTGAACCAAGCATAACGGCGTCAGCACCGGCAGCAAATGCTTTACATAAGTCACCGCCTGTGCGGATACCCCCATCAGTTATAATTGATACATATTTACCACTCTCTTTGAAGTAAGTCTCTCTAGCTGCAGCACAATCCATGGTGGCAGTTATTTGTGGGACTCCAACGCCAATGACTTCTCTGGTAGTACAAGCAGCTCCAGGGCCAACACCGACCAGGATGGCATCGATACCTGTTTTCAGCAATTCTAGTGCGGCACTATAACTGCAGCAGTTGCCCACTATAATAGGTGAGGATATCATCTGGCATAACTCGGATAGAATGAGCTCTCGGTAGCTTTTGGAGACATGCTTGGCGGTAGTGACTGTGGACTGTACTACTAGAATATCCATTCCAGCCTCTTTAGCTATAGGAGCTAGCTGCTTAGTGTTAGCTGGAGTTAATGATGCAGCACAAATAACATTTCCCTGTTTTATCATGCTGATGCGATCAGCAATGAGGTTTTCCTTGATAGGGGCGGAATAAATTTTTTGCAGAAGGGATGTGGCTTCAGTTTCGGAGGCTTGAGCAATTTGATTGAGGGCCTCGTCAGGGCTTTCATAGCGTGTTTGTACTCCTTCAAGGTTAAGCGCAGCAAGCCCACCCAGCTTACCGAGCTTTATAGCCAAAGCGGGATCAACGACAGCATCCATGGCTGAAGCTAAGATAGGAACGGGGAACTTAAAATTTCCAATAGTAAAATGTATGTCTGTTTGATCAGGGTTGATAGTTAAATCACCAGGAACGAGAGCAACGTCATCAAATCCATAAGCTTGCTCCATTTCTTTGAATTTAGGGCGAGGCATTTTTGTCCGTTCAGAAAATAATTGTTGTAAAAACTATACAAGGGTAACGATTTGGAGTCAAGATAGGTGGATAAAATTATGGTTACGGACTATAATTACCAGGTTATATTTTTGTTTTTCCTATGGGTGACTGACGTGTGATATTTCCCCATACATTGTGCAGCTTCTATGAAAAAAAAGACTGGTGACAAGGCTGAGCAAAGTCTACTGAAGAAGGCCAAAGTGCGTTGTGGCTGTATTGCTGTAGGTGAAGTGCAGTGCGATGGCTGTCATAGATTTCTGGGATATGGTGAACGTTATTTAGTGATTGATGATGAGAAGGGGAATAGCCAACGTTTCTGTTTTGATTGCTGCTTGAAGCGCGGACATGCTTCCTACAGAGAGGAAAAAGGAGAAAAAATAGCTACCTTTTTCCCTAATAGCCAGGTATGAGAGATTGAACTCCCCTTTGGTGGAATTTCTTGAGTGAGCGTATCTTTATAGGTGTTGCTTGGCCTTACGCTAATGGACCTCTACATTTAGGGCATATTGCTGGAGCCTATCTGCCAGCAGATATTTTTGCTCGTTATCATCGTTTTAAGGGCGATGATGTATTAATGGTTTCAGGTAGTGACCAGCATGGAACACCGATTACAATTCGCGCTGAGCGGGAGTCTAAATCGCCGCAAGAGATAGCATCTAAATATCACCAACAATTTGTCGATTGCTGGCGCAACCTGGGCATCTCCTTTGACTTATTTACCACTACAGATACGGCAAATCATGCTCAGGTTACTCATGATATATTTCTTACCTTACTCAATAAAGGCTATATTTATAAGGATAAAATGCTTGAGGCTTATTGCCCCAAGTGTCAGCGTTTTCTTCCTGATCGTTATCTTGAGGGCACATGTCCGTATTGTGGCTTTCCTAAAGCGAGGGGGAATGAATGTGATGAATGTGGCAAACTCGTAGACCCTGCAATTCTTGAAGATGTTCATTGTTATCTTTGTTCTACCCCGGCGCGATTTGAGGTTTTAGAGCACTTTTTCCTGCGCCTTAGTGCTTTTCAGGATGAGCTGGCAGCATGGGTAGAAGGGCAATCTCACTGGCGACACAACGTGCTTGGCACTACCTGGAAATACTTGCATGAAGGATTAAGGAATAGAGCCATAACCCGTGACATAAATTGGGGAGTGACTGTGCCCCAGCTAGGTTTTGAACAAAAGCGTATTTATGTGTGGTTTGAGGCTGTTATAGGTTATTTATCAGCGAGCAAGGAGTGGGCGAAATTACGTGGTGATGGTGCAGCCTGGCAGCCATTCTGGCAAGGTGAATCCAAAAGTTTTTACTTTGTGGGCAAGGACAACATTTTTTTTCATACCCTCATCTGGCCAGCGATGTTGATGGGCTGTGGTGGTTTAAATCTTCCTTACGATGTTCCAGCTAACGAGTTCTTAACCATTGGGGGTAAGAGACTTTCTACCAGTCGTAACTGGGCAGTTTGGCTTCCTGATTACTTGGAGCGATATGACCCAGACCCGCTGAGGTACGCCTTAGCAGCAGGCATGCCTGAGACTGGAGATAGCGATTTTTCCTGGGACAAATTTGTTCGCCGTAATAACGATGAGCTGGTAGCTACTTATGGTAACCTGGTTCATCGTGTCCTTACCTTTACTTATCGTAATTTCAGAGGGGTAGTGCCTTCACCTGGTGAACTCGATGAACAAAGTAAAACGTTGCTTTGTAAGGCTGAAGCTACGCTGGACGATGTTGATAGGGCGCTTCATCGTTGTAGTTTCAGGGAGGCAATTAGAAGTGCTATGTCTCTAGCTCAGGAATCCAATCGCTATCTTGATAATCAATCCCCCTGGAAGACGATTAAGGAAACTCCGGAAACCTCAGCTAAACCCATCTATACCATTTTATCTGTGCTGTCAGCTTTAAAGACTGTTCTCTATCCCTTCCTTCCCTTCAGCTCTGAGAAACTGCATACTTTTCTTGGCTTTGCGGGAAGTGTGAAAGAGAATGGCTGGAAGTTTGAGCCGCCGGCGCCTGGGCAGAAAATTCGCCAGCCACAACCACTATTCGTTAAGCTGGATGATAGCGTTATTGCCCTAGAAACTAGTCAACTTGGCTGTGAGCCCCATTGGTAATATAGGAGGAAGGGGACTTTTCATCTGGAAGCTGGTTGTGGTGTTAATCCCTCAAATATCTTATTAAGCTCACGTTCCTCTAGAGTTTCGTGAGCGATGAGTTGCTCGGCAAGTTGCTTTAATCTGGCTTTATTCCTGGTGAGTAGCTTCTTAGAGGTATTATAGGCACGCTGAATAATATGGTGCACCTCTTCGTCTATTTTTTGGGCAATTTTATCGCTGTAGTCTCTTTGCTCACTAATCTCACGGCCCAAGAAAACAAGTTCCTGTCTTTGCCCAAAGGTTCGTGGCCCCAGTTTATCGCTCATCCCATACTCAGTAACCATTTCCCGAGCTAATTTGGTGGCTTTCTCCAGATCATCCTGGGCTCCTGTGGTCACTTCTTTAAAAGCAATCTCCTCAGCAGCATGTCCGCCCAGTAGTATCGCTATTCTGTCATTAAGCTGAGATTTGGGATATAGATGACGATCCTCAGAGGGCAAAAGGCGCGTCCAGCCTCCGGCTCTACCTCGAGTGATGATGGAGATTTTGTGCACTGCGGCATCAGCATTAGGCAGCATCTTAGCTGTTAATGCATGTCCGCTTTCATGATAAGCGGTTATTTCCTTTTCCCTTTGAGTGATTACGCGGCTTTTATTCTCAGGGCCGAGCGAAACTCGATCAACAGCATCCTCCAGTTCCTTTAAGCGGATATCTTTGCGGTTGCGTCTGGCGGCCAGGATGGCTGCTTCATTAATTAAGTTAGCTAAATCAGCACCGCTGAACCCCGGCGTTTCCTTAGCCACTGTTTCCAGGTTAACTTTTTTGGCCAGTGACTTATCTCTGGCGTGTACTTCTAAGATAGCTTTACGGCCCTTGATGTCAGGTAAATCAACAGTGATATGACGATCAAAGCGGCCTGGGCGTAATAAAGCTGGGTCCAGAATATCAGGACGATTGGTGGCTGCTACTACAACAATGTTAGTATCGGTGTCAAAGCCATCCATCTCAGCCAGGATTTGATTTAGGGTTTGCTCTCTTTCATCATGTCCTCCACCTATGCCGGCGCCACGATGTCGGCCCACAGCATCAATTTCATCTATGAAGATTATACATGGTGTATTACGTTTAGCTTGTTCAAAAAGGTCTCTCACTCTAGAAGCACCAACGCCGACAAACATCTCCACGAACTCACTGCCGCTAATGGAGTAAAAGGGCACTTTGGCTTCTCCCGCTATAGCCTTAGCTAATAAGGTCTTGCCTGTCCCCGGTGAGCCTACCAGAAGCACGCCACGAGGGATACGGGCTCCCAGTGAGTGGAATTTTTGAGGTGATTTGAGAAATTCCACTACTTCATGAACCTCCTCTTTGGCTTCCTCAGTTCCAGCAACATCAGCAAAAGTCACGCTAGATTTATTGCCGGAACTTAGCCGGGCGCGGCTTCTGCCAAAACTAAGAGCTTGTGAGCCTGCTCCACGAATTGAGCGGAATAAGAAATAGAATAATGCTCCAAATAGCACAATCGGTAGGATGACCTGCAGAGCAACCATTCCCCAGTCAGTGCCACTGGGTGTAACATCAATTGTCACAGCGTTAAGGTTTATGCCTTGTTCTTTGAGTAGCTCTCGTAAGTCAGTATAGCTGCCGCCAAAACCAGATTTAAAGGTTTTTTTACCGGCTTGATAGCCAATGATATTACCGTCATCTAATGTGATGGCATCAATTTTCCCCTCTTTGGCTTTTGCTATAAATTCATCAGTCGTTACAGATGCGGGGCCGCCATGCGGCAAGAAGGCAAATATAAGGGCTGCTATTACCACCAGGAGTATCAAATAGACGAAACTATTATGCTGCCATTTCATTTTCATATTTGATTCACCCATATTATAGCAGAGATGTTATGAATATAAAAAAGCAAAATTTTAGTTAAAGTCTCCTTTAGGGGCATTGTTAGATTAAATGGAGGTGCTATAATAGACATAATATAAGTGAAGGAGGCTAATTCCTTTCTGAAAGCGGGAGAGATAGCGCGTTTAGCTACAAAAGTTGCTTCTGAGAAGCAAGCAAGCGATATTCTGATGCTGGATGTAGGGGGGGTGTGTTCGTTTGCAGATTATTTTGTTATTTGTAGTGGGGATACCAAACGTCATATTGAAGCTGTGTGGCAGGGTATTATTGATGAAATGAAGAAAAGTGGCGTGGCATTATATCATAAGGAGGGTACTTCAGATTCAGGTTGGATGCTTGTTGATTTCGGTTCAGTGATCATTCACATATTTACCCCACCAGAGCGGGACTATTACCAGCTGGATAAACTTTGGAGTAAAGCGATTCCAGTGCTTAGAATTCAGTAGATAGTATTTTTAGCCCACCCATTTATCAATATCTTTGCGGTAATCAAGAATTTCCCCTGTGGAGAAAAAAAGATTTATTTCCCCAGAGGCATTCTCAGGTGAGTCGGAGCCGTGGATCAGGTTATGCTCGATATCGAGGCCAAAATCGCCTCTAATAGTGCCAGATTTGGCTTTAGCGGAGTCAGTCGCGCCCATTGTCTGCCTTATTATCTCCACTGCATTTTTGCCTTGAAAAACAATGGCGATGATGGGGCTGGAGGTAATGAAATCTACTAAGTTGCCAAAGAAGGCTTTATCTTTGTGAGCGGCGTAGTGGCGCTGAGCCAGGGCTTTATCCATTTGCAGCATTTTTATAGCTACGATTTTGAGTCCTCTTTGTTCAAGGCGAGTAATGATTTCTCCCACTAAACCCCTTTGTATGGCATCAGGTTTGATAAGTACTAAGCTTCTTTCCACTTTTCCTCCAATCTATACCCTCTGGATCAGGGTAATTAAATCCATATCTTCCAAAGAGTTAACTACTTTATCAGCTCCCTTAAGCTCTTCTTTAGAATGAGTATTGGCTACAGCCAGGCATCGCATTCCTGCAGCCTTAGCTGCTTTAACACCCGGAGGCGAATCTTCAATCACAATGCAACTTTCAGGCTGAGTTCCTAGCCTTTCCGCGGCCAAAAGATATATCTGGGGGTTTGGCTTACTTTGAGGCACTTCGCGGCCGGAAACAATGCTGTTGAAATATTCTTCTAGTTTGAGTTCGCTACTAATCAAATCTATGTTTTCTTTTGGCGCTGAAGAAACTAAGGCTAGTTTGAAATTTCCCTTTTTAATTGTATTTAGTAACTTCATTACCCCGGGAAGGGGCTTTATATTGCTTTTAGCCTTCTGTCGAAAACTTGCCTCTTTTTCCTGCACTATAGGTTCGATATCTTCTTCAGGCAATCCTTTTCCCAGAACCTTGCGAATTATAAAATCGTTTCTGGTGCCAAAAAGTTTGGTAAAATCCTCTTTAGTAAAGTTTATTCCTCTTTTAGCAAAGGTTTCCTGCCAGGCAGCAAAGTGAAACGAATTAGAATCAGCAATAACCCCATCCATATCCCAGAGGACTGCCTTTTTTGACCGTCTCCAGACGTAGAATAGGGAATTACCCTCAGCTATAATCGTGTTATCCTTAAGAGCAAGCACCTCCTTGGTTTCCAACAGTCTTTTTGTCATTTTGGTGACCCAGGCAGAGATTTGGATTGGCTCTCCGGTGGGCGCTACATGTTTAAACCTCACCTCGCTTTTGGTGGTAACACCAAAATGAATTCCATGGCAGAGGATGGCATAAGCGGCTACTTCATCGAGGAGGGTGTGTAGGATGCCACCATGAGTGGCATTATCCCAGCCCTGGTGGTATTCTCCTGGGGTAAACTCTGCCCTAACTTTTTCTCCATCATAAACAGGTTTCAGCTTCAATCCTATGGGATTGTTTTCACCGCAGCCAAAGCAAAGTCTGGTTGTATATTCAGTGTCTAATTTGGGAATTTCCACTTATCATCCTCCTTTCTCTAGGTTTCGTTATATGTGGGGGACGAAGGTATAGGGGTTGCAAAGTAGCTGGGTCATCTCGCTCCCCTTTGTTCAATCTTTGCCAAGCTAACATTGCTAGAAAACCTGCCCGGCCTGACCTGGTAGTTTGTGGTATTATAGCTCGCTGTCCCAAGTTTTGCTGTATTTCATTTAGCATATCAGGTGGGATCTCACCGCAAAAAAGGGTTTTTTGATGTACTTGCTGGCACAAGACATTAAGTGTAGTTAAATGTTCTTTTTCCAGGCAATACCACTGGTTATTTTTTTGTTGATAAAGGGCAGTGGCAATTTCCTTAGCTCCAGCTTTATGAATAGGGCATAAGGGCAAAGCAGTGTAAGCAAAGGGATAAGCCTCAGCTTCCAGAGTGCTTACACCAAGCAAAGGGATACTTAAGGAGAAAGCTAGTCCTTTGGCTGTGCTCATTCCTACTCGTAATCCATTAAAACTTCCTGGGCCTTTAGCCACAATGATTGCCTCTATGGAATTTAGCTCTACTTTAGCTTGTTCCAATAGATAGACCAAGTGGGGTAGTAGTTCTACAGTGTGATTTTGAGCTGACTGCCAGCTTAACTCGGTTAAAATTTCACCTTTATGAGATAAAGCAATACTAGCAGTATTGGAAGAGGTATCTATGGCTAATTCCATGGTATTTCTTCACTTAAAGTCGATCGGAGTTGCCTTATTAATCCTGAATAGCGTTCACCGTTAGATTTAATATGGATAGCACGTTGTGTTTCGTATTTAGGGACATAGTTTAGTTTTACAAGCAAGTTGTTTTGCGGTAATAGCTGTAGTCCCTTTTCTGCCCATTCAATTGCGCAAACACCATCACCATAGAAATATTCATCCAATCCCAGGTCAGCAATTTCCTTAATATGATCAAGACGATAGAAATCGACATGATATAGGGGGAGTCTACCATGATATTCTCTGATTATGACAAAAGATGGGCTAAAAGCATATTCTTCTACACCTAGCCCGCGTGCAATGCCCTGGATGAGACAAGTTTTACCTGTTCCTAAATCACCCACAAGAAAGAAAACATCACCTTTTTGAGCTAGTTCACCTAAGTAGTTTCCTAGAAGTTGAGTTTGCTCCGGGTTATGCGAATTAAGCTTTAGTGGTTCCATTCCTAAAGTGTTCCCAGCCTCCTTTCTTATGAAGGATGATATTTCCTTTGCTATCCAGCAAAGTTACTCGATTTGGGAGAATTTCCTCCACCACTTCTCCAATTACAGTTAGGGGGCAACCTAGAGCCTGTCTGATTTGTTCAATGATGCTTCTATCGGCAGTGAAAAGTAGCTCATAATCTTCTCCTCCGTATAAAGCCAAATCATGATAATCTGAGAAATTAGCCTTGACCAGGGGATGTACAGGGACTTGCTCTACTCTCACTTCAGCACCGACTTTGCTAGCTGCGCATATGTGGTCGAGGTCAGCAATGAGTCCGTCACTTATATCTATAGCGGTCTTGACTCCTTGTTGGATCAAAATCTGCCCCTCCTTTACTTTAGGTACAGGCTGAAAGTGAGCTCTTCTTAGGATGCTAGCTGTTTGAGTGTCTAAGTTAATTTTTCCCTTAAGCATTTTTAAACCTGCTGCTGATAATCCCAGGTATCCTGTAATAGCTATCTGTTCGCCGGCTGTAGCTGTTGACCTTCTAAGTATTGATTTAGCTTTTGAGTATCCTATAACAGTGATGGTGATAACTATGTTAGGAGCGGTGGTAAGGTTACCTCCAACTATAGCTACCCCAAATTCTGCGGCTAAAGATGCCATGCTGCGGCAAAATTGGGATATGCTTTCTACTTCAAGTTCCCCAGGCAATGCTGCAGAAATTAAGGCGTATTTTGGTATGCCTCCCATAGCGGCTATATCACTTAAGTTTATTGCTAATGCCTTCCAGCCTAACTCTTCCCAGGTAGCTTCATTTATATCAAAGTGAATACCTTGGACTAAGTTATCTGTGGTGGCCAGTTGAATGTGGTTATCTCCTTGCCAGGCGGCGGCATCATCACCAATACCAATTAATAACTGCTGCCAGGAGGTCTGCTCAGGATTCTTGAGTTTATTAGTGATGTCATCTATGAGTTTAATTAAACCAAATTCACCCAGTTCTGATAGCCTCATCATTGGTGATTATAGCATTCGATTCATCGTAGCCTCAACTTTAACAGGCTAGCTTAGAAGTGCTATAGTTTGCCATCATGAAGTATGCCATTATTGCTGATATTCATGCTAATTTAGCTGCCTTCCAAGCTGTACTTGAGGATATAGAAGCCAGGGGAGGATTTGATGAAATATGGTGTTTAGGGGATATAGTGGGGTATGGACCTGAGCCTCATGCTTGTATTGAACTCTTGCAGCGATACAAACATATTTGTGTTGCTGGCAATCATGATTGGGCTAGTATTGGCAAGATTGATATTTCAGATTTTAATCCTGATGCAGCTAAAGCCTGCCAATGGACAGCAGAGCGATTAACAGTTGAGGATGTAAATTACTTACAAAACCTGGCTATTAAATTAACACGAGGCGATTTTACTCTGGTTCATGGTAGCCCACGGCACCCCATCTGGGAATACCTGCTATCCATAGAGGAGGCTAACGATAATTTTAGCTATTTTGATACCAAATTTTGTCTTGTGGGGCATTCCCATGTGCCGCTGATTTTTCAGCAGAGTAAAAATGGTAATTGTTTTGCGGTAGAAGTTCCTGATACAATAAAGCTGGGGAGTAGTAAATATCGCTTAATTGTTAACCCTGGTGGTGTAGGACAGCCTCGCGATGGCGACCCCCGAGCTAGCTATGCTATTTATGATACCGATGCTCAAACTATGTATCATTATCGTGTTAATTATGATATAACAATTACCCAGAAGAAAATGGTGGAATACGATTTGCCGATATCACTGGTTCTTCGCTTAAATTATGGCTATTAGCATGCTATAATAACTAAAAATTTATTTTCTGGTGTACGAAGTGCATAACTATGAGTTGGTAACAATAATCAATCCCGAAATTGGTGAAGAAAAGACACCTGAAGTTATAGACAAAGTAAATCAGTTTATTAGCAACAGAGGTGGGGTTGTGGAAAAAACAGAACAGTGGGAAAGAAGGAAGTTGGCTTATCCCATAAAACAGTTTATGGAGGCTGATTACTTCTTGACTCGTTTCAATCTAGAGTCGAATTTGCTTAAGGAACTTGAAGCAGATTTAATAAAAGCCTCAGGAGAGATTCTGCGGCACCTTGTAGTGAAAGTAGGGAGTGCGTAAATGGCAAGTTTAAACAAAGTAATACTTATTGGCAATTTGGGCTCTGATCCGGAGATGAGGTATACACCTGATGGCAAATCAGTCACATCTTTTCGCATGGCTACTAATCGCCGTTATACTACTTCTGCCGGGGAGAGCAGGGAGGAAACAGAGTGGTTTAGGATTACTGTTTGGGGCAGGCAGGCTGAGCAGTGCAATCAATTCTTATCCAAAGGACGGCAAGCTTATGTTGAGGGAAGATTGCACACCCACAACTGGGAAGGGCAGGATGGGCAGAAACGTACTAGCTTTGAGGTAGTGGCAAACCGGGTAATTTTTCTTGGTAGTAAGCGGGACTTAGCTACTATGCCTGCGGAAGAAGGAGAGCTTGAACCTGAGGATTTGCCCTTTGATTAATCTGGAGGGGTTGGAAATTGGCTAGCACTAGAGAGATGAGGAGACCGAGAAATTTCATTCATAAACCAGCGGTTTGCCCTTTTTGTGTTGGAAAAGTAAGCATAGATTACAAGAATGCCTCTGTTTTGTCGCGGTATATCTCTGGCCGCGGCAAGATTGGGTCACGACGGAAAACCAAAGCTTGTGCTAAGCATCAACGGAAATTAGCACAAGCTATAAAGAGAGCTCGATTTTTAGCCCTATTGCCTTATGCACCAAGCCACATTTGGAAAACAGGTGGTGTGGGCTTGCATCGATCAGGGTCTTAAAGCAGCAGCATATGCCAAAGCGTACTTACCAACCCAAAAAAATTTCCCGTAAGCGTAAATTGGGCTTCCGTGCCAGGCTGTCTACTCGTGGTGGCAGGAAAGTGCTTAAGGCAAGACGTCTTAAGGGACGGCGGAGATTAACTCCAGTTTAATTGCATCTTTATGGGAGCACCCTGGACTTTAACTAAAAGAGCACAGTATTCTCTGGTTTACAACAAGGGGGGCACATTTAGAGATAGCCTAATTATAGTGAAAGTATTGCCCAATGAGTTGAATTTAAGTCGGTATGGTTTCTCAGTAACTAAGAAAGTAGGTAAAGCGGTGAAGCGTAATCGATTAAAGCGCTTGCTTAGAGAAATAGTGAGATTGCAATTAGTTAAGCCGGGGTGGGATATTGTCTTTATTGTTCGCCGAGAAGCCCTTACTGCTGACTACCACCAGCTAGAGAAGGCAGTAACTAAATTATTAGCCCAGGCACAGTTATTACGAGGGAGTAATGAAACAATTAGCGCTGAAGTTAATTAAGGTATATCAGGCGATGATATCGGAGGTTACCCCTCATTCCTGTCGCTTCCAACCTACATGCTCTCACTATGCCTATGAGGCAATCGGGAAATATGGGTTTGTTAAAGGTGGTTGGTTGGTATTTAAACGATTAGCTCGCTGTAATCCATTTTCTAAAGGTGGCTATGACCCTGTATCTTAAGTGTGTTGTGATGAGGATTAAAGTATTAATTCCCCTGGGCATTTTTTGTCTCCTCACCTTAAGCCTTAGTGGTTGTATAGGAGGGCAAACGAAGCCTCTAGGATTATCTGGAGTTACATCTAGTGATGGAATTCTCTATTTAGGTTCCATGGATGGCAAAATAATGGCAGTAAATTCCTCAGTCCCCTCCCGTGCGGAATGGACTTTTGCTTATGCTATGCCTTCTACGGGCATCTGTGGCAGCTCATCTGTACCAGCCATCATATATGGCATACCTGCTGTAGCTGATAATATGATTTGCATTGGTATCTATGGGGGTAAAGTTTTAATGGTAAACTCGTTGGCCAGGAGCCAAAATTTGGTTTTTCCTCAATTAAAGAATGGGGAGTGGGAATATCCCAGAACGGGTGATGTACTAAAGCCCATTGTGGGTAGCCCAGTACTAACTAATGCTACCGTTTATGTGTGCAGCTCAGATGGCAGAGTGTATGCTCTGGATATGAGCTATGGCGATGAAAAATGGAGATCCGACCCGCTGGATGACAAACTATGGACGACGTCGGTGGTTGATGGTGATGTTATATATGTGAGTACCTTTGATGGACACATCTATACGTTGTCGACCGAGGATGGTAGTTTATTACCCTGGGTTTTTGAAGCAGAGGTAGGATTTGTTTCCTCTCCAGTGCTTTATAAAAACACTGTATTTGTGGGTTCATTTGACCATAACCTCTATGCTGTGAAAATAGGTGGTGATAAGCCATTGTGGAAATTTTCAGGTAGTAATTGGTTTTGGGCTGCTCCTGTAGTTGGTGATGATGTTGTTTACGCTGGTTGCCTTGATGGCAAATTATATGCTGTTAATGCTGAAACGGGTGGTGAACTATGGGAATTTGATACCAGGGCTTTTGTTGAGCGAGACCGCATTGTGTCTTCGCCAATTCTGGTGGATGATTTGATAGTGGTGGCTTGTGACTCAGGCGAGATATATACGCTTGATGCGAATAACGGTAAACTGGTTGATAAGGTATCCATTGATGCCTCTATTCAGGGAGCTATCTGCGTCCAGGGTGGCATAGTTTATGTCCGTGCTCAAGATAATTGCCTGTATGCTGTAGACATTAGCCAGGGGAAAATCGACTGGAAATTCCTTTTAGCTATTGAATAAGGCTTGTAATTATGGCGAATTTATGGGATTTAATTATTCTCGACCCGATGATTAACGGGTTAGTTGCTTTATCCAGCCTTCTACCTGAGGAGGTGGAGTTTGGTTTAGCCATCATTATACTTACTGTTGTAGTGCGTTTAATACTCTTACCCCTCAATATGAGGCAGCTCCATTCTACTAAAGCTCTGCAGGATATGCAGCCTAAACTTCAGGAGCTGCAAAAGAAATATGCCAGGAATAAGCAAAAACTTCAGCAGGAGATAATGAAAATTTATAAAGAGGCTGGGGTGAATCCTGCAGGTTGTATATGGCCCATGTTAATTCAATTTCCCATCTGGATTGCTCTTTACCAATCTATTATCAAGGTCCTGGCCACTGCCCCAGAGAACTTACTGGACTTATCCCGGCATCTTTACTCCTGGCAAATAGTGAATCAAACCATCCCTCTAAATAGCCATTTTCTGTGGCTTGATTTAGGAGCCCAAGGTGACTTTGTTTTAGCTATTCTAGTTGGTGGCACAATGTGGGTGCAGCAGAAAATGACTACAGCACCATCCCCTAATCCGAAACAACAGTCCACAAGCAGTATGATGTTGTTAATGATGCCACTTATGTTTGGCATGTTTAGCCTGATGTTCCCTACTGGTTTACCCCTGTTCTGGCTAGTTTCCAATGTTATTGGCATTGTAACCCAGTACGTTATTGGAGGAGGTTGGGGTTATTTAAAATCCTCCTCTGCTACATAGTCAACGCAAAGGTGGAAAAGCAAGTAAGCAAGGTAAAAATGGCCTTAGACTGAATTGAGACAAAAGAGCTGAAAGCGAGAGGCTAGAAGATGGAAGAGTTGGAGATAACTGCTAAAACAGTGAAACAAGCAACCAAGGAGGCAGAAAAGCGACTAGGTGTGAGCCGGGAACAATTTGAGACAGTGGTTGTTAGAGAGGGCAAATCAGGCATTTTAGGGAGAGGGGGCGAAGAGGCTGTGATTAGAGTAAAGCTATTAACTACGCCAGAGAAGGACATAGTTAAGGTGGCTACTGAGGTATTGGAAACATTGCTTGATTTGATGGGGATAACAGGCATGGTTAAAGTCTCAAGCAGCGAGATACCGGTAGCCTTAAATATTGATGGTGATGACCTGGGCATTTTAATTGGTAGGCGAGGCCAGACTCTAGCTTGCTTACAGTATATCACCAGACTCATAGTAACTGAACGATTAAAGGCTTGGTTGCCATTAAATGTTGATGTTTGCGGGTATAAGGAACGCCGCCGCGATTCCTTGGAAAGGTTAGCCTTGAGATTAGCGGAGCAGGTAAAATTAAGGCGCCGTGCTATAACCCTTGAACCGATGCCGCCTAACGAACGTCGTATTATCCACTTAGCTTTAGCTGACCATCCTGATGTTGTTACTCACAGCATAGGCGAAGGTGAAAATAGGAAAATAGTCATTTTGTTGAAGAGAGACTAAGCCGTGTTTCGTGAGGCAGATAGCAAGATAAATTTTCCTCAATTGGAGCAACATATCCTTCTTTTTTGGAAGCAGCATGACGTCTTTGGCAAAAGCGTTAAGGCAAGACAAAGAGCACCACATTTTGCCTTTTATGAAGGCCCGCCTACAGCTAATGGTAATCCAGGAATTCACCATGTGTTATCTAGGTTATTTAAGGATATTGTTTGCCGCTACAAAACGATGAAGGGTTATCATGTGCCTCGCAAGGCTGGATGGGATACACATGGGTTGCCTGTAGAGTTGGAGGTAGAAAGCTCTCTTGGTTTCAATAATAAGGCTGAAATTGAGAAATATGGCATAGCTCAGTTCAATCAAAGATGTAAGGAAAGTGCCTTTAACTACATCAAGGAATGGGAAGCTATGACTGAGCGTATTGGCTATTGGCTAGATATGAAACATCCTTATATAACTCTGGATAATGGCTATATTGAATCTTGCTGGTGGATAGTGAAAAAACTATGGGACAGAGGCCTGATTTATCAAGGTTACAAGGTAACGCCACATTGTCCCAGATGCGGCACCTCACTCAGTTCCCACGAGGTAGCTCTGGGTTACCGAGATGATGCTGAGGATCCTTCAGTTTACATAAAGTTTAAACTCCATAGGCCTTCATTGTTGAAACAAAACTCTGCCCTTAGCCCTGTTCTTGAGCCTTTATCTCTGGCTGAGAAACCTGCTTATCTTCTTGCCTGGACAACTACCCCCTGGACTTTACCAGGCAACACTGCCTTAGCAGTAGCCTCTGGGGCTGAGTATAGTGTAATGGAAGGGGAGAGAGATTATCTTATTCTAGCCAGGCAACTTACCGGGCAAGTTGTGCTCGAGGACTATAAGGAATTGGGCATTATATCAGGCGATGACCTTGTCCACCTTGAATACGAGCCTTTGTTTAACCCCCATGATTTTGATGTACGCCGTCTGAGCTTACCTTCTCTGGATATACAAGCTGCAAGAGAGAACTTGACCTATCCAGTAATTAGCACTGACTTTGTCTCTTTGGAGGAAGGCACAGGCATTGTTCATGTTGCTCCTGCTTTTGGGGAGGTTGATTTCGATGCTGGAATGGATAATGGCCTTGATTTTGTTCAACCTGTGGACTTAGAAGGGAAGGTCACTGGCACTTATCCCTTCTGTGGAAGGTTTGTTAAAGATGCTGATGCCCTTGTCCTGGACAACCTCAAATCGCGTGATTTACTCTACCGCAGCGAGAAGATTGTTCATACCTATCCTTTCTGCTGGAGGTGTGAGGCGCCTTTACTCTATTATGCCAAGAAAGCATGGTATATCAAGACGACAGCGGTAAAGGATAAGCTCATTTCCGGGAATGCGGAGATAAACTGGCATCCAGGCCATATTAAATATGGTCGTTTTGGCGATTGGTTAGAGAACAATGTTGATTGGGCCTTTTCCAGGGAGCGGTATTGGGGGACTCCCCTTAATATCTGGCATTGTTCTTCTTGTGACCACTATGAATGTGTTGGCAGCATTGATGAATTGAAGTCAAAATCAGGCCTTGATGGCTCAAGTGAGCTTTCAGATCTACATCGCCCGTATGTGGATAAAATTACCTTTAGTTGCCCTAAATGTGGCAGTGAGTTACGACGTATTCCCGAGGTGATTGATTGCTGGTTTGATTCAGGTGCCATGCCTATAGCTCAATGGCATTATCCTTTCGAAAATACAGAGCAATTTGAGCAGAACTTTCCCGCTGACTTTATCTGCGAGGCTATTGACCAGACACGGGGCTGGTTCTATAGCTTACACGCTATATCTATCCTAATGTTTGAGAAACCTTGTTTTAGGAATGTCATTTGTTTGGGACATGTCGTTGATGCTCAGGGGGAGAAGATGAGCAAAACCAGAGGTAATGTAATCGACCCCGGGGCAGTGGTTAGTGAATATGGTGCCGATGCTCTCCGCTGGTATTTATTAACTTCTGCGCCAGCGGAGAATGTTCATCGCTTTTCTACTCGAATGCTTACTGAAACCACGCGGAAAGTTTTACTCACGTTATGGAATGTTTATTCCTTTTTTATTCTCTATGCCAACATTGACCATTTTCTGCCTCGTTCTTCGGCCTCACTATCTCTTACCGAGCTGGATAATTGGATTATCTCGGAACTTAATCGGCTTGTAGCCGAGGTAACTAAGGTATTAGATAGCTATGACCCCACATCAGCGGCGCGCTATATTCAGAGCTTTATCGATAACCTTTCCAATTGGTATGTGAGACGAAATCGGCGCCGATTTTGGAAAAGTGAGAACGATGCTGATAAGCTAGCAGCTTATACCACGCTGTATCAGTGCCTGGTGGCCTTATCCCAGCTTCTGGCTCCCTTCACTCCATTTATTGCTGAGGAACTTTATCAAAATCTGGTTTGTTCTGTTGCCCCTGAAGCTAAAGAAAGCGTGCACCTGACTGATTTTCCTGTAGCTGATAAGACTAAAATAAATGATAAACTGAATAAAGATGTTGAGCTAGCTATGAGAATATCAAGTTTGGGCAGAGCGGTACGGGCGAAGGCAGGAATTAAAGTACGCCAACCCCTGGCAAAGGTGATGGTCAAGGTGGAGTCTGGAGAAGAAATAGAAGCTTTAAGCAAATTGGCCACTGAAATAAAAGATGAGATAAATGTCAAAGAAATGGAGTTCTCTCGTGAAGAACTTCCTTTGAATATGCCTGGTTATAACATAGCCAGTGATGGTAGATATGCAGTAGCTATAAGCACTGAGTTAACGCCTGAGCTAGCTGCAGAGGGAATAAGCAGGGAAATTGTGCGTTACCTTCAAGTTATGCGCCGTGCTGCTAACTTCGACGTTGCTGATTACATTGTTACTTATTATCAGACAGAAGACTCAATTAAGCAGGTTGTAACCGATTTTAAGGACTACATTGAGCAGGAAACATTATCCCGGGAGCTTGTTGATGCTCCCCCGCCTGTGGAAGCTTATACTGAGAAACATCACATTTCGGGTAAGGGTATTTTACTGGCGGTTAGGAAGGCGAATTAATCCTGAGGTGGAGGGCTTTCCCGTAATTGTGCCCAGGTTGTTTTAGTATTTTTACCTCTGACAAAGGTTATTTTTACTTGCTGCCCAACCTGGCAATCATGAATAGCCTGGATAAGGTCATTTATATTGGCAATTTCTCTGCCCTCGAAGCTGATGATGACATCTCCCTCTCTCAGTCCAGCAGCATCAGCAGGGCTATTACTGACTACCTCTACAATAAGTGCTCCCTTATCAATGGAAAGTTTATTCACCGCAGCTACGTAGGGATCTACAGTGTATATCCTCACACCTAACCAGGGGCGACTCACATAGCCCTGGTGGATTAAAGTTTCAATAATGGCTTTAGCGCTGTTGATGCTTATGGCGTAGCCCATACCTTCTATTCCGGTTGCAGCCATCTTAACACTGGTTATGCCTATGACTTCACCTGACATGTTTAGCAGCGGGCCACCGCTATTGCCAGGATTAATAGGTGCGTCAGTCTGAATTAAACCAGAAAGGGTATTTCCTTCAACGCTCACCGAGACATTCAAACGACTGATGATGCCGTGAGTTGCCGATATGCCTTCCCCTAGAGCATTGCCTATAGCTACTACCCAATCACCTACGGCAAGCAGGTCTGAGTTACCCAAACAAGCATGAGGCAAATCTGTTGCCTCTACTTTGAGCACTGCTAAATCAGTTAAAACATCGGTGCCTACTATGCTGGCAGGGAAAGTCTCACCATCAACCAATTTCACTTGCACACTGTTGGCATTTTGCACTACATGATTGTTGGTGACAATATATCCTTCATATCCCTCATCACTGCGAAGTAGAAACCCAGAGCCAGCGGCACTTTGTCTGTGTTCTCTCTGAAAAACATCATAGACTACTACCTCAGTAGTGACAGAGACTACGGAGGGCATTGCCTGGCTGACGGCGTTGGCGATATCAGGTAATGATTGGTATGTTTGGCTATTTTCTGAAGGAAATGTCCAGTTGGGATTAGTGTATTCAGCGGAGTTATTGGGTGAAAGCGAAGTTGGTGGCGAGGTGGCAGGCGGAGATGGAGTTGGTAACCAGGGTAAGGAGAAAGAACATCCGCTGGAACACAGAGCTAGGCTTATCAGCGCTAATGAGATAAGGATATATCCGATCTTCTTTAACATTTTATCTGGGAGATTATTATATCACCGTTATTTCAAACCTAAAAATTTTGCATTAAGGGCGTTAAGCGAGATGACCTAATTTATTATACATGATATACTGAGGGGGGAAATGTCACAGTCTTACTTGAAGCAGCTATTAATAGGAGTGGTAGAACCTTTGATGCTCTTCATTATTAGTGAACTGCCTATGCATGGTTATCAGGTTGCCAAAGAGCTGGAGAAGAGGAGCAGTGGTTATTTCAAACTTAGGGGAAGCACCATTTATTCAGCATTGCGTCGTTTAGAAAAGCAAGGGCTGGTGTTAAGTTACTGGCAACAAGTTACCCGAAAGCAAAAACGGCGATGTTATAAGTTGAGTCAGAAAGGTCGCGAAATCCTGGCTGCGAAGACAGCTGAGTGGCAAAGATTCTACTGTGCTACCAACAGAGTTATAGAGTATCAATGAAGGAATGGGGTATGCATTTTGCTTGCCCCTAACACTGGGACCAGGTAAAACGAACTCTACTTCGCTGTTGATTGATGGGTAGTTGGTATGGTATTTACCGCAGATTATTGCTATTCATATTGCACCTCTACATGAGCAGAAGGTGAAAGAGGAAGTAGCCCGGGTAGCTGGGGAACTAGAAAAGCCGATATAAGCCTGGGCTACGAAGACATTGAACTTATGTTGTAATAAGGGGTTTGCTTCTAGCCGTAGTTAATTCCGACATTAAAGAGCCAATCAAGTCCATTTCAACTGCATATTTTGCTCTTGTTATTGCCTTATTTACCTGTTGTGCGCGGCTACTCCCATGCATTAGATGAACCACACCATTAACTCCCCAGAGCAGACCTCCACCATCGCTTTCGTTTCTAGTTATTCTAGTGAATGAAATCATCTGATCAAGCAGTTTCTTAACTGACCCAGCTAATGGCAAATTACCCAACTTTACTTTTAGCCACCCGACAAAATAGTGTCCTATGCCTTCATAAAACTTCATTATTACATTGCCTACGATGCCATCACAAACAATGACATTAGCTCGTCCACTAAGGATATCATAGCCTTCGATGTTGCCAACAAAATCCAAGTTGCTCTTTTGAAGCAGTTGGTAGCTCTCTTGAATTAACCTACCACCCTTGCCCTCTTCGGCTCCGATATTTAGAAGTGCTACTTTAGGGTTAGTAATGTTAAGTAGTTTTTTGGCATAAACAGAGCCTATAGCTGCAAAGGATAGTAGATGGTGGGGCTTACAATCGATATTAGCCCCACCATCTACCAGAACTGTGTTTGGAGCAAGACCAACAAGGGGTACGCAGAGTGTAGGACGTTCCAATCCTGGTATCATGCCAAGCAACCTAATAGCACTGACGGATGCTGCTCCAGTAGGACCGGCGCTGATTATAGCATCTGCC
>Ga0114921_10000325_pt1 | contig 20163 bp, 17 predicted proteins | sample BentaG_FD_87016 | JGI IMG/M metagenome (GOLD analysis project Ga0114921, IMG submission 87016) | Deep subsurface microbial communities from South Atlantic Ocean to uncover new lineages of life (NeLLi) - Benguela_00093 metaG | ecosystem: Environmental > Aquatic > Marine > Oceanic > Sediment ... | reverse complement strand
GGCCAGGGCTTATGACAATCATGTGTATATTATAGCGACAAATTCAGTGGGGGCAGATGCTGAAGAAAATTATTATTTTGGAAGTAGTATGATAATTAGCCCTATCGCCCAGAAACTTGCCCAGGCTCGAGGTACAGAAGAGATAATATCTGCAAAACTTGACCCCAATCCACTAAAACGAGTAACCTATGGAGCCAATAGCCCGATGATATTTGATCATCTTGAAGATAGGAACCTGGAGGTTTATAAAGATATTTTAAAGGAAGCAAAGAGTCCTTTTGAGCCGGCAAAGCGAATTCCGTATAACCATTAAGATTATTAAAACTTAAAAACTTCCCCTTTTTATTTTGCTTACCCAACCTCGTACATATTAGAAATTGGAAATTGCCTAGATGTAAAATAAAAATTTTAATATTTTTTTAAGAAAGAAGGATTTCTTAAAACTATGTTGTATAGTGTTGTATAATTAATAAACAAAATAGTTTTTATGTAGAAAATTATTTACTTATTATATTTAATCTTCAATAGTAGGTTAAATAGATGATATGATTTTATTGGGGGGATATTCTTTAATTGGCTAAAATTGGAAAATTAACAATATTGTTATTAATATCTACAGTAGAAGAAGAAAAAGAATTATTGAAAAAAACTAGCAATTTATGCTATAAAATATGTATAGGTAAAGTCGGAACAATGGATAGCAGAGAAATTATCGCTGCAATAGAAACCACCGCAAAAAGAGAAGGAATTTTTCCTGCAGGTTGCTACAGGGAAGAACACGCGGTATATCACACGGCTTTATGCTCATTAAAAGTTTGTGTAGAGAAGAAATTGGCATTGGTAATTTTTTAAGAACCATTGGGGTAAAATTTGTTATCTTAAGAGGTCATCTAGAACTACCCGAGGTGATTTAGGAGAATGGGTATCTGTAGGTATTTATGGAATGATAGGAGCCCCTATTGAAGGTTTTAAACACGAAGTAATAGGGTTGGAAATTAATAATATTTAGTAATTTTGCCTATACCATTTAGCATATCTTAAATAAATTTATAAAAATACAAAAACGATGTTATAATAATAAAAATTAAATAAAAACCCAAAGTCATTAGTAAAGAGGGGGTGTATTTTATATCACTTCCTGTTTTTTGTTTTAATTTAAAGTTGCCAAATTTTAAATAAGAGAAAGAAGTCAAAAGAGAATTAAGTTTAAAAGAAATTATAAAATTAGCTTCCAAATAAAGAAACGATTATTATTGATAATGGTGAGGACGATAGTATAGATCTTATAGGAACGGCCTTTATTGATGACGGCGACGAAGTAATCACCGGAGAAATTACTTTCCCTGCTTACGAAACTACAACTAAAATTATGAGAAGGACATTAATTCCTGTTAAATTTAAGGAGTAAGTAAGCTCTAAGGAGGAACTAGTATCTTGTAATTCTACAGATAAAAAGGTGATTGGCTTAAGGAAAACTTTATGATGGAAATTATAGAAGGTAAAGATAAATATAAAGTTAAATTAACAGCTGTTAGCTCCGGGAAAGAGCTAACTGTTATAATTTCTGGTGGAGAAAAACCACACATAGGGGCAATTGCCATATCTATTCCTCGTCCTAGTATTGAAGGTTCAAATAAGGTGAGTGCTAGCACTTCTGTTTTTACTTTGGTAGGACATAAAGAGGATGAGCTATCTAAGCAGATAGCGGAAAACATTACTAAAATAACAGAAAAAGTTACAGTGACAATATTAGGGTTGCATATAGATAAAGCTACTGCGCAAGATATTGAATATCTTATTCAGAATACTCAGAAAGCAGTAGACAAATTAATAATTAAATTAACTAAAAAAGTAGGACTTTAATTATAGAATAGAAAAAACTTGAGCAAAACCGAATAATAAAATCATCCTAAATAAAAGTTTTTTAGAGTTAGTAGGTAATGGAGGAGGCGATGAGAATAGAGAGGCCTTATCTTAGAGGATAAAATTTACGGGGGAGGAGAGAATAAATGAAATTAATCGTAGGAATAAGTGGAGCAAGCGGAGCGATCTATGGGGTAAGATTTTTAGAAGCGTTAAACAGGAAAAACATAGAAACGCATTTAGTACTTACCCCTATTGCAGAAAAGGTTCTAGAACAAGAAACTGATATTAAAAAACAAAAACTGATAGGATTGGCTACTTATCATTATAAGATTAGTGATTTAACTGCTCCGATTTCAAGCGGTTCTTTCTTGACTCAAGGAATGATTATTATACCTTGTAGCATGAAAACCCTTGCAGGAATAGCTTGTGGATATTCAGATAATTTACTTTTACGGGCAGCAGATGTTACTTTAAAGGAGAAAAGAACCTTAATTATAGTACCCCGGGAAACCCCTCTAAGAAAAGTTCATTTAGAAAATATGTTAAGATTGGCTAACGAGGGAGTTACTATCCTTCCAGCTATGCCAGGATTTTATTATAACCCTAAAAAATTAGATGATGTTATTAATCATATAGTGGGAAAAGTTTTAGATATTTTAAGAATTGACAATAACTTATATCAAAGATGGCATAAGGAGAAAAAAATCAAGGATTAAAGAGAGATTATTAGAAACTAAAAAAAGGGGGAAAGATTTAGCCTATAGAATTGTGGGTATAGCATAGTTGGGAGATCTTAACTTTGGCATATTAGTAGACGAGCACATAGTGCTAAGGGGTTTATCTTTATTATACTAGTAAACCCCGGAGATTTACCTCTAAATTTGACTTGGCCGACATAGATAACTTCGCTAGGAAGTTTATGGAAGAATAAAATCTGATAACCGAAGAGAGACTCCCTTTTCTTAAATAAAAAGACTTATCATGGGCTTTTTTCTAGTAGGTAGAGATATTTTTTAGCTATATTTTTATTCTAAAAAATCTTATATATAAATGTAATTACAATAATTAATCGATATGTCTTTATTATCGGTTAAATATTTTTGGTTTCTAATTCTTTTACAACATTTTTCTCAATTTCCGGGTCTATATTTTAATTATTCGTTTATACTCTCAAGTTATATCTTTTTGCTTTTTATTTTTAAATATTTTAAAAGAAATAAAAATTCTCTTGAAATGATTTTACCTATATGCTAATATTAAAATTGGAGAAAAGTGAATTTTAATTTTACTTAAATAGATATTTCGAAAAGAATTTTTAAAAAATAATATGCTAGTTTAAACCCAGAGCTATTAGTTAAAGGGGGGGGGTAAATATACATACTATTATATTGCCCCCCTTTAATTTAACATAATTATTAAATTTTAAGAAATAAGAAGTAATGCATAGTTTGCTGTTGGGGAAGGGGGTGATGATTGAGATAAGAACAAAAAAAGCCTAATAAGGCTGTGGACGTATTAGATGTTAAATAAAAAAAGGAGGGAAATCATGAAAAAGTTAATAATTTTTGTAATTTTTACCTATTTAGTTTTGCTTTTTTCTGGGTTTAGCTACGCTCAGTCTAACCAACAAGTTATAGATATTGCTTATCTAGCTGGTAGCTGGGGTGAAAACCTTGCCTATTCGTTAGCAGGGAGCGAGATAGTAACTAAATATGTTCCGGAGATACGATCGTCTCTTGTTAAGAGTGCTGGTTCAGAAATGAATACTCAAATGGCTGCTACTATGGCTCCAAACTCTATCATGTATCATACTACTTCAATGGATTTTGTAGCTTCGTATCTTGGGGTTAGCCCTTGGGAAGAAGCTTACCCTAACCAGAGGTTACTTACTTCATATACTCCAGGGGCATTATCTTTTGTAGGCAGTGTACAAGGAGCAGAGATGAAAGATATGGTAGGTCATAGTATCTCTGTTTTACCTCTTCCATCTCTTCAATTAGCTTTTGCTAATAATGTTTTAGAATTATTAAACTTAACAGGTAAAGTTAAAGTTGTTCAGCTGGATTTTGGTGCTAATGAAGATGCTTTAAGGGATGGAACTACAAGCGGACTATTGTGTTCAATCTATGGTCCACCGGGATATGAGACATTAAGTCCAGCTATGCAGGAAGTGCTTTATGCACTAAAAAACAAACTTTTCTGGATTAGAATTCCCAAAGAAGTTGTTGCTGAAGCATGTACAAAGCTAAAATCAGGCTTTGGAGTTAGAGAAATAGAACCGGGCGATGATATGTTACCAGAAGAAACAAGAACAAACTTTGGTCAAACGCTTACATTTTCAGCTCTTTCAGTGAGGGGAGACATGGATGAAGATATAGCCTATAAGATGACAAAAGCCATTCTTGAACATACTGACGAGTTTGCCGATTATGATCCTAACGGAAAATTTGTTAATCCGAAAAGCATTGCAGAATCACTAGCTTATGCTACCCCAGATATGATTCACCCGGGTGCTGCCAAATACTATAAAGAGGTAGGGCTTTGGGATATTTACCTTGAAGCAAGGAAAAAATTTGTATCTGATGTAGGAGAATATGAATAATTTTTAAGAGTGTATAAGTAAATACAAACTTGGTGAATTCACCTTGCCGCTCTTGGTGAATTCACCAAGCAAAAAAATAAGAAATATGGTTGATGTATGGTTGTGAAAAAAACTTCTAATTATATTGTTGATGACACTATTGGAAAAATATTAGACTATTCAATTAAAGGTATCGCAGTTTCTATGGTAATTTTCACACTTATTTGTACTCAGAAATTGTTAATAGCGCCGATGCAGATGGTGGTTTTGCATGGAGGCTTAGTGGTAATTTTAGTTTATTTAAGGAACCTTAAGAACAATAGAAGGCTTTGGCCCTTTTATGTTACAATGTTATCTTTGACTATTATCTCAATTGGTTATATCCTTATAGAATACCAAAATCTGATTAAGGCAAAAACCGTATTAAACTCAACAGAGATAGTTATTGGTATAATTTTATTTATTGTTTTTTTTGAAGCTACCAGGGAAGTTAGTGGTTGGGTTATACCTGGGCTTACCTTATTGACTTTGCTTTACGTTTTCTTTGGAATGTACCTACCTTATCCATTCTGGCATATTAAAATTCCTTTTTCTCATATAGTTTCATATTGTGGTATTGGTCTATGCGAAGGAATTGTTGGCAGCCCCTTAACTATTTCAGCTAATTTTGTATTTTTATTTATTGTCTATGGTGCTTTGCTTAGGACTGCCAAAGCGGATGGTTTTTTTATGGAAATTGGCAAAATACCGGGTAAATGGTTTGCCGGTGGTCCAGCAATGACTGCCGTTGGCTCCAGTGCTCTTGTAGGTACGGTTAGCGGTAGTGGACAGGCCAATGTGGCAATTACCGGGGCTTTTACTATTCCTATGATGAAGAAGATTGGTTATACGCCAGCGCAGGCTGGGGGTATCGAGGCTGCTGCTTCAACCGGGGGTTCAATTATGCCTCCAGTAATGGGCATAGTCGCTTTTGTAATGTCTCGGTATACAGGCATTCCATATATAAGATTGATAAAAATGGCGATTATACCAGCTTTACTTTATTATTCGTGTATTGGTTTATATGTACATTTGCTAGGGAAAAAGTTAAAGATTAAAGTATATGAAAAACCTGATATAAAAAAAATAATAATAGGAGCTCCTATATTTATTTTTCCAATTTTTATTTTAGTCTGGCTATTATTGAAAGGTCATTCATTACGGTTTACTATATTTTATGTGATAGTATCCGTTGTAATTTTAGCTCTTTTTCGTAAAGAAACGCGAGGTAATTTTTCTGTCTGGATCGAGGGCATAACAAAAGGGGCTCTTTTAGGTGCAGAAATCGCAGTAACTCTAGGTTTGGTTGGGGCCATGATTTCATTTATGGATTTGTCAGGCTTGTTAATTAAATTACCAATGATTGTCGAAACACTATCCCGTGGAATTGTGTGGGTTACGCTTGCTTTGACAGCCATAATTACTATTATATTAGGTTGTGGTCTACCGCCTTTTGCTTCTTACTTACTTGCAGCAATGATATGCGTTCCAATTATTATTAGAGCTGGGGTACCTTTTGAGGTAGCTCACTTTTTTGTTTACTTTTACGCAGTATTTGCGCTTATCACGCCACCAGTTGGCCTGGCAGTTATTGTTGCGGCCCCAATGTGCGGTGCTTCTTACTTAAGTACGGCACGTGAGGCGGTAAAGGCAGGAGTAGTAGCTTGGTTTTTACCTATTATGGTTGTTAGTACGCCCATGATAATTTTAATGCCAAGTGGAAGTATTAATATTTGGTTACCTAATTTTCTTGCTTGCCTAGGAATGCTTTTACTTATGCAAATTATGTTTACAGGTTATTTTTTAAAAGAAGCAAGTTTTTTAGAAAGAATTTTAGCAGGGGTAGGAGCATCAGTGTTTATTATTCATATTATTATCTTTAATTATGCCGTTTTTATGTTGGGAATTGTATGCCTTAGTTTTTTAGCCATCAAACAAACAATTGAAAACAAAGCTATGGTAGTTACAAAATAATATAAAACTTAATAGGGTCAAATGACCCCAGATCATAATTAAATATATCATATTTTTTATTTTTTAACATTAGCTATTTGACAATTCTAATATATTCAATAACGAAGTAGAGTAGTTTAAAGAACAATATTATGGAGTAATCTTCAGTGCTTAAAGCTTCTACAAATCCATTAAATGACTTTTAATTTTATAAGCCCAGCAAGGGTGGAAATTCTGCCTATAATAAAGAATGAAGTTAAACCTTTATATTAAAATAATGAGTAAAAATAGGGCTAGAGTTAAACGATAAAGTGTGTAAGTTATTAATTGGGATAAAAGAAAACTTCGGAAAATAAAATGGTCGGAAAATTTATTTTTATTTATTATTAAAAGAATAAAAAAAGAGGAACGAAATCCATGGGGGAAAATATATTAATTCTTAAAAATGGCTTTGTTTTAACTATGAATACTCAAAAAAGAATTATTAGAAACGGGACGGTTATTATTGAAGGAGATACAATAGTTGATATAGTTCAATCTTCAGCAAGAAGATATAAGGGAGACAAAGAAATCGATTGTAAAAATAAGATTATTTGTCCAGGTCTTATTAATTCTCATGCGCATACTGTAGAAATATTATTTCGAGGATGCGGTGATAATCTTTCATTTGTGGAGTGGGTTAGTAATACTCACCATTTAATAGATAGGGATTATATGGGAGAGAAAGAAGCTTATTTGGGTGCGTTAATATGTTTTAGTGAAATGATAAAATCAGGAACAACATGTTTTCTTGATCCAGAAGTTTCGCTTAAGCAATTTAATGGAGTAGCAAAAGCAGCTGAAAAAGTAGGTATTAGAGGAAATTTTGCAATAGCTATGGAAGACAAAATGGGATATGGTATTGAAAACGAAAAGGATAAAAAATATGCTGGAAAAGAGGAACTAAACGAAGAAGCTATAAAGAAAATTATAAAAAAGTGGAATAATAGAAAGAGTAATTCTATAATAAAAGTCTGGTGGGGACCGAGAGTTCTTAGTACATGTACTAGTAGACTTAGTAATAAAATGAAAGAGTTAGTTGCTGGTATGAATAGCTTAGGGATTACAATGCATTTTGCAGAAACTAAGGAAGATGTCTTGCAAATTAGAAATGAATTTAATATGTCACCTGCAGAATATGCTCGATATATTCAACTTCTCGGTCCAAATACGTTACTTACTCATGTTATACAAGTAGAGGATAAAGATATTCAACTTATTGCTGATTCAGACTCAAAAATTGTTCATTGTCCTTCTTCAAATATGAAACTAGGTTCTGGTTTTGCGAGAATTCCAGAAATGTTGAGCCGGGGCATAACGGTTGCTATTGGAACGGATGGAGCGATGTGCAATAATTCTTATGATATGATTTGGGAAATGAAACTGGCGGCTCTTATTCAAATGGGTTATCACGGAAATCCAAAGATAATTTCTGCAGAAGAAGTATTAGATATGGCGACAACTCAAGGAGCCAAGGCTTTGTCACTAGAGAAGCAAATTGGTTCTATAGAATTGGGTAAAAAAGCTGATATTATTATTTTTGATACAAAGGAACCAGGATGGAGGCCATTTTATAATCCGGTTTCAAACTTAGTTTACTCTGTTAATGGGAATAGTGTTGAGACTGTAATTATTAATGGCAGAATTATTATGGAAAAAAGGAAATTAAATACAATTGATGAGAAAAAGTTACTAAAAGAGGAACAAGGTATATTTAGAATGTTTTCTGATAGAAAAGAGTATAAATAAAAAATATTGTATTTTAAGAAAGACAGTAGGATTTTTTATAAAGTAAATTTAGAAAATAATAGGGAGGGGAAATGCTTAAAATAAAAAATGTTACTAAGAATTTTGGGGGTCTTCGAGCCCTAATAGACTTTCTTTAGAAGTTAAAAAAAACAGCATAACTAGCCTTATTAGTCCCAATGGTGCAGGGGAAACCACTCTAATGAAAACCCTTGTGGGTGTTTTAAAAGTGACGGAAGAGGAAATTGCCTTTTTAAATAAACCTACTAATGGATTAAAACCTAATAAAATTATTAGAAGAGAAATAGATTATCTACCCCAGGAGAAAAATATATTCCCGGACTTAACGGTAATGGAAAATTTGGAAATGGGAGTATTTATTTCTTCTAATTTTTTTCGCGAGGAATTAAATAATATTTTTAAGATGCTTCCTGTACTCGAAGAAAGAAAGGCCTAGAAGGCTGGCACTTTAAGCAGAGGAGAACGACAAATGTTAGCTATTGCAAGTGCTCTTTTAATTTGTCCAAAACTACCATTACTAGATGAACCTTGTAGTGGTCTTGCTCCTAGAATTAGAGATGTTGTCTGTAAAAAAATTTTGGATATTAATGAAAATAGAAAAATTGTTATTTTATGAATAGTTGAACAAAATCCCGAGCTCGTATTAAATCATGTACAAAGAAGTTATATTTTAAAATCAGGAAGAATAGAGTTTGAAGACAAATCTGAAAAGATTCTTCATAATGTAAAATTTAAAGATCTTTTTTTAGTGCATAAAATCTTAGTAGAAATTAGCTAATTAGAGGGAGCTGCAAGAGTTTAGGTTGATTTATTAGTCCAATTTGATGAATTTGCTATACCAAAAGCTAAATAGTCAGCTCTCAGTAAAAACCATCAAACTGCTTGGTTAATTTAAAATATTCTTTGTAGAAAGGATATTAATACCCCAAAAATTTATCTAAAAAGATAAGATAGAAAATAATTAACTAAGCTAAAGTAACCAGCTTAATGATTTTAGCCAGTTTACCCTTAAAGGGTGTCTATCCCCTTTAATCTAGCGGGAACTCCCCACCTATAAAGATGCGGATGAGAGCAATTTCCTGTTTCTTCCGTTCGTTCTTTGATATAATGAAAATATGAAATTACATAAATTAACTTATACCGTAAATAAGATAAAATATTATATTGTCTGGATAACCCGATACCGAAGAATGATTTTAGTAACCGGGGTAAAAAGTTATCTGAAAACTAAACTTCAGGAAATAAGGAAATATTATCCTGATTGGGAATATATAGAAATAGGAATAGATTCGATCATGTTTATTTGTATATGGTAATCCCTCCGAAGTATACCGTAAGCAAAGTAGTGGAAACCATCAAAAAGAATACCAGCAGATCTCTAAGCAGGAAGTTTGCTTTCTTGAAAAAAGCATATTGGGACAGACAAGGCATTTAGGGCAAAGGGTATTTTGTATCTACGGTAGGGATAAACGAAGAGGTGATCAGAAGATACCTAGAATTACAAGAAGAGGAAGAAACAGGACAAGCAAAGCTTGAGCTATTGATGTTCTGTAGGTTCTGCTGTAGCAAATACAGTTTATAATGTCATTGGAATTAAATTTTATGAACTTACCATTACTCCAAAAGAAGTTCTTAAGACCTTAAAAGAAAAAGAGAAGAGATAGAAAGGAGAAAAAAATATTGCATTCCAACACAAAGATTTTAACCCAAGAATTTGAATATTTTGCCCCCAAGACGTTAGAAGAAACATTAGATTTACTTTATAAATATAGAAATAAAAATACTAAAATATTAGCTGGAGGCACTGATCTTTTAGTGAAAATGAAGACACTTGATCTAAAAGTTGATTATCTCATAAACATAAAGGATATACCAGAACTTAATTTTATTGATACCGATAGGGAATTAAAAATAGGGGCAGCCACTCCCCTATCTAATATTGAGAGAGTAAAAAAAATTAAAGAAAAATATCCTGCCTTATATGAAGGGATTAAGTCTATGGCAGCAATTGCTATAAGAAATATGACTACAATGCCTGGAAATATTTGCAATGCTTCCCCAGCTGGTGATACCATTCCCCCCTTAATTGCCTATGGTGCAGAATTGAAATTGGTCAGTAAAGGTGGAGAACGCGCAGTTCTGGTGGAAGATTTTATTACTGGAGTGGGAGAAACTGTTATCAAGAAAGATGAGCTGGTTACCCAGGTGATTATTCCCGAAAAACCTAAAAGTTCAGGAAGTGCTTTTTCTAAAAAGAGCAGAGTAAAAGCCGATATTGCCAAGATCAATTTAGCTGTTTGGCTGGAAAGAGAGGGTGAAACTTGCAAAGATTGTAGAGTAGTACTTGGTTCAGTTTTTATTAAAGCTATTCGGGCTAAAAAAGCAGAAGCCCTTTTAAGAGGGGAAACTGTGAACAATGATTTAATCAGTGAAATAGCTAAGAAAGCTTCTGAAGAGGTTAAACCTATCGATGATATTCGCTCTACTGCCGAGTATAGGACTGATATGGCTAAAGTAATGATAGAAGATACTATTGAAGTAGCTTGGGAAAGAGCAGGAGGTGAATTGTAAGATGAAAAAAGTAGAAATAGAATTCACGATTAATGGTAAAAAAAGAAGACTCTCTATAAAACCAAACGACCTTTTGATTAATATAATAAGAAATGATTTATATCTAACTGGGAGTAAATACGGTTGTGGTATCGGTGAATGTGGTACATGTACAGTTTTATTAAATGGCGAACCAATTTTATCTTGCCTTACTTTGGCAGCAACTGTTGATGGCAAAGAAATAACTACTATTGAAGGACTTGCAAAAGAAGATACATTGCATCCCATGCAGAGAGCATTTTTAGAAAATGGAGCTGTGCAATGTGGTTTTTGTACCCCTGGAATGATATTAACTGCTACAGCCCTATTAAAAGAAAATACCAACCCTACTGAAGATGAAATTAAAGATTACATGAGAGGAAATATTTGTCGTTGTACGGGATATATTCAAATAGTAAAAGCGATTAAATTCTGTGCAGAGGAACAAAATAAAACTAAACAAAAACTAAAAAAGTAAAATAAAAACCAAATGCACCTAAAATGAGGTAAAATATAGGAAGATAAACCCTAAGCCCATAAGGAGGTGCAAAAGGACGAGATTGTTGAACGTTTGAAGACCACATACCCGGCATAGGTGAATTTTTGCCCTGTTAATCAGGCGCGAGGTAGTTAGAATTGATTGTTTCCTCACCTGAAGATAAATTATGTGCTTATACTGGGCTGACATCATCTACTTAAAAAGGTTAAGGGCCTTTTTTATAATGTGCGCTATAAATAGGCGCTAATAGAAGGATGATCAAAGATCTAAAAGATGGGGAAAATAATAATGAAAAGTCAGTGCAGCCCCATAGAAAATAAAACTTGCATTTGGCTTTTGTAGAAGGAGGTGTTTGTTATTGTCAGTAGTGAAGTTTGAAACCATTGGTGAAGCAGTAGACAGACTAGTAACCGTACCGATGTCTAACTGGACAATTTTAAAAGGGTTGCCTTTAATAGATTTATATAATGCTGCTCGCAAAAAAGCTGGTATGCCTCTTACCTTAAAAGCAGCGCAAAAAATAAAAGAGCGAGTAAAGCCAGGGGACCATATTATTTTTCTCACAGGGTTCGTTATTCCTCACTTTCAGAAGGCAGAGACTGACGGACCTTTAGGGGCTGCAGCATTAGCTAGAGCTTTAGACCTTGCATTTGGTGCTGTTTCTTTTGTTTTTACTGAAGAAATTCTTCGAGATGCGGTAGCTCATAGCTTCAAGGGCATCGGTTTACATACAACAAGTTGGGTAAATTACAATAATACAGGACGGGGTCGTCAAGTAGTAGTGGAGGGGTTTCCCTTAGAACATGAAAAGGCTAAGAGTCGAGCAATGGAAATTCTAGATACTTTAAAACCCTCTGCAGTGATTGCGATAGAACGTCCGGGATGGAACGAAAAACGAATACATCATAGTGGTGCTGGTTTTGATATCTCCCATCATACAGCAAAGGAAGATTATATTTTTGAAGAAGCCCATAAACGCGATATACTTACAATTGGTATTGGAGACTTGGGAAATGAAATGGGTATGGGTTATATAAAGGATCAAGTAAAAGAGATGGTTCCTCATGGAAGTCATTGTTTATGTGGTTGTGAAGGCGGGATTGCTGCTTCTTCTGAGCCAGATTTAGGTATAATTTGCAATATTTCTAACTGGGGTGCATATGGGGTTGTAGCCTGTTTAGCAGTTTTATTAGGAGAATTAGATATATTACACGACTCGTATACAGAACGTTTAATGCTTCGGGAATCAGTTAGGGGGGGGCAAATTGACCCAGTATCAGGCATGTTCCGTCCTTATGTTGATGGTGAATCAGAAGATATAAATGCATATATCATAGAGATGTTGCGTAGTATTGTTACTCATAAAGTTAGAGAAAGCATTTTTACAAAAGAGTACCGAAAAGTATGGACAAAAAATAAGAAAGGAAATTAAAATAAAATGATAGTACCTTCTAAAAGAATACGGATTGGTTTAATTTTGCCTTCAGTAAATGTTTTTATAGAACCGGAATTAAATAGAATAGCACCAAATAATTTTACTTTTCACGCAACTCGGGTTTTGTTAACGGAGACTACACCGGAAGCTCTTATACAGATGGAAAATGATTTAGATTATGCTTGTCGTTTGACAGCTTCTGTAGTTCCGGATGCAGTTGCGTATGCATGCACCAGTGGAAGTTTTATTAAGGGTTTAGAATGGGATAAACAAATTACAGAAAAAATTGAACAGTTAGTTGGCTGTCCGGCAATCACTACTTCTTCCGTTATGATTCGCGCTCTAAAGGCTCTCGGCATCAAATCTGTGGCTGTAGCAACTCCTTATATTGACCGTGTTAATGAAAAAGAAAAGAAATTTTTAGAAAATAATGGCTTTACTGTTCCAGTTATAAAAGGACTACAAATTACCGATGCTGAAATTCTACATGCTCAAACAGCGGATACAATCTATGAAATGATAGTAAGTATGGATAGTAAAGAAGTGGACGGTTTCTTTATTAGTTGTACGGATTTTCGTGGTTTAGAAGTAGCAGATCGTCTCGAAAAGAAGCTTAAGAAACCTGTAGTTACCAGTAACCAAGCTACATTATGGGGGCTGTTTAAATTAGTAAATTACAAGGGAAAAATTAAAGGTTATGGGCGGCTTTTAGGAGAAATATAAATGTAAATACATTTATTAAGTATAGAGTAGTCGGTTAATAAAGATAATTACTTTCAAGGGAGGTATATAATTTTGTCTGTAAAAATGTCCTATAAAATAATAGAAACGGATATAGTTGTTGTGGGTAGTGAAGCGGCAGGAGCGCGAGTGGCATTTGAAGTTCAGGACCAAAGTATTGATGTTTTAGTAATTACGAAAAGTAAAATGGCCAAAAGTGCCGTTACGCTAATGGCAGTAGCTACTTGCACTGCGCCTTTTAATGAAAAAGATAGTCCAGAAATTTTATTAAAAGACACTATAAAAGGTGGAAGTTTCATTAATGATCAAAAGTTAGCAAAGATTTTTGCTGAAGAAGCATGTCAGGCAGTACTTGATTATGATAAATATGGTACTAATTTTGCAAAGAAAGAAGATAAGTATGTACAGTTTCAAATGCCTGGTCATACTTATCCGCGGGGTTGTCTTACAGAACCTATTGGAACAACAGGGAGGAAAATGGTTAGGGCTTTGCGCCGTGAAGCAAGCAAACGTAAAATTAAAATCCTTGAAGATACCCTGGTATTTTCTATTCTTGTTAATGATGGTCGTGCTGTTGGTGTTTTAGCTATTGATTTGCAAAAAACTAAAGTCCTGGTGATAAAGGCCAAAGCGACTATTCTGGCTACAGGTGGTGGTATGCGAGTTTATGAAAAGAACTGTGCTGCTAAGGAAGCTACGGGTGATGGACTAGCTATGGCATATCGTGCAGGAGTTAATTTAAGAGATATGGAATTTGTACAGTTCTTTCCCACAGTAATGATTTCCCCTAAAAATCTTTTTGGGCAGCAAGGACCTACCCGCTTACGTTATGAATTGAACGCTCAACTTATTAACTTCTATGGAGAACGCTTTATGTATAAATATGACCCTGTAAGAGGGGATAAGTCAACTCGGGATATAGTTGCGAGAGGTATCTACACTGAAGTAAAAGAAGGACGGGGTACTGAACATGGAGGTGTTTATATGGATGTTTCTTACCTTCCCGATAAGGTAATAAATGCCTTCATTGACAGGTATTATTTCGGATTCAATTTCGGTGGTGTAGATCTTTTAAAAGAAGGAATAGATATTCGCAAGGAACCTTTCGAGGTTACTCCAGCTGTTCACTTCTTTATGGGGGGTATAGTGATAAGCGAAAAAACTGCTACTAATGTTGAGGGTTTATATGCTTGCGGGGAAGTAGCAGGTGGTGTCCATGGTGCTAACAGATTGGGCGGAAGTGCTCTTCCGGAAATGGGCGTGTTTGGCAAACGCGCTGGTAAATTTGCGGCAGAATATGTAAAGGGTTTGAAGGCCAGTATTGAAATTAACATTGAGCAAGTTAATAAAGAGGTTGAAAGAATTGAAAGATTATTTGAGCGACCTGAAGGTTCTAATGTCTATGATATTCTAAAAAAACTTCAACATGTTATGTGGCAGGGAGCTTTTGTCATTCGAAGTGCCCAGGGTTTGAACTTAGTTTTAAGCGAGATAGAATGTTTACGTCAAGAATATCAGAATATTGCCTTAAAGAGTAAATCGAAAAATTTTAATTTAGAATTAAAAACAGCTTTAGAGTTGGAATTAATGTTTGATGTTACGGAAATGATTGTCCGTGCAGCATTAATACGTACAGAAAGCCGGGGATCTCATTACCGTGAAGATCACCCTAAACAAAATGATCAAAAATGGTTACAAAATATTATTATTTCCCGTAAAGCAGAGGGTATGCAGTTTAATAAACAGCCTGTTGAATTTACTATCTTAAAACCGGAGGAAGTCAACGATGAATATAAAAGCCAAAACCGTAAAAATTAAAATATTTCGTTTTGATCCAAGCGTTGATCAAAAACCTTATTATGATGAGTTTAATGTTCCATATGATAAAGATGAAACAATTCTTGGAGCCTTACATTATATTAAAGAAAACTATGATTCTAGTCTTGCTTATCGTGATTCCTGTGAAACTGGTTGTTGTGCAATTTGCAGTGTAAGAATAAATGGCAAAGTCGGCTTAGCTTGTAAGGTTAAAATATTAGAGGAAGATATGATACTTGAGCCAGTTAAAAAAGATAAAGTTTTAAGAGATCTTGCCATGATTTAATTTTATTGTTAAAAACATAATTTCAACGCATTTTAAGAGTTAATTTTATAATATTCTATTTTTTAATTCATAAAAGTTTTTTAGAGGTGTAAGAAATGTCAATAATAAAATGGGCAGAACCTACCGATTTGAATGAAGCTGTTGCCATTCTGAATAATAGCGTCAATGCCATTATCTACGCTGGTGGTACGGATATCTTACCGTTAATGAATTATGGCTTAAAATCTCCTGAAATTTGCGTGAGCTTACGTAAGTGTAAATCGCTAACAGAGATTGAGTTTGGAGAAAATGAAATTCGGATTGGTTCTATGGTAAACCTTGCTTCTCTTACAGAAAATAAGTTTCTGAAAAAAACATTTCCGGCATTGGTAAATGCTGCTATCCGAGTTGCTTCACCCCAAATACGGAATATGGCTACCCTTGGGGGTAATATTTTACAGGAACGGCGCTGTAAATATTTTAATCGTTCAAAACGATGGAGAGAAGGTATGGATCCTTGCTTTTTAATTAACGGTGATAGGTGTTATCAAATTCCAAAATCTGATCATTGTTGTGCCCTGTATTACTCTAATTTAACAGCACCCTTAATGGCTTATCGAGCAGTACTGGAAATTTGGGGGAAAGAAGGACTCCAAAAAATGGAAATTGAAAAACTTTTTAATTATGGCGGTACCAGAAATTTAAAAAAAGAAGAAATTCTCACTGGAATTTTTCTTCCCTTACCCTATCCAAAAACAAGAGCAGTATTTATCAAAGAAAGTATTAGGGCTTCATTAGATTTTCCTGTTGTTAATCTTGCAGCAGTATATTCCTCTAATATAAAAAAAATAGGTATTGTTGTTGGAGCTATGGCACCTTACCCTTTACGCCTTTCAGATACCGAGGAATCATTTTCTAGGTTAATAAATGTAAATACTGTTGATGTAGTTAAAACTCTTAGTGAGATGGCTTACGAAGAACTAAAGAAAAAGCGTTTACTTATAAGTGAAGTTGAGCTTAATACAAATCAAAAAATGCAAAGGTTTAAAGGAGCACTTAAAAGTGCCTTAGAGCAAGTTTTACTAAATTAAAGAAATACAGAAGGAGATGGCTCTGATGATTGAGGAGAAATATTTTGTGAGCATTACTATAAACGGTATAGAATATCAAGAAAATGTTTCCCCAGACTTAACTCTTTTAAAATTTCTTCGTGAACATCTCGGGTTAACTGGTACTAAAGAAGGTTGTGGTAATGGACACTGTGGAGCCTGTACAGTAATTATGGATGGAAAAGCAGTAAATTCTTGTCTCGTGTTAGCTGTCCAGGCTAACGGTTCTCATGTTAGAACAATTGAGGGACTAGGAACTCCGGATGAGCTTCATCCTTTACAAAAGGCTTTTATTGAGGAAGGAGCGGTTCAGTGTGGTTTTTGCACTCCTGGTATGATTATGTCTGCAAAAGCTTTGCTTAATGAAAAAAGTAATTCCGAAGAAGAGGAAATTAGAGAGGCTTTATCTGGTAACCTTTGCCGATGTACTGGTTACGTAAAAATTGTGCAAGCGGTAAAAAGAGCAGCTGATTATCTTAAAAAGAAAAAGAAGGATTCCTCTTTATGATAAAAATAATTAATAATGAAAAAGAAATAAAAAAAAGAAATGGTAGAAAACCTCTTCGGGTAGTGGGTAAAAGTGTAAAAAGGATAGATGGGGAGGATAAAGTAAGAGGAAAGACAAAATATGGCATTGATTATATTGTCCCCAATATGTATATGGGGAAAATCCTGCGTAGTCCCCATGCACATGCACGGATTATTAGTATCGATACTTCACGAGCTGAAACCCTGCCAGGTGTAATAGCAGTGATTAAGGCTTCAGATATACCACAAAATAAATACGGAGTAATCAAAAAAGATGAGCATGTTTTTGCTCAGGGAAAGGTCAGATACCAGGGAGAGGAAGTGTGTGGTGTTGTAGCCACAGATGAAGAAACAGCAATAAAAGCAATTGAGGGAATTGAAGTGAAATATGAGATACTTAAACATGTAACCCATCCCTTAGATGCTATAAAAAGTGGAGCACCTGTAATTCACGAAGATTGTCCGGATAACATAGCCTTACATTATGATATTAAGCGGGGAGATTATAAAAAAGCATTTCGCGATGCACATGTGATTGTCTCTGGACATTATAGAGTTCCCATGAGCCACCAATTGCATCTGGAACCACTTGCAGCAGTTGTAGAGACTGTTAATCATAAACTTGTTGTCCATGCCGCCGCACAAGAAGCCTATGCTACAAGAAGGGAAATTGCTTACTGTTTAGGGTTAGAAGAAGATGATGTGATTATCCATGTATTATATGCAGGTGGGGCTTTTGGTGCCCGTTGTGATCAAAAACTGCCGATTATTGCAGCAGCCTTGGCATGGAAGGCCGGTGTTCCAGTGAAACTAGTTAACACCCGAGAAGAAGATATGATGTCTGGACGCCCCTTAATGCCGGTGGTCGTAGATATAGAATTAGCTCTGGACAAGGAAGGCTATTTTTTAGGTAAAAGAACAAAAATTATTGGGGAAAATGGTGCTTATACCAGTTTGGGTCCCGCAGTGTTAAGCGTTGCTGCGATTCGGGCAGATTCCCTATATCGCTACCATTCTATTTATACCGAGGCATCTCTGGTCTATACAAATAAACCGGTAACGGCAGCATATCGTGGTTTTGGAAATCAGCAGATACATTTTCCTGTAGAATGTTTAATTGATGAAGCCGCAGAGGCCCTAGGGGTCAATACTGTTGACCTCCGGTTAAAGAACGCCACACGTAAAGGAGATGTTACTACTCACGGATGGAAAATTAAGAGCTGTGGGCTGACTGAATGTCTTTTGAAAATTAAAGAAAAATATCAGGAATTAAAGCAGCAAAGAATGCAAGAAGAGACAAAACCAGGGAGAAAAAGAGGTATAGGTGTAGCAGCATTTATGCACGTTTCGGGTAACAGAACTACAATGGCTGAGTTTGGCGGTTCAAGCGCGATTGTCAAGATCCTCCATAATGGGAAAGTGCAGATCTTTTCCGGAGAAACCTGTGTAGGACAGGGTGTACATACTGTCTTTGCCCAGATCGCGGCGGAAGAATTAGGCCTTCAGGTAGAAGATATAGAAGTTATCTTAGGAAATACTAACGAAACATCGTATGCTCTTGGAACTTTTGCCAGTAGAGTTACCACTTTAGGAGGAAAAGCTGTATATCTTGCTGCCAAGGAAGCAGCAGGGAAATTAAAGAAAGTTGCTTCTGAACTTTGGGGAGAGCCAATAAAAGAAATCGATTTGATGGACGGGCATATATTCAGTAAATTTAGTGGACAAAAGTTAAAATTTGGTGAAATTGCCCGAATAGCTGTATTAGTGAAGCAGAGTGGTCTTCCGCTTATGGCTATAGGTGTTTATGAACCGATAAAAGAAATGCCGGATAGTAAAACTCAATATGGCAACATTAGCCCTGCCTATCCATTTGGAGCCTACCTTATTGAGGTCGAAGTAGATGTAAGGACAGGGGTTGTGGAAGTAAAAAATGTAATTGCAGCCCATGATTCTGGGAAGGCAATAAATCCACAAATGCTTAAAGGACAGATTTGGGGTGGAGTTGTTATGGGAATCGGTTTTACTCTTTTTGAAGAAATGATCTATATTGATGGAGAATTGCAAAATAGCAATTTGACCGATTATAAAATTCCGACCACTATGGAGATGCCTTTAATTAATATACATTTAGTGGAAACCGAAGACCCCGAAGGCCCTTATGGGGCAAAAGGAGTTGGGGAAACACCGGTTATCCCGGTTGCTCCTGCCATTTCTAATGCAATATTCGACGCAACGGGAGTAAGGGTTAAAAGGTTACCTATAACTCCAGAAAGGTTGCGTAAATTGTTGTCTGAGTGAAACACAAAGTATTAAGGAAGGGGAGTTATTGTGCAAAAAAAATATAGAATTATCGGTACTTCAGAGCCGCGTATGGAAAGTATTGCTAAGGTTACTGGGACGGCGAAGTATACTGCTGATATTTTTATGCCAGGGATGGTCTATGGTAAAATCTTGCGTAGCCCCTATGCCCATGCCAGAGTTACAGGTATCGATGTTTCCAAAGCCAAAAAAGTACCTGGTGTGCTGGGTATTCTTACTTTTAAAGATATTCCGAATGTGCTTTATAATTGTTCTGGTACTCCTCCTTCAGGATTGGTTATAAAAGATGAGAAAATTTTAACTAATGAACCTAAATATGTGGGTGATAAGGTGGCTGCTGTTGTTGCCCAAAGTGAAAAGACCTTTGACGAAGCCTTGAAAAAAATAAAAGTCGATTATGAATTGTTACCCTGTATCTTTAAAATCAAAGAAGCGTTGGCCAAAGGAGCTCCCCTTGTTCATAGCTCACTTTTTAAAACTAATATTTGTAAGACTCTTAGAGCTGAAGAAGGAAATGTAGAACAGGGATTAAAGGAAGCTGATTATATTTTCGAAGAGACTTATCGTACACAAGCAGTCCAGCATGTTTCGATGGAACCCACGGGTTGTATCTGT
>Ga0114921_10000324_pt1 | contig 20264 bp, 17 predicted proteins | sample BentaG_FD_87016 | JGI IMG/M metagenome (GOLD analysis project Ga0114921, IMG submission 87016) | Deep subsurface microbial communities from South Atlantic Ocean to uncover new lineages of life (NeLLi) - Benguela_00093 metaG | ecosystem: Environmental > Aquatic > Marine > Oceanic > Sediment ... | reverse complement strand
TGGGGTTGATGCCACTGCACCTTCGAGCGGATGACGGGATTCGAACCCGCGACCCTCACCTTGGCAAGGTGATGCGCTACCAACTGCGCTACATCCGCGCGCCACAGGCGAGATCGTCGCCCGTCGCGATGCAGAACGATAGTCCACCCACTTGGGGCTACACAAATCCCCTAACTGGCCAACACAGATAGCCTAACTCGCGTTCACGTCGCGAGGATTAGCACGGCGTGTAGGCGGCCCCGGAAGATAGCGAATCCCCGGCTGTCGGAGTGTGGTCATACCCCGTCCCCGACCCAGCGCTGTTGCCAATTCGGCCACCGGCGGCTGAAACCCGCGCTAGCGCACAATCGGTCCACCCACAAATATCGCCGGCCGTATTCTGAGGCGCGGTTCGTGGGGCTAACACGTGCTGTGAAGTGCCTGACGGCCGACGTGACGACGGGATTCGCGTCTCAGCAGATTCTCGGTGCACCGCTGCCCGTGTTAGTCTTCTGCCTCGTTCGATTCGGGGAATCCGGTCTCGTAGCTCAGTGGGAGAGCGTCCGCCTCACACGCGGAAGGTCGCTGGTTCGATACCAGCCGGGACCACCAGGCCAGAGCGTGTTTTGTAACCTTCGTGCCTTAGACGCACCCTCGCTTGACATCCCGTAGACAGCGTCGGCCGACTTGTCCGAAATGCTACCGACTGACTCTCGGCGCCGTCAGCGGTGAGTTGCAGGACATAGTGGGCCGTCCCAACTGGGGATCAACACTGTCTCCTGCGCAATCCGTCGATTCCCGAAAGTCATTCCTCTGGAACCGTTTCACGGGGGACACGCCACCTTCGTATAGAGCGCGACCGCGGACTCGATCTCGGAGGAGGTCCATCGCGGCCGCGTCGGATTCCCAGCAATCAGTCAATGAAAGGCCACCCCGCCTGGAGGGCGAGCCGTACCCTCAGCCGGCGCCAAAGATGTCGGGTTTGTGCTGAGCTGGCCCCCGATCGATCCGCTCAGCGCGATTCAGGTCGCGATGGACTCCGGCGGTGCGCTGACCACTCGGCTGCTTTGGCCGCGCACGTTGATCGGTACGTCGCCCATCAAGGTCACCCGGTGCATCAGCCGATATTGGCCGTCGTAGTCGTCGATTGCCCGGTGCTGGGTTGCCCGGTTGTCCCAGATGGCGACGTCACCCGGTTCCCAGCTCCAGCGGATGGTGTTCTCGGGCAAAGTGATTCGGTGTTGTAGCAATTCGAGAAGTGTGTGTGACTCTTTGCTGTCCAGACCGAAGAACCCTCGGACGAAATCTCCCGCAAGTAGGGTGCGTTCACCGGTCTCGGGGTGCACCCGCACCACGGGATGCTCGGTGCGGAAATCCAGCTTCTGGAACGCCTTTCGAAGTGCGCGCTGCTCGTCGGTCACTTCTTCGGGCATCACGTAGTCGTAGCGGTTGGTGTGCAGTGCCCACAGGTTCTCGGCGAGGCGCTTGAGCGGTTCGGGCAGTTCCGCGTAGGCCGCCACAGTAGAGGCCCAGAGCGTAGACCCGCCATAGGTGGGCAGCGTGACCGCCCGCAGGATCGAGGCCGCCGGGTAGTTCGCGACGAACGTAACGTCGGTGTGCCAGCGCGTCGCTTTGGCGTAGTCGGAGTCAATGGCCGTGACGATCGGCGCGTTCTCAGCAGCCAGAACTGCGGCTGGGTGGCCGATCGGGGTACCCAGCAGGCCAGCGAAGGCGAGCTGCTTGTCATCATCGAGGTGGTGCTGGCCGGGGAAGAAGATCACCTTGTGGGCCAGCAAAGCCGTGCGGATCTCCGCAACGGCGGCAGGCTCGAGGTCGCCTCCGAGGCGCACACCGTCGATTCGGGCACCGATACGGCTACCCAACTTTGTCACGGTCATCGGCTGTGTCGCGGGGGGCGCGGCAGAGATGGTCATTGCTGTCGTCCTCAAATTTAGCCGGATGTAGTCATCTGACTACATCCGCTACTGTAGTCGGATGACTACAAAATCGGCAAGTCGGCGCCCACGCCAACCCATCGGGCGGGAGGAAGTGGCAGCGGCGATCTTGACCGCCGCCGCTGACCTGTTCGCCGAGCGCGGTCCGGCCGCGACATCGATCCGCGACATTGCGGCCCGATCAAAGGTCAACCACGGCCTCGTGTTTCGACACTTCGGCACCAAGGAACAACTGGTTGGGGCTGTGCTCGACCACCTCAGCATGAACATGAGCACCTTGCTAACCTCCGGGGCTCCCGCCGATGCCGTCGAGGGGGCCATCGACCTGCAGATGCAGGTTGTGGCCCGGGCGCTGCTCGACGGGTATCCGGCGGGGCAGCTTCAAAAGCACTTTCCCAACGTCGCGAAGCTGTTCGACCGGGTGCGGCCACTCCACGACAGCGACTCCAACGCCCGGCTGGCGGTGGCGAATGCCCTCGCGGTGCAATTCGGCTGGCGACTGTTCGAGTCTTTCCTGCGCTCGGCGGCCGGGATTGACGACATGCCGGACGCCCAGCTGCGGCAGGCGGTGAACGCCGAGGTGGCCAGGATCCTCGAACCGCACTGATCGCAGGCCCACTTGGCTCGGCGGACTGCGCCGCGGAATATTCACCAGCGTGCCCGATCTCAGAGCCAGCATCGGGACCTGCCTACACATCCAGGCTGGTTATCTCTAACGACCCCGGCTGGTTATCTGTAACGAACCCGGGCGATAGAGCTGTTTGAGCAGGCCGAGCGGTTGAAGATATGTAGAGGGACCGCGATTTACCAGCACCGGCCGCATTGCTACTGCTCCTGGCTTCGGGCCAGTAACTCGACGAGATGTGGAGGCACTCGCTGAGCCGACGTGGCATTGCCGGGTGACCCAGTACGGCGGCATGAAGGCCAGCGACGCGAAACGTCCTGGCCCGCAATGTGGAAAAGCCAGCATCCTCGGCTGGCTCAGGGGTTCCGGTAATACTGCCGTCCCCGCCGCTTCCGCCGTCGCCTAGTTACCTGCTCAGGCCGGAGTTCGATCGCAACTCAAACTGGCAAGTTGACAGCCCATGTCATATTCGTGAGTTGCTCTTGGCGGAACTGGGTCCCGATCGCGGACGGAGAAACTATGCTCACGGGTGACTGAAAACCAACGGAAGAGCAGATTGTGGCAGGAAAGCAGCGTCTGGTCGATGAGTCTCGAACAACGCTCCCGTATGGGGGGCAGTGGCTAAAAAACTCGCGTGAACTTTTGGGACTTTTTCTGCTGGCAGGGGGTACGGTGGGCGTGGTGGTGTGTTTGGCCGCGCTTGCACATTAAGAAACCAAGTCTGCTATCGCGGCAGGCATCGCCGCAGGCCTCGCTCTCACAGGCGGCACGGTATGGCTGGTAGCCGAGGCTCGACGGATCCGTCGAATCGGTGCCGAACCTCAAGACGATGACGATCCCATGCGCCGGAGTGGATTCCCGCTCGAGTAAGCACACCACCCACGCCGTCTTCAGATGATTGACCAGTGTGTGTCTGATGCCTAGGAGGAAACGATGATCCCCGACCAACTGACCAATGGCCAATTCAGCACCGTTTACAACATACTGTCGCTGGCGACCGCCGCACTGTTGTTCACTGCGATCTACATGCTCGCGGCGCAACCGCGGGTGCTGCCGCGATATCGGCATGCGGTGCTCGTCGGAGCGATCGTCTGCGGCATCGCGGCCTTTTTCTACTTCCAGGTATTGGACTCGTTTCGGGCAGCTTTCGTCAGCAACGGCGAAGGCACGTACACGCGGGTGCCTGGCGCATCGTTCAATGAGGCATACCGCTACGTTGACTGGCTGTTGACGGTGCCATTGCTGCTCGTCGAACTCGTTGTCGTTCTGGCCTTTGTCAAAGAGCTGCAGACATCGCTCCTGCGGCGATTGATTCCGGCATCATTGCTGATGGTCGCCCTCGGCTACGTCGGTGAAATCAGCGATACGGACCTGCAGCGGCATATCTTTGGGCTGGCCGCAAGCATCCCCTTCGCCTTCATCGTCTACGTGCTGTTCATCGAACTCACCCGGTCTCTCGAGCAGCAGCCACCCCTCGTGCGCCAGACCGTCCGCCGCGTGCGGCTCCTGCTGTTCGCGAGCTGGGGCTTTTATCCCATTGCCTATCTGCTGCCGCTGCTCGACATCAGCGGCGCTGACGCCTGGGTCGGCAAGCAGGTCGGATACACAATCGCCGACATCGCCTCCAAAGCGATCTACGGCCTGCTCATTTTCAAGATCGCCCGACTCAAATCCTTCGCCGACGATCCAGACTTTGCGCGGGTGGAGATCATCAACCCGGCGAGCAAGTAGAGTTCCGCCGGCTCGACACCGCCACCGGCAAAACAGGACGGGCTTGCTAGGAGTCCAGCGGCCGACTGGCCCGGCCGCTCGCTGAGTGATCTACACGTCGCTGGATAGCGCCGGATGTAATTGCACTTCTTGGGTCTTGAACACGAAGTACACGGTCTTGCCGGGTTCCAGGTTGAGATCGGCGGCGGATGCGGCCGTGATATCGGCAGCCAGCCCAGTGCCACCGTCAGGCTGGTCCACGCTGCGGATCCGCACGCCGGCTCCCTGGTCGTGGAGTTCGGCGATCGTTACGGCGATGACGTTGCGGGGGCTGGCGTGTGGTGGGTCGAGATGGACGGCGACCGCGCCGGGGCCGAACAACGCGATCGCCGCCGCGCCCGGGTCGAGGTCACCGATCCCGCATATGTCAGCACCCCAGCTGGTTCGGATCACCCCGGGTTCGGAGATGGTTCCCGGGATCAGGTTGATACCCGCGATCCGGGCCGCGAATCTACTGCGCGGAGCGCTGAGGATGCGACGAACGGCGCCGCTCTCCACTAGGCGTCCGTCCTCGACAACGGCGACCTTGTCGGCGACCGCGAGAGCATCGATGAGGTCGTGGGTAACCACGATGGCTGTGCGTCCGTCTGCACGCAGAATCTCGCGCAGCAGTCCTCGCAACGCCGGGGCTGTCGCGACGTCGAGCGCTGCCATGGGTTCGTCGAGTAGCAGCAGTCGGGGTTCGGCAGCGAGCGCGCGGGCGACGGCGACGCGCTGAGCCTGACCGCCCGAGAGTTGTGCGGGCCGTCTGCCGGCGAGATCGCCAGCGTCCACGGCTTCGAGCCAGCGCCGTGCCACGGTTCGTGCTGCCGAGCGGGACTGGCCCTGGCAGCGCGGGGCATAGGCAACGTTGGCGGCAACCGTCATATGCGGGAACAGCATTGCCTGTTGCGAGAGCATGGCCACGCCGCGGGCGGGTGGGGGCACGAAGGTGCCAGCGCAGGTATCGGTGACGACTCTTTCGCCGATCTCGATCCGGCCGCGGTCAGGCCGCAGCAGGCCGGCGATCAAGTTCAGCAGGGTGGACTTTCCGGCACCGTTGGGGCCGAGGACCGCGAGCACCTCGCCGTCATCGACGTCGAGATCGAATTCGACTCCGCGCTGTCGCAGCCCAGCCTGAACGATTACGCCGCTCACAGCGGCCCTGCCAGTCGGCGACTGGCCGAAGCGACGACGATTGCAGCGGCTACGACGATGAGCAGCAACGACAGCGCGAGGGCGGCATCGGAGTCGGTCTCGCGCTGCAGGTAGATCTCCAGCGGCAACGTCCGGGTGACGCCCTGCAGTGAGCCGGCGAACGTTAGCGTCGCGCCGAATTCGCCGAGAGCGCGTGCGAACGCCAGCACCGCGCCGGATATCAGCCCGGGTAGCACCAGCGGCAACGTCACGGTACGCAGCACGGTGGTGGGCCGGGCGCCGAGGGTCGCGGCGATGTGGTCGTAGCCGGATCCTGTTGAGCGCAAGGCACCTTCAAGGCTGAGCACGAGGAAGGGCAGCGATACGAACGACTGGGCGAGCACCACCGCGGTGGTGGAGAAGGCGATCCGCACGCCGAGCACGTCCAGCTGATGGCCCAGTAGTCCTTGTCGGCCGAACGTGTAGAGCAAGGCGATCCCGCCTACCACCGGCGGCAACACGAGAGGCAGCAGCACCAGCGCGCGCAGCACCGACAGGCCGCGGAACCCGCCGCGGGCCAGGACAAGTGCCATCGGCACCCCGACAAGCACACACACCGCGGTGCTGGCCGTTGCGGTCTTCAAGCTCAGGGCCAGCGCAGCTCGAGAGGACTCGGAGGAAATAAGCGCAATGAAGTTCTTCCAGTCGATCCTCAGCAGGATGGCCACCAGCGGCGTGATGACGAACACCGCTCCGGCAAGCGCGGGAACGTAGATCCACCTCGGCAGCCCGACTTGGACCAGGCGGTCGGTCCGTCGCTCGTTGCTCACGGTGCGGCGAAACCCGCTGCTGCCAGGACCTTTCGGCCCTGCTGGCCAGACACCAGGTCGAGAAACTCCTGTGCGGTGGCCGGGTTGGTGGATTCCTCCAAGACGGCGATCGGATACGTGTTGACCCCAACGCCGGACTCTGGGAACGGAATCGAGGCCACCGTGTCACCGGCACCTGACGCGTCGGTAACGTAAACCAGCCCCGCGTCGGCCTGGCCGGTGGTGATCTTGTTGAGCACGTCGATGACCGCCGACTCCTCACTGACCGGAGTCAGCGTTACGCCAGTGGCTTTCTCGACCGCCTCAGTGGCGGATCCGCACGGCACCGGGGGGGCGCACACCACCACCTGGACATCAGTTTTGGCTAGATCCGCGAAAGTGGCTATTTCTTTGGGGTTTTCCGACGGTGCCACGATGGTCAGGGTGTTGGTGGCGAAGTCGACCGGGTCGCCGGCAACCAGTCCGGTGTCCACCAGCTTGGCCATATTGGCGGTGTCGGCGGACGCGAACACATCTGCGGGAGCACCCAGATTGATTTGGGCGACCAGATCGGGCGAGCCAGCGAAGTTAAACCTGACTTTCGTCCCCGGGTGGTCTCTTTCGAACTGACTGCCCAGTTCGGTGAACGTGGATCTCAGAGATGCCGCCGCGAAGACGACGATCTCGGCGTTGGCGTCGGTCGGTGCTGACGAGCAACCGGCGACGACGGCTGCGACGCACCATGATGCGGCGACGCCGACGATGAATCTCATGACCTTCCTGCCGCTGTTTCGACGATCACGGTCGTTGCCTTGACCACGGCGACCGCGACGACCCCCGGCTTGAGTCCGAGCTGGTTGGCCGATTCGGAGCTCATCAGCGACACGACGGAGAAGGGGCCGCACTGCATCTGCACTTCGGCCATTACGTGATCGGCAGTGACCTTCGTGACCAGACCGACGAAACGATTGCGTGCGGAGCTGCCGCCGCCGAGAAGGTCGGGGGGCGGCGAGGCGTGATCGCGGGCGAATTCGGCTAACACCTCGCCGGCGATCACCTTGCGGCCAGCCTCGTCCTGATGCGACGGTAACGCTCCGCCGTCGATCCAGCGGCGCACCGTATCGTCGCTGACTCCCAGTAGCACTGCGGCGTCTTTGATCCGAATCGCTGGCACCCATACCTCCGTGAACGCGGATAAATGACACTACTCTAGCCGCTTCTGCGGAGTCAGGAGCTTGGTGTCAAGCGCACGGCTCGTCGTCGTCGGGCGCTGAGAGCTGCCACCGCACCTCAAGCAGATCGCAGTCGGCCTCATGGCATAGCTGCACCCCGATAGCGGCCCCCCGATACCGGGAGCCATCAGCCGCAGCCCGGCAGCGACGTGACCCGCCGACCCGCCGGACCTTTAGCTCAGCCGGTGGCCGCCGCGTGGCGCCCGGTGGACTGGGGAACCCGCGTGAGGTTGTTGCCGGAGTGCGGATCGAACAGATGCAGACGTTCGGCATCCAGCCACAAGGTGGCCTTGTCGCCAGATCGCACCCGGCTGAGCGGGTCCAGCTCCACGCAAAGCTGCGAGCGCAGCTGCTCACTGTCGAGTTCACTGGCCAGCTCGGCCAGCTGTCCGTCGATCTCTGGTGACGACTCAAAGGGCACGAACGCGTACTGCTCGTTGCCGAGCCATTCGGACATGTCGATGTTGGCATCGAAGGTGACTCCGCGCGAACGCTTGTCGGTGTCGACGAAATCCGCGTCCTCGAATGCGCCAGGGCGGATCCCGGCGATGTACAGCTTTCCGTCCTCGACGACACTGCGCCACTCATCGCGAAGAGGGATCGTCGCGAATGGCAGTTCGATGTCGTTGCCGCGGACCCGGGCGGGCACGAAATTCATCGGCGGGGACCCGATGAAGCCGGCGACGAACAAATTGATTGGCTGATCGTAGAGTTCACGGGGGCTTGCGACCTGTTGCATGACGCCCTTTTTCAGCACCGCGACGCGGTCGCCAAGCGTCATCGCCTCAGTTTGGTCATGGGTGACGTAGACGGTAGTGACGCCGAGGCGGCGCTGCAGACGCAGGATCTCGGTGCGCATCTGGCCGCGGAGCTTGGCATCGAGGTTGCTTAGCGGTTCGTCGAACAGGAACGCATCGGCCTGGCGGACGATGGCCCGTCCCATCGCTACCCGCTGGCGCTGGCCGCCAGAGAGGTGGGCCGGTTTACGTTCGAGGTGTTCACCGAGTTCCAGTGTGTCCGCCGCTTCGTTGACGAGTTTCCGAATTTCGTCGTCGGAGTGGCTGCCGGACAAACGAAGCGGGAATGCGATGTTTTCGAACACGCTCAAGTGCGGGTACAGCGCATAGTTCTGAAACACCATCGCGAGGTTGCGATCACGCGGCGCCTTGTCGTTGACCCGCTGGTCACCGATCAGCATGTCGCCCGAGGTGATGTCCTCCAGGCCGACGATCATCCGCAGCAGGGTCGACTTCCCGCAGCCCGACGGGCCTACCAGGATGACGAACTCGCCATCGGCGATGTGGAGGCTCACGTCGTTCACGGCCGGAAAGCCGTCGCCGTACTTCTTGACGATGTTGCGCATCGATATTTGTGCCATGGGTTATCCCTTCACTGCTCCGGAAGTCAGACCGGCGACGATGCGCCGTTGGAAGATGAGCACCAAGACGATCACCGGGATGGTGACGACTACCGATGCCGCCATGATGTAAGGCACCGGTGACTCGAAGTACGAGGCGCCCTGAAAGAACGCGAGTGCCGCCGGTACGGTGCGCGCGCTGTCGGTGGACGTCAGCGATATGGCGAACAGGAAGTCGTTCCAGCAGAAGAAGAACGTCAGGATCGCGGTGGTGAACACCCCCGGCGCGGCCAACGGCACGATGACTTTTCGGAAAGCCTGCCACTGCGTGGCACCGTCCACCTGTGCGGCATGTTCCATCTCCCAGGGGATCTGACGGAAGAACGCCGACATCGTCCAGATGGAGAGTGGCAACGCGAACGTCAGGTACGGGATGATCAAGCCGATCCACGTGTCGTAGATTCCCAGCCCCCGCCACATGTCGAACAGGGGACCCACCAGCGCCGCCTGCGGGAACATCGCGATGGCCAGCGCGAGCGACAGCAGCACCTTCTTACCCCGGAACTCCAGGCGCGCAATCGCGTACGCCGCGAACATGGCGATGATGACCGAGATGAGCGTGGCGATGATCGCGATCCCGATCGAGTTGATCAACGCATGTGTGAACAGCGGATTGCCGAAGATCTGGGCAAAGTTGTCGAGCGTGACCTTGGTCGGCAAAAACTGGGGGTTTCCCGAGACGATGTCCGACGGCGGCTTGAAGGCCAGGCTGATCATCCACAACAAGGGGAAAAGGCTGTAGAGGACGATGACGATGCCGGCTATGGTCCACCACCGCGTGCTTTTGGCGGAGTTCACTGATCACCCCTGACTTGTGACAAATCGGTGCGGAATACCTTGACGAACATCCATGCGATCAATACGACAGTGAAGAAGAGCAAAACTGAAACTGCCGACCCCATGCCGAGATTCACCAGGGTGACGTTCTGGCGGTAGGCCAGGAATGAGATGGTCTCAGTGTTGTTGGCGCCGTTGGTCATCACGTAGGGGTTGTCGAAAATGCGCCATGCGTCGAGGGTGCGGAACAGCAGTGCCACCATGATGGCTGCCTTCATGTTTGGCAGCGTGATCTTCCAGAGTCGCTGCCAGGCAGTAGCGCCGTCTACCTTGGCCGCCTCCTGCATGTCCTCAGGCACCTGCACCAACCCGGCCAGCAGTAGCAGGGAGATGAAGGGTGTCGTTTTCCAGATCTCGGAAAGGCAGATGACAAAGATGGCCAACCAGCGGTCACCGAACCAGTCGAAGTTCGAGAGGTTGAGCCACTGGTTGACGAACCCGGAGTCGATCGCAAACGCATAGCGCCAGATGAATGCCGAGACCACAGTGACGATGCCGTAGGGGATCAGGATTGCGGTGCGCAACGGGCCGCGGCCCCGGATGATCCGGAGCATGACGAACGCGAACCAGAATCCGACTACGAGTTCGACCGCGACCGTCACCACGGTGATCGCCAGCGTGGTCGCGAAGTCGTTCCACCAGACCGGGTCGGTCAGGATCACCAGGTAGTTGCTCAGCCCGACGAAGCTGCGGCCCTGGGGGTCGGTGAGGCGGAAGTTGTACAGGGACAATACCAATGCGTATCCCAGCGGATACGCGGTGACGAGCAGCATCACCGCATATGAAGGCAGCGTCAGCAACATCCCGAGTCGACGCTCGCCGCGGGCCCGCTCACTGGTGGAGGGTTTACCGGGGTCCTTCTGGATGGGCGCGTCCTGAATTGCGGTCACAGCAGTCGCCTTCCCGCCAGCACGTCAGCCATGAATTGGTCTGTCTTCGACGGGGTCTCTGTGTTTACCGAGTCCGGCGGATGCCATGTCTGGGTGATCGCCCCGGAGATGTCGGTGTAGAACGGGGTCAACGGCCGGGGGCCCCCTTCGGCGATGGACTCCCGAATCAGGTCAGCGTTCTCGTATTCGGCACGCACGATGGCGTCGTCGTATGACGCGGAGTAGGGCGACGGTTCACCCTCGTCGAGCATGTACTGGGTGGCCTTGGGCATTGCGTTAATGCATTCCACCAGAGCCACGGCTTGCTCAGGATGGTCTGTGTAGGCGCCGATGCCGAGATTGGCCCCACCTAGCGGTGGTGCACTCGGCTGGTCGGGGAGTACCCGTGGGTAACGGGCCCAACCGATGTCGTCGACGACGTCCTGAGCGAGGGTGCCCTCCTCCGCGGCGCCTCGGGCCGCGGCGAGGACGTAGGGCCAGTTGAGCATGAACATGCCGTCATCGGATTGGAAGGTCGCGCGAGCCTGTTCCTCGGCGGCATTGGACAGATCTGCAGGTGCGGCGCTGGAGCGTGCGAGGCTGCCGACAATCTCGGCGGCCGTGTCCCCGGCCGGGCTTGCCATCGAGGGTTTCGCATCGCGGCCGGCTTCCACGTCCTCGAGCACCTGGCCGCCAGCCGAGAGCACCAGTGCGTTGATCCAGACCATGTATCCCTCGTACCGCCGAGCCTGGACAGAAACCTTTTTGCCGTGACCGACAGCGGCTTTGACCATCTCATCCCAGGTGAACGTCGGACTGGCGGGGTCCACTCCGGCGGCGGCTGCGTCGGCCTTGCGGTACCACAACAACTGCGTGTTGGACTTGTAGGGTGCCCCGTAGAGTCGGTTGTCCCACATCCCGGTCTTTACCGGAGACGGGAGCATGCCGGCGGTGAGGCGGTCGGCCTCCTCGACGGTATACGGCCGGAGGAACCCGGCGTTGGCGAACTCAGCGGTGAAGACCACATCGAGACTGACCAGGTCGATGGAGGAGTCGTGGGCGGCCAGGCGGCGAACCATCTGCTCACGCTGCGCGGTAGCCGTGCTGGGTAGTGACTCGATGCGCACCTGGTACGCGCCACCTGAGGCCTCGGCGCATTCCTGTGCCCGCGCCACGGAGCCGCCGTTGTCAGGCAGGATGTACCACGTCAGGGTTGGCGGACCGCCCGGGTTACCGCAGCCGGACAGTAACGTCGCCGCGACCAAAGGCGCGCTGGCCAGTGCGATTGCGCGGCGGCGTCGCCAAGGGGCGAACTGAATAAGTGTCATTACGTCCTCGTTCATGAAGCCTGCCATGTCGCCCGAGTCCGGATGAGGGCCGCGGGCAGCACATTCGGTACGTCGAAGAGTGTGTCACAGTTCACAACGCGGACGGACAGTCGTGTCAGCGTGGCGCACGTGCCCCCGCCGCGTTGTGAACTGCCCCTGCTCGCGCGGCGGTAGCGCTGTCCTCGTCAGTTCACCCATTCGGCAGCTCGGTATTCATCCGATCCCGATCACTCAGACGTGTTGGGGGACAGAAAGTCCTGACTTCTTGCGGTAGTGCAGGGCGCCAATTCGGCGTGCTGCGCTTCTTGTTGACATCGGTCTTGCCAGCGGTGACTCTGGTGGTGAAAGCGCTTACCCAATCGTCGAGGAGTGCCGTGACGTCTGCAGTTCGGTCGTGGTGGCAGACCGCCGTGGTCTACCAGGTCTACATCCGCAGCTTTGCCGACGGAAACGGCGATGGTATAGGTGACATAGCTGGCATGCGTGCTCGGCTGCCGTACTTGGCGCGGTTGGGGGTCGACGCCATCTGGATCAATCCGTGGTACCCGTCGCCGATGGCAGATGCGGGCTATGACGTTGCCGACTACCGCGACATCGAACCCGCCTACGGAACTCTGGACGAGGCGCAGATGCTGATCGCCGAAGCCCACGGCCTCGGTATCCGGGTGCTGCTCGATATCGTGCCCAATCACACTTCGGACGAACACGCGTGGTTCCGCGCCGCGCTCGCCGACGAGCCGGGGGCGCGGCAGCGTTACCACTTCCGGCCGGGGCGGGGCGCCGATGGTGCACTGCCGCCCAACAACTGGCAGAGCGTGTTCGGCGGCCCGGCATGGACCCGAGTGGCCGGCGGTGACTGGTACTTGCATCTGTTCGCCCCCGGTCAGCCTGACCTCGACTGGGAGCACGATGAGGTGCGCAGCGAGTTCGAGGACATCCTGGCCTTCTGGTTTGACCGTGGCGTGGACGGCTTCCGCATCGACGTGGCGCACGGCCTGGTCAAGCAAGCAGGGCTACCCGACGTGGGCGACGCGACGCACACCTCTGGGCAGCATCCCGCATGGGATCAGGACCGTGTGCATGATGTATACCGGGGATGGCGGGCGGTTGCCGAACGCTATTCGCCCGATCGGGTCTTCATTGCCGAAGCGTGGGTGTCCAGCAATGAGCGGTTGGCCCGCTATCTGCGGCCCGATGAGTTGCATACCGCGTTTCAGTTTGACTTCCTGCGTGCGCCCTGGCGCGCCACGGCCCTGCGCGCCGTCATCGACAACGCCGTCGGCGCTGCGGCTTCGGTCGGCGCGCCGCCGACCTGGGTACTATCCAACCATGACGTGACCCGAACGGTGACCCGGTTCGCCCGATCGCAGCCGAAGGACCTGATCGAGACGGGCTGGGAGCGCGGGCGCTGGACCCTCGAGGATTCCGATCACGAACTGGGGCGTCGACGCGCTCGCGCGGCCGCCCTGGTGCAGTTGGCGCTGCCGGGTACCGCCTATGTGTACCAAGGCGAAGAACTGGGTCTTGAGGAATTCGAGGATCTGCCCGACGAGGTCCGCCAGGACCCGACATGGGCCCAGTCCGGATACACCGATGTGGGTCGCGACGGATGCCGTATCCCGTTGCCGTGGAACGCGACATCCGCGCCTTACGGATTCGGGCCCGACGGCGGTGCTGCCCCCTGGCTGCCACAGCCGGCGCATTGGGCCGAACACAGTGTCGAGGCACAGGAGCGCGACCCCGGTTCGACCCTGAACCTGTACCGTGCCGCGCTGCGCTTGCGCCCTACGCTCTGGCGCGATGCGGGAGACCTCACGTGGCTGGATCTGCACCAAGACGTCGCGGCGTTCGCGCGTGGCGGTGCGCAATGCTGGGTCAACACCGGCGAGACCAGCGTGAGGTTGCCGGCCGCGTCGGTGTTGCTGTCGTCAACCTCGGGCGTCGACCGGGTGCTGTCCCCGGACACGGCCGTGTGGCTGAGGTCGGCGGATTCGCTGAGCGCGTGACGTAGAAGGGGTCTTTATGCCCTCTTCAACTGCCCGCCCCGCAGTGCACCCTGGATGGCGATAACGACTTCCTCGAAGGGCGGCGGGATGACAAGTCACTTTCCCGATTCAGAGACCATCCGGTCTGCGCTTTCGCTGGCCTTCCGTGCGCCGTCTGTACACAATTCCCAGCCATGGCAATGGCGGGTGGGCGATGACAGTGTGCACCTCTACGCCAACCCCGATCTGCTTCTACCCCACACCGACCCCGACGCCCGTAATCTCATGCTGAGCTGCGGAGCGGCGTTGAATCACTGTGTGGTGGCGCTGGCCGCGCTTGGCTGGCAGTCCAAGGCGAACCGTTTCCCCAACCCTGCCGAGCCCAACCACCTCGCGGTCCTTGAACTGCACCCTTACCCGGCCGCAGACCTCGACGTGGCTCTGGCCGCCGCGATTCCACGCCGTCGAACTGACCGTCGTCACTACAGTTCGTGGCCGGTGCCCCGCGGCGACATCGCGTCGATGGGTGCGCGCGCGGCCCGCGCCGGGGTCAGCATGCGCCGGGTCGACGACCTCGCCGGGCTGAAACGACTGGTCACCCAGGCGGCGTTTCAGCACGCGACGGACGATCAGTATCTCGCCGAGATGGCCACGTGGACGGGTCGATACGCGTCGACCGCCGGGGTGCCCGCGCGAAGTGTGCCCAGCGCCGATGGCGCGGCGCCTATTCCGTTGCGGAAGTTCGCAGGTGGGGTACTGCCTCAGACGCCGAACACCGAGCCCGCCGATGACCACGCCGCCGTTCTCGCGCTGGGCACGGTCGGTGACGATCGGTTGTCGCGGCTGCGCGCAGGTGAGGCGACGAGCACCGTGCTGTTGACGGCAACGGCCTTCGGGCTCGCGAGCTGCCCGATCACTGAGCCGCTGGAGGTCGCCGACACGCGGGATGCGGTGCGCCGTGATGTTTTCGACAACGAAGGTTATCCGCAGATGTTGCTCCGGATCGGCTGGGCTCCGGTCAATGCGGATCCGCTGTCATCGACGCCACGCCGTGAGTTTTCGGAAGTTGTTGCGCAGCTTGATGGTTCGCCGCTGGTTTGAACGCATGCCGGTCATCCGTTGTCATCCATCCTGCGTCGGTGCGGCCGGTCGAGCTTGGATACAAACACCGCGGCCTGGGTGCGGCGCTCCATCCCGAGTTTGGCGAGTAGACGCGAGACGTAGTTCTTGACCGTCTTCTCGGCAAGGAACATCCGCGCAGCGATCTGTTTGTTGGTGAGGCCCTCGCCGAGCAGGTCGAGCAACACACGCTCCTGATCTGTCAGACCCGAAAGAGGGTCCGCGCGCCCATCTCCGCCGCGCAGTTTGGCCATCAGCGCCGCCGCGGCACGGTTGTCGAGAAGTGATCGGCCCGAGCCGACTTCCTTGATGGCGCTGGCCAGTTCCATGCCCTTGATGTCCTTGACCACGTATCCGCTGGCGCCCGCGAGAATCGCGTCCAACATCGCTTCGTCGGAGGTGAACGAAGTGAGGATGAGGCAGCGAAGGTCGGGTAGTCGGGAGAGCAGATCGCGGCACAGTTCGATGCCATTGCCGTCGGGCAATCGGACATCGAGAACAGCGACGTCGGGCTCCAGCGCGGGAATCCGTGCCAGGGCAGCAGCCACGGAACCGGCCTCGCCCACCACATCGAGTTCGGGATCGCTGCTGAGCAGATCGATCAGGCCGCGCCGGACGACTTCGTGGTCGTCCACCAGGAAGACCCTCACCATGTTTGCGACGTCATACCCCCAGAGTCAGCACCGTTCACAGTGCGTAGTGTGGTTCACAGACCATTATCGAACAGTCAGTGTCGCGAAGGGCGGCATTGCCGGGCGCGCCGACGAGCGGGCCGACGCCATCTCGCCGTTCACGGCCGACGACCAACAGTTGGATCGATTCTGCGTGCGCGGCGATGTAGTCCAGCCCAGCGCCCTGGTTACTGACCGAGACGATGTCAAGATCAGAGTAGCGGCGATGCCACTCTGCCAGCCGGCGGTCCCACTGGGCTTGGACATCGGCATGCAATCGTGCGGGCGTGAGCACTCGGACCGGAGCACCCAGCCGCTTGGCCGCGTCCAGTCCACGCTGCAACACCGTGCCACCTTTTGCGGTGTCGTCGATTTCGATGACTACCGCGCGGCTGCTGCCGCTCTGGGGGCGCCGCGTCCGCACAATCACGACGGGGGAGCGCGCCGAGGCGGACAAGGCGGCCGCGGTCGAGCCGATACGTCCCTGCGTGGCGTGCTTGAGTCCGCGCGCCCCCACGCACACCATCATGGCGGATCGGGCGGCTTCCAATAGTGCTTGTACCGGCCTTCCTTGCAGGATCTCGACCTCGACAGTGACAGGCCGTTCCGTTGCCTCGACGGCGGTCAGGGCGCTGTGCACAGCAACCTCGGCAGCGGCCATCCGACGCGCCTGCTCGGTTGGATCTGCCCCTGGCGTATCGGTCGCCTCGATCACGTTCACCAACCGCAGCGGAACACCGAGTTCGATTGTCTCGTCTATCACCCACAGTGCAGCGTCCAGCCCGGATTGTGAGCCGTCGATCCCCGCCAGGACGCAAGGCGTGGTGCCGTGGCTCAACATGCTTTCCCCCTGTGTATTTCAAGTACATGCTCGATGCGCCTTCGCGGCGTAGGGGGTGGCAGGGAGTCCAACGAGGGTGCAAGGCCAACCCGGACGAGAACCTGGGGGATGGCATCACGGGGTAGGAGCGAGGCGACCACGCCGCGACTCGTCGGCGCCTCGGTGATATGAGTTAGCGCGCACGTCGACATTCCCGCCACAGTAGCGTCCAGGAGCACAGCGGAAAGCGCTTCGCCACAGCGCAATACACTGTCCGTGGTGTCATCACCATCGGTCGAGAGTACGAGGATCTTCGAGTGGTCGTCGACGAGCTCGCCGCGCCGCTCACCGTGGGCAATGACGGGAAACGTGCGTCCCACATCAACGCGGTCGCTTTCGGCCGCCGATACCAGAGAACTGGACGGGATTCCGTCGCTGACTACGAAGTCAGCTGTCCACCAGGAGAATTCGCAATGGTAGTCGGAATCGTAGAGCCGTTGCGCCTCGGCCAGGTCGGAGGCCTCTGCCACGGTTCCGCGAAACTCGTCGGCGAGGGCATCGACACGCACCGCGCCGGTGAGCGTGTGCGCGGTCAAGGTACTCGCCAGTCGCATCCAGTTCGGTGGCGCTGATAGCGGTAGCCGGTCGGTGCGCCGAGTGAGAATGGCATCAGCGCGGCGCGTGTGCTCCTCGGAGACCGGCGCCGCGGCGAACTCGATCGTCGCGAGGTGATGAGGGTCGCTCCTGTCGGGGAAGCGCTCCACGATGGTGTTCCAGCCGGCCGCGGACATGGCCACCTGGAAATGGTGAAGAACGGTGCCGCAGCTGATCAGGGCTTCGCGGCCGGTCGGGTCCGCCGACCTCACCAGGCGGCTCGGGTCGGCGAACAGGTCGACGAAGTTGTCGGTGACCACCCAACGCCAAGGTTGACTGTTGTGCAGTGACGGCGCCCGGCAGGCCAGGCGCAGCGCAGCGACGATTCCTTCTGGTCTGACCTGTGTCGCGGGCATTGTGAACTCCATTCGGGGCGCTATCAACATTGCTCGACTTCCATGCTGGTGTACAGGGCCAATAGTCCTCGCCAACCTCGTGTGAATCAGCGTCCGGTGTTGCACCATGGTGTGGTGGCGGACATGGCCGAGTCGGATCCAGGCAGGGGCGGGCGCGCACCGATGCGCGACACCCTGTCGCAGCTCAGGCTGCGTGAGCTGCTCACCGAGGTGCAGGATCGGGTGGAGCAGATCATCACGGGGCGGGATCGGTTGGACGGCCTCGTCGAAGCGATGCTGGTGGTCACGTCGGGCCTGGAACTCGACGACACCCTGCGCTCGATCGTGAAGACCGCGATCGAGCTCGTCGACGCAAGGTACGGCGCGTTGGGTGTTCGCGGCCACGACGACGAACTCGTCGAGTTCGTATACGAAGGGATCGACGAGGCGACCCGCGATCAGATCGGACAACTGCCCGAGGGTCGTGGTGTGCTCGGCGCCCTGTTGAATGACCCTAAACCCATTCGACTGGAAAACATTTCGAGCCATCCCACTTCGGTTGGATTTCCGCCGAATCACCCACCGATGCGTACGTTTCTCGGCGTTCCGGTGTGCGTACGCGACGATGTCTTTGGCACTCTCTACCTTACCGAGAAGGCCGGCGGGCAGCCCTTCAGCGAAGACGACGAGGTACTGGTGCAGGCGCTCGCCGCCGCCGCGGGTATCGCGATCGACAATGCCCGCCTTTTCGAACAGGTGCGTGCACGTCAGTCGTGGATTGCCGCCACCCGCGACATCGGCACTGAGCTACTCTCGGGCACCGATCCCGCGAGGGTTTTCCGATTGGTCGCCGATGAGGCCCAGAAGCTCAGCGGCGCAATCGCCACCCTGGTGGCGATTCCCGTCGATCCGGACCTGCCCACAGATGACATCTCCACCCTGGTGGTCGTTGCGTGTGCGGGCGAGGTCGCAGGCATTGCGGAAAGCTCGGTGCCCGTGGAGGGAACCGCCATTGGCGATGCGTTCGTGCAGCGGACGCCGCTGAGGTTCAACGGAGCTGACGTCGGTATCGGCGCTGCCGGCGGTCCTTCTCTGGTGCTGCCATTGCGCGCCACCGATGCGGTGGCCGGGGTGCTGGTAGCGCTGAGGCCAACTGGTGGCCAACCATTCAGCGTCGGCGAGCTCGACAGTATGGCGGCTTTCGCGGATCAGGCCACGCTGGCGTGGGAGTTGGCGAGCACGCAGCATCGGATGCGCGAGCTGAGTATCCTCACCGAGCGTGACCGGATAGCGCGCGATCTGCATGACCACGTGATCCAGCGACTCTTCGCAGTTGGGCTCTCGCTGCAGGGAACTATTGCCCGGGCAAGGTCAGACGAAGTGCAGCAACGGGTTTCAGGGTCTGTCGACGATCTGCAGGAAGTCATCCAGGATATCCGGACCACAATCTTCGACCTACACGGTGGCTCCTCGGGCATCACCAGGCTGAGGCAGCGCATCGACGAGGCGGTCGGCGCCTTCCCTGGGTCGGGTGTGCGTACGTCGGTGCAATACGTCGGACCACTCTCGGTCGTCGACGCCGGCTTGGCCGACCACGCTGAAGCCGTGGTGCGCGAGGCCGTCAGCAATACCATCCGCCACGCGAACTCCACGACATTGACCGTTACCGTCAGCGTCGACGACGATCTGACGATCGAGGTCACCGACAACGGGCGGGGAATCGGCGCCGACATCACCGGAAGTGGGCTCACCAACCTGCGGCGCCGCGCCGAGGACGTCGGCGGATCATTCTCGGTGCTGGCTGCTCCGGATGGCGGAACGCACCTCATGTGGCGCGCCCCCTTGCCGTGAGCGAAACCGGCGGCGCAGCCTAAAGCGTTTCGTGCATGACGAATTTCGCATTCCAGCACGTGGCAGAAATTTTCTCTACGCAGGTCACCAAGATCGGCCGGTGACGAGCGCGCGTCTCATCCGCAACGGTTGCATAACGCCAGAATTGTCGCGTCGGCGAATTTAGAAAGTTTCGGTTCAGTAGTCGAGGTAACTACGCGAATGTGATTCGTACGGCACGTAGGCAGAAGGGCTTGGAGTACATGTCACGGACCAAGAAAGGCATGGTCGTTGTCATGCTGGGCAGTGCAGGGACCTTCCTGAGCGCCCCGCTTTTCAGCCCGTTGGCGGCCGCCGACGCAACCCGTGGCGGGGTTCCGTGCGTGGGGATTCTGGAGCAAATCGTTTCCAACCCGGTTGGCATTTCGGAGTCCCTGCAGCAGGCCGCATCGTCGCTGGCTGCTGGGCCCGGGGAGCCGGCGCCTCCGGTCGTGGTGCCGCCCGCGAGTACTTCGGTCGCGGCCACGCCTGCGATTCCGCCGGGTCCGCCGGCCTCGGTGTCGATCCCGTCCGCGGGGGTGCCCCCGGCTTCGCCTCCGGTTCCCGCTGTCCCAGCTGCGACCGCCGGTGCTGGCGCCACCCCTCCACTTCCGCCTGTTCCGGGGGTGCCCGCTGGCACACCGATGGTCAACGTAGGTCCGGCTGCGCCGGGTGTTCCGGGTGCGCCGATTGCGGTGGCCGGCGCCGATGTCGTGCCGGGTCTGCCGGGTGTTCCGGGTCTACCGGTGGTGGGTGAGGCTGGTGTGGTGGCCCCGCCGGTGCCGGGTGTTCCGGGTGCGCCGATTGCGGTGGCCGGCGCCGATGTCGTGCCGGGTCTGCCGGGTGTTCCGGGTCTACCGGTGGTGGGTGAGGC
>Ga0114921_10000323_pt1 | contig 20299 bp, 20 predicted proteins | sample BentaG_FD_87016 | JGI IMG/M metagenome (GOLD analysis project Ga0114921, IMG submission 87016) | Deep subsurface microbial communities from South Atlantic Ocean to uncover new lineages of life (NeLLi) - Benguela_00093 metaG | ecosystem: Environmental > Aquatic > Marine > Oceanic > Sediment ... | reverse complement strand
TAGTATGGGAGGTATGCGGGAAACATGGCTATACTCATAGATGGAAATACTACGGTGTTAGTTCAGGGAATAACTGGTAGGGAAGGAAGTGCCAGGACAAGATTTATGCTTGATTACGGCACGAAGGTACTATGTGGAGTAACCCCGGGGCGGGGAGGAAGTGAAGTTTGGGGGACCCCGGTGTTTAACAGTGTGAAAGAGGCTACTAGAGAATTCGGCTCGATAGATGCTAGCGTGACCTTTGTTCCTGGTCCGCAGGTTAAAGACGCAGTTATTGAAGCCATAGAGTCAGGGATAAGATTCATAGTGGTACCTGCAGAGCGCGTACCTCTGCATGATAGTTTAGAGATGATTGCGCTGGCTCGCCGGGAAGGGGCTTGTATACTTGGCCCAGGCTCCCTTGGCCTTCTCAGCTCTGAAAAGGCTGCCATGGGTTGGCTTGGTGGAGCCGAGGAGTTTGCCCGGGAAATCTTTAGGCCTGGACCTGTTGGTGTGATGTCACGGAGTGGAGGGCAGACAAGCACCGTGGTTTGGAGTCTGATGAAGGCTGGACTCGGGATTACGACGGCAATGCATGTGGGCTCCGAGCCGGTTACAGGCTCAAGTTTTGCTGAGATACTACCTCTTTTTGAGGTCGACGAGGAGACCGAAGCTGTAGTCTTATTTGGCGAGATAGGCACCGTGGCTGAAGAGGAGGCTGCTGAAGTTATCAAGGAAGGTAGATTTACCAAACCTCTAGTGGCTTACATAGCAGGTAGGACTTTACCGGCTGGCATGAGATTTTCCCACGCCAGCGCTATAATTGAGCAAGGCAGGGGTACCGCCGAAAGCAAGGTTAAGGCCTTAGAAGAAGCCGGCGCGCATGTGGTAGAACATCCTCAAGAGATAGCCACAGGTTTAGTTAAAATCTTAAAGGTTAGTAAGGCGAAATGATGGTTCTGAGGTCTATGCTTTTTGTTCCCGGTAATAGTATGAGGATGATTACCAAGGCAACAACCCTGGCCACTGATGCTATTATACTAGACTTAGAAGATGCAGTACCTTTAGCTGACAAAGCAACTGCCAGAATCATGATTAGGGACTCGATTAAAGCTATCAAATCTGGAGGAAGTTATATATTTGTACGGGTTAATGCCCTTACCACTAAGCTGACCGCAGAAGATTTAAGGTTTGTTACCGTTGATGGTTTAGATGGCATAATGTTGGCAAAGACCGAGACTAAATCTGATATAGTAGAGTTAGATAATATGACTTTGGAGGTTGAGAAAGCTGCGGGATTAGAGCCGCAAAGCTTAAAGGTAGTTCCGTTGATTGAATCAGCCAAAGGTATATTAAATGCTTATGAAATAGCCTCAGCAAGTGAACGCGTAATTGCCGTTGCTTTCGGGTCTGGGGACTATTATCGAGACCTGGGACGAAGCGTTTCCTCGCTTTCCAGTGAGCAGACTGAGCTCTTATATGCCCGTTCTCAGATAGTCAATAGCAGCGTAGCCGCTGGGGTTCAAGCTATAGACACGGTATTTTTTGGACTTCTAACTGACAGGGAAGGTTTTGTAAAGGAGACTATGTTAGCTCTACAGCTAGGGTTTAAGGGTAAGTTACTGGTGCATCCAACACAAATAGAGCCCGCGAACAAAGCGTTCTCACCATCACAAGAGGAGGCTGAATATTCGGTAAGGGTGGTTAAAGCTTTTGAGGAGGCTCAAACCAGGGGACTAGGTGCCATATCCTTCGAAGGTAAAATGATAGATTATATGAACTATAAGCAGGCCAAGGACCTGGTAAGCTTTGTTGAGTCTATCGCTGAGAAGGAAGAACAGAGACAACATACTCCTTCTGTAAGTCTATCCCACTTCTTCTCATCTACCGACAAGGAGCATGAAACAGAACCTGCTTAATAAAAATCAAGATCGGGAATAAAATGTATCCTGCTTATATGGAAGAAAGTATCCGCAAACTTGAGGCTAGCAGAGAGAAGCGGTTAAAAGAAACATTTCCACGTCTTACTGAAGAGGAAAAGACCTCTCTGTTGCATAAGTGCCACCCTGACTATATCAAAGAAGGTATGCGTGAGCTACTAGTGGGAGCAAACAGAGGTGACCGCACTCCCCGTGAACTAGCTGATCTACTAGAGGGAAACAGCCGCATTGACCCTGACAAGATTGACCTTAGTAAGATTGACTATGATGTCGATGTGCTGGTAATTGGCTGCGGTGGGGCTGGAGCATCTGCAGCCCTCCTAGCCCAAGAAAACGGAGCCAATGTTTTAATAACCACAAAGCTGCGCCTGGGCGATGCCAATACGGTAGGAGCTCAAGGAGGAACACAGGCTGCCGATAGACCCAATGATTCCCCGACTATTCACTACCTAGATACGATGGGTGGAGGCCACTTCACTAATGTACCCCAATTAGTAGAGGCATTGGTAAAAGACGGCCCGGCAGTGATTAAGTGGCTGGAAGCTTTGGGGGTCAACTGGGATAAGGAGCCAGACGGCTCAATGCGCGAGCTTACCTTCGGCGGTCTATCCAGAAGAAGGGTGCACACCGCGGGAGATTATACTGGCCTAGAGGAAATGCGTGTCCTGCGTGATGAGGTGAGAAATAAGAATATATATTATCTTGAATTTTCAGCAGCGATAGAGTTAATAATGGATGACAACGGGCAAATAGCTGGCGCCATACTGGTAAATCTAGAGACTAACGAACTAAGCGTAGTTCGAGCCAAAGCCGTGATTATGGCCACTGGTGGCACTGGGCGGCTGCACATTCAGGATTTTCCCACCACTAATCACTATGGAGCTACCGCTGATGGATTGGTATTGGCTTATCGAGCGGGCGCTGAGCTCATCTTCATAGATACTATGCAATACCATCCCACCGGTGCTGCCTATCCCGTGCAGATTCTGGGGCAATTGGTTACCGAGGCAGTGCGCAGTCTCGGAGCCCAACTGATTAATATTGATGGAGAGCAGTTCATCAACCCCTTAGAGCCGCGAGATGTTGTCGCCTCAGCGATTATTCGAGAGTGCCGAGAGCGCCACCAGGGCATAGAGACACCAACCGGGGAGGTTGGTGTGTGGCTAGACTCACCAATGATTGACATTATACGAGGCGAAGGGACTATAGTCCGGGAATTGCCAGCAATGCTTCGCCAGTTTCGCCGCTTTAACATTGATATGACCAAGAAGCCAATACTGGTCTATCCCTCGCTTCATTATCAAAATGGGGGAATTAAGATTAATACTGATGGAAGTACCAATGTAGCTGGGTTGTTTGCCGCTGGTGAATGTGGGGGGGGAGTACACGGCAGGAACAGGCTCGCTGGTAACTCAACGCTGGATATATTTGTCTTCGGCAGGAGAGCTGGCAGAGCCGCTGCCCAATATGCTAAGCAGGTAAAACTAGGCGCTCTCACACTAGACCATGTGCGCCAATGGCAGACAGGATTGAAACAGGCTGGTTTAGCTGAACTACGACCAGCCTCACCATTACTGTTACCTAATTATGCCAGGCAGCCCTATGATTACTTATCTGATTATAGCAAACAAATGTTAAGCGTTGGTCAGATAAAACTAGCTTGAGATTTGAGAGAAATGCTGCTGGATTGCCTGACTTGCTCCATTGTTTGTAACTTCTTATCGTTCATAATCAGTCGCATATCCCAACCATAAACGAGTTGCCTGAATCTCTCAGGCTCATCTTGTATTGGAAGAGACTGGGGATTGACAAAAATACTATTGTGTGCTAACTTTTCATTCATAATACTATGGTGATTCCGAAGTAACTGAAAGGGGGTGATAGTCTTCAAGGGACAACGCTTAAGATGCCGGAGGCAATCGATGGTCGGTGATTAGCCTCTGGCAGAAAGGGTTTTTAGACAGTGTGTTTAATAAACAATTGTTACAACAAAAAGGGGGTACGAGACTATGGCTCAACTAAACAAACAGTGGGTTGAAAAATGGGCTAAGAAGGTAAATGAAGATAAGGTGCTGAAGGTGATAGGGAAATTTTTTACTGCGAATTTTGTGATCGGAATGGATGAAAAAGACTATCTAATTAAGGTGAGAGAGGGTAAAATTGAAATGGTTACCGATGAGATAACCCCCAATATGATGGGATGGCAGTTTGCATTGAGGGCACCGACTGCTTCCTGGAGCAAATTTGTCGAACCCACCCCGCCTCCTATGTATAACGACATTTGGGCAATGGCCCATCCGCTTCATGGAAGATTAAAAATCGAAGGAGATACAAAAATATTCTGGCAAAACCTTCGTGCATTGGCTTGGATGCTTGACGTAATGAGACAGGTCTAATCGAAACCTTTAATCTAGGAATAAAAGGAGGTACTGAATATGGCTGCTAAGGTCGAACCTATAACTGGACGCTATATATATGTCCCCTATGAAGGGGAGGAGTACAGAATTTATTATGAAGAAAATGGGCAGGGTTTACCACTAGTGTGTTTGCATACTGCTGGTACAGATGGGCGAGAGTGGAGGCATCAGCTATGTGATCCGGATATTACGAAAAACTTTCGGGTCATCGCGTTTGACCTGCCGAGACATGGCAAGTCTATTCCCCCAAGAAATTTCTACAAGGAGGAGGATGAACATAAGTTAACCTCCAAATTCTATTCTGAATTTACCATGGCATTCTGTAAAGCCCTGGATTTAAAGAAACCAGTAATTATGGGGAGTTCCATGGGAGGTAACATTTGTTTGCCTCTGGCACTGGACTTTGAGAATGAAGTAAAGGCCCTAATTGCTATCGAATGTTGTGACTACTCTCCTGGCTGGTGGATTGACCCTTTGTGGCATCCTCACATTCATGGAGGTGAGGCGTGCGCTCAATCAGTATTCGGCTTGATGGCCCCACAAAGCCCAGCACACTATAGGTGGGAAACCTGGTGGTTTTATGCCCAGGGAGGGCCTGGTGTTTTCAAGGCGGACCTCTATTTTTACAGTGTAGATCACGATTTCCGCGAACTGTGTAGCAAAATATCGGGGAAAGTGCCAATTTACATGATGACAGGTGCTTATGACTTTGCTTGTACGCCAGAAATGACCAAACAAACAGCTGAAAAAACTAAAAATGCAGAAGCCATTATCATGGAAGGAATTGGTCATTTTCCGATGTCCGAAAACCCAGATGTATTTAAGAAATATCTCATGCCATTACTGGAAAGGATTTTGAAACTATAGTGAGTTCCGGTAGTAGACTCCCAGCCAGCCGATTAGGGGAAAAGGTCATAGGTAAAAGGATGGGGCACTACGCGATGTTTCAACAGTCTGAAGAGCTTGGTAAGATATTTATGGAGTTCCTCAAAAGGAGAAAGGTTGTTTGAGTTGGTGGATCAGGCGAGGGGGAAACTAAATCCAAAGTTAGTAAGGGTTAAGGAGGTAGTGATTATGTGAACAACAGTTAAGGTAAGGGTTATACTTTAAATGAGTTAAGGTAAGGGTTATACTTTAAATGGAGGTTAAAATGAAGAAGGTTAAAATGAAAAAGATAAGGGTAATGGGAGGAGTGTTAGTCGCGTCAATTGTAGCTCTAGTAACTATTATAGGGTGTGCTGCGCCAGGTGCGGCTCCGCCGGTGACGGAAGAACCAATACCTGTTGGTGTGGTCGCTACGCAAACAGGCCCCGCCAAGCCTATAGGGTTCCAGATTTTCTATGGGGCGCGGGTTGCTGCCAAGGAGATTAACGACGCGGGTGGCCTTCTTGGCGGGAGGATGATTGAGCTTATCGAATTGCCTGAGGGTTACTCAGCTGAAGTATCAGCCGAATCAACCGAGGAGGCGATTGCCCGCGGGGCTACGCTGATTCTTGGCACTATGCAGGCCGGCGACGCCTACGCCTGCATGCGGGTAGTCAAAAAATACCATAAGATTTACTATGATGCCATCGCTGGAACCGATATGGCCACTGTGCCAGGCTACTACCGTGGCATTTTTAACTCCCCCATTCAAACTAAACAATCTTGCCTACCCATGTGCTATTGGCTGAATAAGATGGGATATAAAAAGGTAGCTCTGCTTCCCTGGCAGGCTGACTATGGGATGACAGAGGACGCATGGGTCCATTGGTACGTAGACAACTATCACCCTAGTTTTGAGCTTTGTGATTCGATTTATTTCGGGATGGAGCAAACAGATATCACCGCCGAAGTAACCGCTGCGGCAGCAGCCGGTGCTGACGTTATATGGCCGGATATGTACAGCCTTGCGGGCACAGGTCCAGCAATTGAGCGGCTGAACGAGCTAGGTTGGGAGGGGCTTTTTGTAGATGATTGGACTTCATTGGATAACGGCGTGATCTGCAGAGAGGGTGGCGAGCTTGTTAATGGTGTTGTCTCCTATACCGGATGGCGGCCTGATCCTGAGATTCCAGAATCGATGGAGTTCGCCAACAAATATTGGGACTACCTTGCAAGCATTGGCGTAGAGGAGGACCCCGGTGATTATAGCGTTAGTGCCTATATTGGCCTGATGGCCTATGCCAAGGCGGTGGAAGAAGTTGGCTTCGTGGGTGATACTGACGCCGAGGTCGATGCCATTATTGATGCTATGTATCACCTTGAGAACTGGATTACTCCGCGAGGCATCCAGCATGAAATCCTCCCCGGAGGTTTGGAGTTTAACCCCGGGGTTTACATTCTCGAATGCCGGGATGGTGAAACGGTTGCAATCGACTACCAGCCACTGACCAGAGAGGATTTTGGGCCACCTTACGTACCGCCGGGATGGAAGACGCTGCTTGAGCTTGAGGAAGAGGCAGGGAGGTAAAAAGGGGTTAGACATAGCTGTAGGAAGTTGTTGCTAAAAATCTAAGCGGATGTGAGTAGCTGGGGTATGAGCTAGCACTTCGGTTGGCACATTTTGTGGACCGGGGGGCCGCTCATACCCCAGGCAGTGTATAGATGCACATATGGCGGATACCTAGTTATCAACCCGGTGAAACAGTGTTTCGCAGATTATCAAATCAAATCCAACAGTAGGATTGAAGTATGGACTGGACATTCCTGGGACAGAACGTTTTATACGGCGTGATAAATGGTTCGGCTTATCTGCTGTTTGCCATTGGCCTAACCCTTGTTTTTGGTGTAATGAGAGTTATAAATTTTGCCCATGGTGAACTGTACATGCTGGGGGGAATGTTAGTTTTCGAGTTAATTAAAAACTTAGGGGTCAGCGTTATTCCGGCAGTGCTAATTGCTATTCTCGCGGTTGGCGCTTTAGGATTTGTTGTTAATCGCCTCGTAATTCAGACCGTGCTGCCGGTTTCTCCATTAGTGCCACTACTATCAACACTGGCGCTAGGTATGGTGATACTTAACGGTGCTGGTGCTGTCTGGAGCATGGACCCCAGGATCATAAAGCCCGCTGCGCTGGCACCCGTATTGCGGGCAGGTGGTTTCGCCATGCCCTCTACAGGTCTAATTATCATTATTACCGGGATACTAGTGACAATAGGTTTGTATCTGTTCCTTAGGAGAACAAGCATGGGTAATCAGATGCGGGCTACAGTTCAAAACTTAACCGGTGCTAAACTCGTAGGGGTAAATACGCGGAGGGTATATGACTATGCCTTCATTTTAGCAGCCGTTTTGGCAGCGGTGGGTGGAATATTGGTAGGATTTGCCCGCGTTGTATTACCAGCTATGGGACAGCCTATGCTTATGTTGGGATTTGTGATTGTAATAGTTGCCGGCATGGGCAATGTTATAGGCGCTGCTATAATAGCATTTATCATAGGGATTATAGAGTCTTTATTAGCAGTCTATACATGGCCTACGTATGCCCCCGCTATGATTTACACAGGTTTGGTAATCGCGCTATTAGCCAGACCTCAAGGGGTGTTTGGCGCAAAGAGAGAGTAATATGCTACAAAGAAGATATGTTGCCCTAATAGTGCTAGGCGCTCTTGCGATAGCAGCACCTTTTATTTTAACCAATGTTTTTCTTAGGAGACTATTGGTCTTCTTTGTTATTTACTCCATATTAGCCTTGAGCCTGGATATTATTATGGCCTACATGGGGCAGTATTCCTTTGGACATCAAGCACCCTTTGGGCTAGCCGCCTACACCGTCGGGTTTTTAGCAGCAAGATGGCGCGTAGTCCCATATCAATGGCTTAGCTTCGGAGCCGGAATCGGTGTCGCTGCGCTTTTCGGCCTCGCTGTCGGTTCCCTCACCCTGAGATGGACTAGAGGTGTGTATCTGGCTATAATTACCTATGGGATTGGAGTAATACTGTGCCAGCTTTTTTTTAAAGCTTCTCACTTTACTGGCGGGGAGAGAGGAATCGCGTACATTCCTTTTTTGACTTTACCCGGGGTAACATTTGATACCCCGTTCTCATTCTATTATTTAGCGTTAGGCTTCCTTGTGCTAACCATCTATATCATAATGAGATGGTTACGGTCCCCATCAGGGAGGGCTGTCATCGCCATTCGGGAAAATGAGGCCTTGGCTAACTCAACAGGGATTTATAGCTATAGGCATTACGTAATGGCCTTCACTCTGGCATCGGCGCTAGCAGGTCTAGCTGGCTCTTTATTTGCCTATTTCATTACACACATCACGCCGGCTTTGTTTACCCTAGATTACGTGGTCATGATGATTATTATGGTTGTCTTCGGAGGGACGGGTACAATAGGAGGGCCCATAATAGGTAGTGCTATTTATACCTTCTTACTTAGATTACTGCCCGTGGGCATGGACATGAGGCTGGTGATTTTTGGAGTGATTGTGTTAGTGACTATTATCTTCCTTCCGCGAGGCATCTATCCACGTTTAGAGGCAGTTCTTATCCGCCGGGGCAGGGCACTATTCAAATAAAACCGTGAGCCGACTGGAGGGCCGCCATGGACATTCTTAATATAAAGGGGATAACCAAGGACTTCAAAGGGCTACGAGCACTTAATAAAGTGGATATTGACGTTCATGAAGGTGAAATGTTAGGTCTCATTGGACCGAATGGTTCGGGGAAGACAACGCTAGTTAATGTAGTTACCGGCTTTCTAAAGCCAACGGAGGGGGAGGTAATCTACAAAGGCAAGCCAATTACCGGCCTGAAGCCACACCAAATTACTAAGAGGCGGATAGCAAGAACGTTTCAGCTTACGAGCTTGTATTCCAATCTAACTGTTGAGGAGAATATCGTCACTGGCAGGTACCTAAAAATGAGTAGTAGCACACTGGGATCGATTTTCCATACCCGAGGTTATCGAGAAGAAGAGAAGGGGCTGAGGGTAAAGGCCAGGGAGATACTTACCTTTATGGGTTTGGAGAGGCAGAGGGATGTGCTTGCCCGGAACCTCCCGTTTGGCGACGAAAGAAAACTGGCATTGGCTGTGGCCTTAGCCACAGACCCGGAATTACTCATTCTGGACGAGCCAGCGACTGGAATGAACCCAAAGGAACAAGAAGAGCTGGTGCACTTAATTCAATTGATTCAAGAGCAGATGGGTATAACAATCATCATTATTGAACACAATATGAAGTTAATCATGGGAGTATGCAGAGCGATTGTAGTCCTCGATTACGGAATTAAGCTGGCTGAAGGCACTCCCGAGGAGATAGCCCATAATCAGGATGTTATCTCAGCCTACCTGGGTGAGTATAAATTGGGATAAAGGAGGTCGTGCATGCTCAAGGTCAGAGACCTAAACGTGTATTACGGAAGCGTACAAGTGTTAAGAAACATATCATTCGATATCCAAGATGGTGGGTTTGTAACAATAATCGGCAGTAATGGGGCTGGCAAAACGACCCTAATGATGACCATCTCTGGGGTAAAGAAACAGTCTTCTGGAACTATTGAGTTTCAAGGGATCAGGATAGATAAATTACCAGCACATAAAATTCTGGGCTTAGGGGTGTCTCAGGTGCCGCAGGGAAGAATGCTCTTTCCTGAAATGACCGTTTTAGAGAATCTCCGGTTAGGTGCCCTACGAGCCACCGCCGATAAGACGATGAAGCAAAGGCTGGATGAGACCTACAGTCATTTCCCAACACTGGCGAAGCGAGAAAAGCAAAAGGCTGGCAGCTTGAGCGGTGGGGAGCAGCAAATGCTGACCATTGCCCGAGCCCTAATGATAAGCCCAAAGCTACTGATGCTGGATGAACCCTCATCAGGCTTAGCCCCGCTTCTAGTTCAGGAGCTAGCTCACTGGCTAATTGAGCTTCACAAAAAGGGAATCACCCTCCTGCTCGTTGAACAGAATGCCCGGTTGGCTCTGGAATTGGCTAATACGGCTTACATCCTAGTAAGTGGCAGTTTGACTGGAAGTGGAAAGGCGTCTGATCTTCTACGGAGCGAAGAGGTAAGGAAGGCTTATCTAGGCCTATAGCGTGAGCCAAGGTCTATTTCTTGACAACTGAAGCAATTCTAAAGGTGAGTTCGAAAGTTCTTTTCTGAAAGGCGTCAAGTCCCCTTCATCTAGGGCTATTAGTCAATCTTTTCTTCGTCCCCTGTTAAGGACACTGTGGCTATCTGACCCGGCCCCTTAATCTACCTAAGAGGTCCATTACGACCAAGAACTTTAGAAGGCGACCGAGCAGGATCGATCCATGCGGACACTAGCTCGCTCCTCATAAGGGCGATTATGCGTCAGGCAATGCCAGGTAATCTCACAGAGGCGCCTAGCGAGAGCCGTGTTGGCGCTATTGGCTCCCTTCCGCCTCTTTATTCTTTCAAAGTAAGTTCGGCAATAAGGGGAAGAGTGTTGCGCTATCCAAGCGGTCTCGACGTAAGCCCAGCGTAACCAACGGTTGCAGCTGGGAAGTAATCGGCCGTGATGGACTTTGCCTCCCGAAACATAAGTGCTGGGCACAAGTCCGGCGTACGCACACAACTTACCAGGATGAGAAAAGCGGTTAATGTCGTCCACCTCTAACGCCGCGAGTGCCGCCAGGATTTTCTTAACAACTTGAACTTGGGCACCTATCCCACCGTCGGCGTCTCTACTTTCAAGGTGTACCTGCTGGTTGTTCCTGAGGTAGCTGGGAAGCTCGTTGAAGGTGCTGTGGCGGCCTAGTTGCACAAACGCTTGGATTGTTGTCTTAACTGCACATTTTAGATTTCCTAATATTTGTCAAGCGTTTTGTTTAACCTTAAGGCGGGCTATGCCCCAAACAGGAACTATTGAGAACTTAACCACATTGAACTGAGTATAGAAGGGGTCTGAAGTCTCAAAGTATTTCTTAAAGGCGGCTCTGTTTCTCAACGGTCTTTACGCCGAGCCAGAATACGCCATATGGCTCAGTACCTGCGCCATGGTAAGCTTTGCAGGCTGGTTCGTCCCTTATTTTCGCAAGTGCATCCTTCCTGGCCCATGTCCGCAATCTGCCAAGCAGTGATCACCTATGGCTCAAAAATTGGGTGATTAAATTCGGGATATAGTCTTTTAAGACATTTGGAAGAGCCTAAATACCTATTTCCGCAAGTGAGCCGAATTTGCCCTTGAACTAATCCCTGTGCTGAGGTATCATTCACTTAGCAAAAAGAATCACTTCATCAAGCTCCTAAACAAAGGCGAAAACTCAATATCTAGGATGCTGGTTTTAGGTTTAGGAATTCAGGGAGAGGGTCGGCCGTGATCATTGTAGGAGAGAAGATCAACACGAGTCGGAAGACCATCGAAGAAGCTATTAAGAAACGGGATGCTGCATTTATCACCAAGGTGGCCAGAGACCAAGCTGAAGCTGGGGCGCATTACATCGATGTCAATGCCGGAACCTTTCTCGACCAGGAAGTTGACTGCCTCTGCTGGCTGGTGGAGACGGTGCAAGACGAAGTAGATATGCCCTTGTGCCTAGACAGCCCTAACCCCAGGGCTCTGTCCGAAGCGATGAAACGCCACAAAGGTGAACCGATGATCAATTCTATCTCGCTGGAAGAAGACCGCTTGCAATCCCTTCTTCCGGTGATCACTTCCCAGCCTTGTTGTGTAGTCGCCCTTTGCATGGCTAAAACAGCGATGCCCACCACCATGGAAGAAAGAGTTCAGGTCGGTTCGGAACTTATCAAGAAGCTCACCGGTGAAGGGTTTCCTCTTGAAAAGATTTATGTGGACCCACTGGTGCAGCCCATTTCTGTGGGCACCAGCATGGGAATCGCCACTCTCGGAGCCATCAATAAAATAATGAATGATTTTCCAGGTGTAAATACCATCTGTGGTCTTTCCAACATTTCCTTCGGCCTTCCGGAACGCCGCCTGATCAATCGCAACTTTCTGGCTCTTTGTATATCCTATGGTCTGTCTGCTGTCATTTTGGACCCGACTGACCAGCAGCTCATGGCCACCCTCCTTGCGGTTGAGATGCTTCTCGGCCGGGATGAATACTGCGGAAACTTCATTGACGCCTACCAAAATGGCCGCATCGCCGGAGGATAATTTTGCTGTTTGGATTTTAACGAAATAAGCTTAAGGGGGTTGAAGATGAGCGAGTTTAAGGCATTGACTGAAGCTGTGGTCAAGGGAGACATCAAGACGGCTATAGCTGAGACTCAGAACGCCCTGGACGCTGGCAGCAATGCGCAGAGTATTCTCGATAAGGGGCTCATTGCCACTATGGACGAAGTGGGCGAGAGGTTTTCAAAGAGGCTGATATTCGTCCCCCAGATGTTGCGCTCTGCCAAGACCATGCAAGAGTGCACGAAACTGCTCCAGCCGTTCTTTCAAGAAGGTGATGTCACTTCCAAGGGAAAGGTACTGATTGGAACTGTCAAGGGTGACTTGCACGATATCGGTAAGAACCTGGTTTCCATGATGATGGAAGGCGCAGGATTCACGATTACAGACCTGGGAGTAGACGTTTCTCCCGAAAAGTTTGTCCAAAAGGCGCAAGAAGTGGAACCAGACATCGTAGCCATGTCGGCGTTACTCTCCACCACCATGCCGGCCATGCCCCAGACCATTGAGGCTCTACAAAAAGCCGGGCTCAGGGATAAAATCAGAGTAATGATTGGTGGGGCACCGGTTACCGAAAAGTATGCCCAGCAGATAACGGCGGACTCTTATGCCTCCGATGCCGGTTCTGCCGTGAGCAAAGCCAAAAAGTTACTCGGCGTTTCTTGAAAAGTTTTCCACCATAAAGGAGTAAACCATGAAACCGATGGAGATTCCTACCTTTCAACCTCGGCTGAAAGTCTTGAACCGTGAACAGGCGTTGGCAATCCATACGGCTGCTCTAGAAATCCTCGAAAAGATAGGATTTAAAATGGAGCACCCCGGCGCTCTGGAAATGCTCGCTGGTGCCGGGGGCAAGGTTTCTAATGGTAATTGGGTTAAGCTACCCGCTTACCTTGTTGAAGAGGCTTTAACATCAGCCCCCAAGCAGATTGCCCTTTATGACCAGAAAGGCAATAAAACGATGCCTCTCGTCAATGGTAACCCTTTCTACGGCACCGGTTCGGACGCCACTTTCACTTTAGACCTCGAGACCGGCCAACGTCGCCGGGTTGTCTTAAAAGATACCGCCAATTTTGCCAGGCTGGTAGACGGGCTTGAGAACATGGCGTTTGCCATGTCTATGGCCAACCCTGAAGATGTTCCTATTGAAGATATCTACGTCCATGTTTTTGCCGAGATGGTCAAGAACACCAATAAACCGATTGTGTTTATCGCCGACAGCGGCAAAGACATTGCTAAAATCTACGAGATTGCCTGCCAGGTGGTGGGGGGTGAAGAGAACCTCCGGCAGAAGCCGTTCATACTCAATTACTCAGAGGCTATCAGCCCGTTACGTTTTCCCGAAAACGTTATGCAGAAACTCGTTTTCTGTGCCGAAAAGAGGATACCCATCTGCCTGCCCTCTGGCTCCAATGCCGGAGGTGGAGCCCCGGTTACACTTGCCGGAGCCATGGCTTTAGGGATTGCTGAAAATCTGGTAGGACTCAGTGTGCATCAGTTAGCCAATAAAGGAGCCCCCTTCCTGTTTGGCCCCAATGTCAGTGTTTTGGACATGAAGTCTACCGTGGTCTCATATGGCTGCCCCGAATGGAGTCTCACCCAGGCCGCGCTTGCCGACATACGCGATGAAATCTATGGCCTGCCCATCTGGGCTTTTGCTGGAGCTTCGGATGCCAAGGTTATGGATGCCCAGGCAGGAGCCGAAGCCATGTTCTCCATCATCAATGCCATGCTCTCTCGAGCTAACTTGATTCACGATGTGGGTTTTCTGGAATACGGGAGTACCTCTTCGCTTGAGATGGTGACGATGGCTGACGAACTGGTAGCCATGAGCCGCTTTTTTACCGGAGGGATTCCGGTCAATGGGGAAACCCTGGCTCTTGAAGTAATCGAAAGGGTGGCAAGCGGGGGTCCCGGTTCTATCTTTCTCATGGATGACCACACCTTTGAGCATTTCATGCAGGCACAGTTCCTGCCGAAGCTTTTGGACCGCTCCCGCTACGATTCTTGGGAAGAGGCCGGAGCCATGGACCTCTATCAGCGTTGCAATATAGAGGCGAAAAGGATACTATCAGACCATCAGGTGGAGCCCAAAACTGACAAGGTACTCCAAGGAATTGATCAAATTCTCCAAGCGAAGTGACCGGGAGTTCAACTATGGGAACGAGTTTGCCATACTACAGACCGCTTACACCTGAAGATGTGAAGCAGATCGACCAGACGGGGCGCCGGATACTGGAACGCATCGGTATCAGAATTTATGATAGCACTTTTCTCGATACGCTAAAAAAGGCGGGAGCAGAAGTCGATTATGACCATCAGAGGGTGCGCTTTGGAGGGGACTGGCTTGATGAAGTTTTAGCTCGTGCTCCCTCCCGTTTTACCCTCTATTCTCGAGACGGCCAAAATGACCTACATTTAGGGGAAGGCAAGGTCTACTTCGCTAACGGAGGACGGGTATTTCGTATTCTCGATATGGGAACAGGCGGTTACCGTCTCACCCTGCTCAGAGATGTAGCCCACACCGCCACCCTGGTAAATCACCTGGACTACATTCGTTTTTATGTCATCGCCTGTCAGGCCCACGATATCAAACCTGTAAATTATCACTTGCTTGACTTCTATCACGCCATTAACCACACCACGAAACATGTAATGGGGGGCTGTGACGATGTGCACGGCGTTAAGCAGATGTGGAAACTGGTAAGTATCATCGCCGGGGGAGAAGACAAACTACGAGAAAAGCCCTTCGTTTCGGTAATCACCAACCCTATAAGCCCCCTCACCATTGAGGCTAACACATTGAATCTTCTCCATTTCTGCACCACACACGGCATCCCCGTCACCTGTGCGCCAGCACCTATCGCCGGAGCCACCTCGCCGGCAACTCTAGCCGGGACCCTTTCCCAAATGCATGCAGAAGCGTTGGCCGGAGTAGCTATCGCCCAGGTATTCGCTCCCGGAGCCAAGGTGCTTTATGGCGCGGTCCCCACAAGCATGGATTTACGGAACATGGAATTCACCATGGGCTCAGTGGAGATGACGATGATGAACGCTGCTGCAGTCCAGCTAGCGAAGCTCTATAACTTGCCTATTTACGCTTCGGGCGGACTTACCGAGTCCAAAAGGCCCGATATCCAGGCAGGCATTGAAGAGGGTTTTTCTAATTTGGCGGTTGCCATGGCTGGAGCAGACTGCATTCACCTGGCAGCCGGAATACTGGATTCGGGCAATTCCATTTCCTGTGAACAGTTTGTCATCGACAATGAAATCATAGGAATGATTCACAGGATACTGGCGGGCATCAAGGTAAACGAAGCGACTCTGGGTTTCGATGTAATCGAGAAGGTCGGACCCGGTGGGAACTATGTCCTGGAAGACCACACTGTTGAACACATGATGGACGAATTCTTCTATCCCAAGCTTAGCGTGCGTTGTAACTTCGATATCTGGGAAGAAAGAGGCCGCCCTGACATGTTGAGCCGTGCCAACGAGCTAGTCGAAAAAATTCTGGACGAGGGTACGGAAGGTCTTTTGAGCCATGATTTAATCTCTGAGGTAAAAAAGGCTTTTCCCAGTAGTCGGAGGCTCTAATACGAAAATGTCGAACAAGACCGGAAACACCATACGTATCATTGCTTGCGCCGTCTTCAAACCAGCCCTTGACTATCTTCAGCTGGAAAAAAGATATGATAATCTGCGTTTGACCTATTTACCCTCCAATATGCATCTGAGACCGCAAGAGTTAAAAAATTGCTTGCTAAAAGAAATAACTTCCGCTCAAAAAAGGAATGAGCGGGTCATATGCCTTTACGGGGACTGTTTCCCCGATATCGGCGACTTTTGCGAACAGCACAGAGTGATTAAGGTACCCGGGCATTACTGCTATGAAATGCTGCTCGGCAGTGAGCGATTCAGGCGGCTCATTGACGAAATGGCGGGAACCTATTTTGCTGAAAAAGACCTTATTCTTAACTTCGAGGAATATTGTGTGAGACCCCTGGAACTCCACGACGAGGAAATACGAAAATATTGTTTTAAACAGTACCAGAGGTTGCTCTATGTGCGGCAGCCATCGGACCCGGACCTTATGCCCCAAGCTGGCGAAGTGGCCGAATTCTTAGAGTTATATCTGGACGTTAGTGATGCGGATTATTCACATCTCGAGAAAAAACTCGTCGAGTTGATTTAGCTCGGGTGGGAGTGGCAAAGATGAAAAAGCCCCAGAATCAACAACCTGAGAAGAAAAAACATTCTATCGAATCTCCTCCATCTGAGAAACGCAAAACGAAATACGTCCGGTTGAAGGTTTCACCTGATGACCTGTGGCTGAAGGTTCGCCACGGAGAGACTGTCTGGGAGGCGTTGCAAAAGGCGGATGTGGAACTGGGAGGGGAGTGCGGTGGACTGGGGAAATGTGGCAAATGCAAGGTCAAAATCCTTTCCTCGATAGGTCCCCCATCCAAGGAGGAAAAAGAGTTACTTGATGAGGAGGAGCTGAAACAGGGGATTCGCCTTGCTTGCCGCACCAAGATTGAAAAGGACCTGGTTATCTACGTCGGGGAACCCAGCCCTGACGCAGAATATTTTCAGATTCTCAGAAGCGGCTATCGACCCCTTTTGCAGCTTGAGCCGCTTGTCTACAAGCGGCTCATCACCTTGCCATCTGACCTTCAGGATGAGGGGCTTTCCGATTTGGACCGGATCAAACTGGTGCTGGGCCCCGAATATCAAGACCTGAAAGCCTCGCTTCACTGTCTTCGCACATTACCCCAGATGTTAAAGAGAACCCAGTCCCATGGAGCGGCAGTGCTTCATGATAGTTGCTTGATGGCTTGGCAGAACTGGGAGAAATTGAACTGCCACTACGGATTGGTCTTCGATATTGGTACGAGCACCCTGGTGGGTAAACTCATCGATTTGCAGGATGGAAGTGAAGTCGCCGCCGTTTGCCGTCTCAACAGTCAAATTAAGTATGGCACAAACGTCATTAGTCGCCTTCAGTATGTCAAAGAACACACAAACGGTCTGTGTATTCTGCACAATATTCTCATCAGGGACATAAATCACATCATTAAACGCCTTCTAGAAGTTGGTGGACTCGAGCCAAACGACATCTTTGTTGCCGTTGCTGCCGGCAACACAACCATGCAGCACTTGCTCCTGAGCTTGTCCCCCCTCGGGATCGCCGAGGCACCCTTTGCCCCTGTTTTGACCGATGGAGTGATTGTAAAAGCGGCAGACCTTGGTCTCAAACTACACCCGGAAGCCCTGTTTTATGTGATGCCCACCAAATCCGGCTACATTGGCGGAGACTTGATTAGTGTGGTACTGGCTTCCGGTGCTGCCGAACAGGAAGATGAAATTATACTGGGGCTGGATTTGGGCACCAACGGGGAGGTCTTCCTTGGGAATGGCAAGAGATTGCTGACTTGCTCAGCCGCTGCCGGTCCCGCCCTGGAGGGCGCCAGAATCTCCCAGGGAATGATTGCCAAGGCTGGAGCGATTGAGGGTGTCAGTTTTGAAGAAGGAGACCTTCATTATCTGGTCATTGGTAATATAAAGCCCAAAGGTATTTGCGGAAGCGGATTGGTAGAGCTAGTTGCCGTGCTCTTGGAGCTTGGCATCATCGATAGTGAGGGTTTAATTTGTCCCCCTCAAGTAGAAGTAGCAGAGAGTTTGAGGCCAAGAGTAATTGGTGATGGGGCAGGAGTCAATAACTTCCTCGTCGCTTCCGCAGAGGAAAGTTACGATGGTAAACCAGTCTATCTTACCCAAAAAGACGTTCGTGAGCTTCAACTCGCCAAGGGAGCTATCGCAGCTGGCATAAAAATCTTAATGGACGAAATGGGTATCAGCACCGAGGACATTGGACATGTATACCTCGCAGGGGCGCTCGGAAATTATGTTAACCCCAACAGCGCCATGGGCATCGGACTTATTCCCGATGTTGATCAGGGGATTATCTCCTCCTTAGGTAATGCTGCCAGCGCCGGGGCTTCCATGGTCCTTTTGTCCAAGGGTTACTGGCAGATGGCTGGTGAGCTTGGCGATTTCATTGAGCATGTTGAGCTTTCCTCCCGGCTCGATTTCAATGAATATTTTGTCGAGCAGATGGATTTTCCAAAAGAGAAGCAATTGGACCTTTACCGGGAAGAGGTTGGGGAGGATATGATGAAAGCAATTAAGGTTGGAGAGGTAATGACTCCCGATTTCCCTACAGTCTCTTCTAGTATATCTCTGGAAGAATTAAGAGAACGGTTGCGTGATACGGGTCATCATGGCTTTCCAGTTCTGGATGAGGAGGAGCGCCTATTTGGGTGTGCTACAATAGCCGACCTGGAGAGTGCTGTGCGAAGCGGGAAGACCGACCTTAAGGTAGGCGATATCGCTACCAGGGAACTTTTCGTGGCTTATCCCGACCAGACTTTATATGAGGTGTTACGAGCAACCAACAAAGATTATGGGCGTATCCCCGTTGTGGAACGACATGATAGAACCCACTTGATCGGGGTGTTGCGCCGCCATGACATGATGAAGGCATACCGCGAGAGAGTAGCACAAACAGAAAAGCTGAGTAACTGCTAAATTGTTGCCTGTGTCCATTCTGATCCTGTAGGCGACACGTGGGCACACGGCATGCTCTAACATTGCTCTTACTGCCTAACATGTAGGTCCAACTATACTACGTACTCAACGAAAGCTCGGAAGATTTACCATTGCACTTTAGCTTGAAATGTTGCTTAGAGGTAGTAACTAGGCAGTTTCACCCCATAGACTTTCATACCATTTGCGGTGCTCTTCACCTGCAATCTTTCGGTACTTTGCTGTGGTGTTGAAACTGGCATGGCCCAAATGCTCCTGAAGCAGTCTCAGTCCGTCGCCAGAGTCATCCAGCTTCATTGCGTGCACACTAAAGGCATCCCTAAGCCGATGAGGGCTAACGCCTCTTGCCCTGCCTGTTTCTGGATTGACCAAATCTGGAAGGTCAGCTCTTTTGGCACAATCTCTGAACCCGACATCGGTGTGCTTGTCAGGCTGAGCCAGAAGCCTTATGGCTTCTATCTCGGTAAATGTGGGTACCACCTTCGTGGGTACTTTGGGCATTCTTACTCTCTCCATAGGATTGTGATCGATGAATCCCTCGCCGTAGAGGAAGCCGAAGAACGCCCGTATCGCCCTGGCATAGGTTTGGATAGATTGAGCCGATATCCTTTGCTGCATGGGCTTGTTGTAGGGATGATTGATAAACTTGGGCCTTTGCTTGAGGGCAATGATAAACCCTCTCAGGTCGTTGGCAGTGATAGCATTGATATCTTAGCTAGTGCCCAGGTATTCGCCGAAGTAGGTCACACTTGACATAATCCAACGGATGGTCTTGGGGCTTTTTCCCTCAGCCTGGGCACAAATACGATAAGATGCCAGAGCATCAGACAAAGTGACCAATTGAGACTCCTTACCCTGACAGCTTAAATCATGGTAGGGGAAAGGTCTACAACATTGCGCTACATTGTGTTCGTTTTTGGGGAAAGCAGCTGCTCTAGCTAGCTTTGGTGGCGTCCCTGGAGGGATTCGAACCCACGACCCGCCGCTTAGAAGGCAGCTGGGCTATTTGGGGGACTTTTTTCAAATTGTGAGGCTGGCTTAACCCGGAGACCTAGACAAAATCCGCCGAAGCAGTTGGTCTTTTTCCGAGTTATCACCTCCTTCCTTCAAGATAAGGGAATATGCCTCGACCTCATAGTCCGTACACCTATTTTGAACAAAGAAATCTGCAAAGTCAAGGATTTCTGACCAAACCTAGTTACAACGCAGGCTAGACCAGTTAGGTTAATTTACAGATCCTCTCAAAGGTAACAATCCAAGCAATTGTTACCT
>Ga0114921_10000322_pt1 | contig 20301 bp, 22 predicted proteins | sample BentaG_FD_87016 | JGI IMG/M metagenome (GOLD analysis project Ga0114921, IMG submission 87016) | Deep subsurface microbial communities from South Atlantic Ocean to uncover new lineages of life (NeLLi) - Benguela_00093 metaG | ecosystem: Environmental > Aquatic > Marine > Oceanic > Sediment ... | reverse complement strand
GATTTTATCTTCAGTAAAATTGCTAAAAATGTGTTACCTAATTACTGAGCAGAAACAACCAGTCCCCACAAGTAATTACTTCCCTCTTGATTTCATTGTATCCTTAAATCTAAACTAAGGATGGTAAATTAGGTCAAAGGCTAAAGTGAAAGAGTGGAAACTCATAGTGGACAAGATTCCCCTTAAGGGATCCTTGAATATGGCTGTAGACGAATACCTTTTCCGTTCCCTTGAAGAGAATTATCAAACTTACCTTAGGTTTTACCAGTGGGAAAAGCCAACGGTTTCCCTTGGCTATTTTCAGAATATAGGGAAAGTTATCGATGTGGATTATTGTCAGGAACATGGTATTGATATTGTCAGAAGAATAACTGGAGGGAAATTGGTCTTGCATCATAAAGAAATCACTTATTCTGTTTGCTCTTCGGATAATAAAACATTCACGCCGCGGCTTGCCGATTCTTATAAATTGATATCTCAAGCTCTCATGTTAGGTTTAGCCAATATGGGATTAAATCCTTCCCTGGCTGCTGATCCTCCTTCAGCTTATGTCCGGGGGAATCTGCCTTGTTTTTCCTATCCTGCCCGGAATGAAATTGAAGTGAAGGGGAAAAAAATAGTTGGCAGTGCTCAGAAAAGAATTGGAACTCATTTTATACAGCACGGCTCAATCCCTCTCGAAGAAGATGAAGGACTTTTAGGACTGGTCTCATCCTTGAAAGAAAAGGAATCAAAGGTCCGCATGACCTCTCTTTTTCAAGCTTTAAGGAGAAAAGTCAGTTTTGAATGGGCAGTTGAGCATCTGACGGCAGGATTTTCTGAATATTTTGGAGTAAGGCTGAAACCAAGAATTTTTAATGAGAGGGAAATGGAAAGAATCTTCAAGATTCAAACGCAGCGCTATGAAAATAGAGATTGGACTTTCTTTCAAAAGGTGAGTTGATTTTTTTATTTTTAGGTGATAGTATTTTTCAAAGAAAGAAAGAGCTACAGAGCAATGAATGAAGTTGAAGAGTTGTCAAAAGTAAATGTTAAGGAGTTGCCTGTTTTAAAGCAGCACCTTCTTGATGATTTGCATCAGCATGTTTTAAAAAACCTTTACCTTGAGCTGGGAACAGGACCTGTTCTCTATCTTCTTTCTCCTTCTTATTCTGTTTTAAACCCTACTCCCAACGATACCATCAATGATTTTATCGCCAAGAAAGATACTCTTCTCAATTTTATCAAAGAGTACATTATTCAGGGTCTGGCTAATTATTCAGTTCTTTTAGATGTAAACAGCTATTTTGTCGAGCAGAATAATTATATGGTTTTGGCCAGATTGAGGGAGAGGGAATCAGATGGCAGGAAATATGAAATTAAATTTTACACTCATTCTCCCCTGGAGTTGATTACTCATTACGAGGATAAAATTTATATTGGCAGGGATTTCATTGATCTCTTCCATTTCAGGAGAAAATATTTAGGAGTTAAAGAACTGATCACTTCCATCAAAGACCAGAATGATGTTTTACTTGATAAAGCTGAGGAAAAATTGAAAAGCCCTTTAGAGTATAAATCCTTTTTCCAGGAGATAAAGGAATTGGTAACTGAATTGCGCGGCGAAAGTTTGTTAAGTCTTCAGTCCCTTCCTCCTTATCTTGATTTCAACAAATTGAATGGTAAAGATCTGATCGATATTAATGCCCAGTATCGAACAATCAATCATTATTTGATTGAGCTTAGAGACGAGGTGGCTGAATTTGACAATTTACTGCGGCGCAACGAGGAAACAGATTTTGTCCGTTATGTGACAAAATACAAGAAGGATCTAACGAATATTATTTCTTATTTTAATATCAGAATAAACGGCTGTTTGACAGAGAAAATTTATAATTTCAAATACTGATTATTCTTTAACTACAATATCACCATAGCTCGTTGAGAGAAAGACCGAAGGCTTATCTTTCTCTTGGAGAAAGGCCTTAACAATTGAAGTTCGACCTTCCTCCCAGCGTGAAATCTCTGCTGGGAGATTCCATTTAACCTCTCCGCTTATTGCTCGAGCTTCAAAAGGATGCTTTTTTCCTTTAGGCCAGAAAAATTTTATTGCTCCGTATTCACTTTTCACTTGGATAGGGTGACTGATGAAAACAGGGTCAAGAATTGTATCTCCATGATTGTTGAGAATGGATGTTTTCGCTGAAAATTCAGTAAGTTCAATGTTCTTGTAAGAAGAAGAGATAGAGATTTGTTCCCCGACAATCTTCCTTCCAGAGATAGCTAAACTCTTACCTTTAATATCAATATTCCCTTCAATGTTGTTCAGATTAGCCTTCGTGTGGTTATTGGTTATTTTCAAATCTCCCTGAACTCCGTCTACTTCTACTTCAGAGTGGTGCCCTGTAATTGTTGTTGCGCCCACATCATGGAGAGTTATTTTTTCATAAGAATTCTCGACTTCAACCTCTGCCTTCAATCCGTAGCCATAAATTTCTGTATGGGGACTCTCTATATCAACTTTTTGAGAGATATTTTCTAAGTAAATTTTCCCATTTCTGTGGTTAATTTTCGTTCCACCCTTTACATTTTTGACAAACACTGTTGAGTGTTTACTCTCTATTTGGCAGTCGGATTGAACATTTTCTAGGTCTATGTCTTCATAACTGTTTTCAACATAGAGTTCTCCCCCTACTTCTGAAAGGATAATTTCACCGTGGCGGTTTTTTATTTTTGTTTTGCCTACCTTTGAAGCTTTAACAAGACCATAAGAATTATCCACTTCAATATCCATGCCTTGAGGGATGGATATTCTGAAGTTTGTGCGGAAGTTCTTCTTCTTGAATTCACTGCGATTTGTTGTGATTTTCACTAGATCTTCATCCTCATTAACAATCATCTTAAGATTTTCTGAGACTTCCCTGGCTTGTTCTTCGTCTTTACGCCAAATTTTTTTCTGAAAAGTTATTGTTATTTTTTCCTCTTCTGTTCCTTGAATCTCAATTTCTCCATGGGAATTGATGATCTGAAGCTGGGAAGGTACAGGGAAAGAAAGTTTGACTTCCTGGAATTCCTCGAAGGTGAATTCTTCGAGGTTCCAGAAGAAACCCTCTCCGAAATCAATAGTAAAACCAAATTTGCCAGTGTGAGCATAGTAGGAGAATGATCCAGCCGCAATAATAAGAATCAAGATAATAATTTCCTTTATTTTCATTTTTTGTCCTTGTTAAGTTTTGGATTTTTCTCGCTTTTCCTTTATCCCAAAATAGAGCTTCCAGATTCCCCAAGCTACAAGGACCAGGGGCCAGAGACGGGCTATTAAGTCCCAGATGTTAACGTGAATACGCGGCAACAAAAAAACAAGGCCGATGACTATGAGGATGAGTCCCCAGGCCAGCGGTTCTTTTCGTTTGTATTTAGCCATTTTATCCTCCTCAACTTTGTCTTTTCATTTTTTGGAAAAATAATCTACGATGAGTTTTAGGCCGATGCCAACAACTGCAACAGGCCAGAGATTAAACACGTCATCATAGCTTATCAGCTCAGTATTTCCAGCTAGAAGGAAAATGCCGCCTAAGAGCATCAAAATTATTCCCCAGAGGATTGATCCAGATTTAACCTCAAGGAATATTTCTTCTGTTTCAATAGCTTCTTCTTTTCCTTCCGCAAGGATTCTTCTGTTTATGCTTTTGGCAGTTTGGACGGCTTCGGTTATCATATAGACGCAAAAGGCTACGAACAGGAACGCAGTGAAAGGTTGGGGTGCTCCCTGACCCATCATCGTTATTATTCCTCCGTAGATGATGATAAAAATTATCCCCTTAAAGAGCTGGCTGTTATAGATGGCTCCTATTCCTGGAATAAGAGCCAAAAATCCAGCAAGGCCAGGAGATTTCAAGGGCTTTCTCTGGTAAGTGGTTTTTTCTACCATTTTAAACCTCCATTCAATTTATATATTTATAGTTTAATACTCGTCTTCACTTAAAAAATCTGACTTTTTTTGTTGGAGAGAATCGAGGAAATTTTCTTTAAGAGAGATTAAATTGTCTTTATAAAAGTCTGCTTTGGTGTACAGTTTTTCAATCTTACTGTAACCAAGATGAATCTGCTTATCTATTGATTTATTGATGGAATGCTTATCCGGGTGAAAGTTATAAAAAGAAAAAAGGATTAAAAACAGACTGGCAACAGCAAAAACAGGTTGAAGGGATGGCCGCAGGAGAAAGTCAAGACTGATTTTGAATTCTTTCTTTTTACCCGGGAGAGAATAGAGTTTTTTCAATAAATTCTGTCTCACTTCCAGTTCTGGAAAGTCACCCAAGGATTTCTTTGCTTCTTCCATACAGGAGAAAAGAGAGGAGCAGTTTGGGCATGTTTTGAGATGATTTTCAATCGCAACTTTTTCTTGGGAGCCAAGCTCATCCTCTAAATAAGGAGATAAGAGTTCTTCTATTTTTTCACATGTCATATTTTCTCTCCTTTTTTTCTTTCAATATTTTTGCCAGTTGGAGTCTGCCTCTGTTCACCCTGGACTTTATTGTCCCTAAAGGAAGGCTCATGATTTCTGCTATCTCCTCGTATTTTTTCCCCTGTATATCTCTGAGTATGACTGCTATTCGAATTTCTGAAGAAAGATGGTTGAGGCTTTCCCAAATTAGTCTTTTGCTTTCTTTCCTGATGACTGCATTCTCAGGACTATCATAGGTGGGAGAGGCTAAAAAATATTCTTCAAAGTCATCCCTCTTTGTTTTTTCCCACTTGGTTCTTCGGTACTCGTCAATAATGTAATTTTTGGCCAGAGTTAAGAGCCAGGCAGTGAAGTTTTTTTCAGAATCATACTTAGAGAGAGTGTTAAAAAGCTTGGCAAAGATGTCCTGGGTCAGGTCTTCTGCTTCTTGGTAGATTCCCGAAAATTGATAGGCCATGTTGAATATCTTTTTAGAGTAAGTATTAATGAGCATTTCCCAGGCTCCTTCCTTACCTTCTAAGCAATCTTGAATTAATATGCTTATATTTATTTTCACTCAATTCACCTTGATAGACGAGAATTGGGAAAAAATAGTTCCGTAAAAATTGAAAAAAAACTGGGCAAGCAAGAAAAGCACATTTATCACCTTTATAGTTTTCTTTTATTCCATTGTCAAATAGGGTCAGGTTTACACTTTTAACTTTTTTCTCGGAGATAAAACAAATGGCAAAGGAATCTATTCCAGAGAGATCTTCTATCCCTAAAATCGAAAAAGATAAAAGTGTAAACTTGACTTAGAAAGCGAGATATGACAGGATATTTGCTAGTTTATTGCTTAATTTTCTTTTTTGTTTTTCAAATCTCACTCATGTCAGGCTATAAAACTCTTTCAGAATTTAAAGGGAGGCCCTAAATGGAAGGTATTGTTGGATATGGTGCGTATATTCCGCGGAATAGAATCAAAGTAGAAGAAATTGCTAAGGTCTGGGGAGCAGATGCTCCCAGCTACAAGAAAGGATTAATGCTGGAAGAAAAATCTGTTCCTTCCCCTGATCAGGACACCATTACCATGTCCGTGGAAGCAGCCAAGGACGCCTTAAAAAGAGCCCTCATCAATCCTAAAGAAATCGGCGCTGTCTATATAGGCTCTGAATCCCATCCTTATGCAGTCAAGCCGAGTGGTACGGTTTTGGCCGAAGCTCTGGGAGCAACACCAGAGGTCCACACGGCTGATTTTGAATTTGCCTGCAAAGCTGGGACAGAGGGGATGTTTGTGGCTTTAAGCTTGGTTAAAGCTGGAGAAATTAAGTATGGTTTGGCTGTTGGAGCCGATACATCTCAAGGAGCTCCCGGGGATGCCCTTGAGTATTCTGCTGCAGCTGGAGCAGCCGCCTTTATTTTTGGCCAAGAAAAGATAGTGGCCAAGGCAGTTGAGACCTACTCTTACATGACTGATACTCCTGATTTTTGGCGGCGCGAGTACCAATATTATCCTCAGCATGGAGGACGATTTACTGGTGATCCTGCCTATTTCAAGCATATTATAGGGGCAGGTAAGGGAATAATGGATAAAGCTGGGATGAAGCCTTCTGATTTTAACTATGTCATTTTTCACCAGCCAAACGGAAAATTCCCTTTTAGAGTGGGCAAGATGTTGGGGTTCAAGAAAAAACAGATTGAACCTGGCTGGCTGGTCTCCAAACTGGGAAACACTTATTCTGGCTCTTCCCCCCTGGGCCTGACTGCGGTTCTGGATATTGCTGAACCAGGAGAAAGGATTCTTATTATTTCTTATGGCTCAGGGGCTGGGAGTGATGCTTTCGTCTTTGAAACCATGGAAAGAATTGATGAAGTAAGGGATCTGGCCGCAAAAACAAGAGATTTGTTGGATAAGAATAAAAATTACCTTGAATATGGTGAGTACGCCAAGTTCCGTCAAAAAATCAAAAAGGCGATTTAGGAGGGAGGAATGAGAGAAGTTGCTGTTATTGGTGTGGGGATGACAAAATGGGGAGAACTCTGGGAGAAATCTTTAAGGACAATTTTTGTGGAAACAGCTCTCCTTGCTCTGGATGATGCCGGCGTCGAGCGGATTGATTCTATGTACGTGGGTTCCATGTCATCAGGTCTTTTCGTAGGGCAGGAGCATATTGCCTCTCTGCTGGCAGATTATTTAGGCCAGGCTCCTGTTCCTTCGGCGAGGGTAGAAACAGCCTGTGCTTCAGGAGGCCTTGCTCTGAGACTCGGATTTATGGAAGTTGCCTCAGGTATGAGCGATGTGGTCCTTGTCAGCGGTGTAGAGAAGATGACCGATGTCAGTGGCTATGAGGCAACTTATGCTTTGGGAACAGCCGGAGACCAGGAATACGAAGGTTATATCGGAATCACTTTTCCCGGGCTATACGCATTAATAGCCAGTGCTCATATGGAAAAGTATGGAACGACAAGGGAACAACTGGCCATGGTTGCAGTGAAGAACCATCGTAATGGTTCTAAGAATCCCCTGGCGCAATTTCCCTTTGAGATTACTGTGGATTCGGTTTTGAATTCCGTAATGGTCGCTGATCCGCTGAGAATCCTGGATTGTTCGCCCATTACTGATGGGGCTGCAGCCGCTGTTCTCTGTCCTGTAGAGATGGCCCAAAAAATGAATAAACTTATTATTAAAATCATCGGGACTGGCCACGCCACCGATACAATTGCTCTGAGTTCAAGAAAGGATATTACCTGGATTGAAGCAACCTATCAGGCGGCCAAGCAGGCTTACTCTATGGCTCAGAAAAAACCTGAAGATATCGATATTCTCGAGGTCCATGATTGTTTCACTATAGCTGAAATCTGTGTTCTTGAAGCCCTGGGGATCGTGGAAAAGGGAAAAGGTGGAGACGCAGTCGAGCAGGGCATGACTTCTCTTGAAGGAGAAATTCCAGTCAACACAAGCGGTGGCCTAAAAGCCAAAGGCCATCCTGTGGGAGCAACCGGCGTGGCTCAGGTTGCCGAGATCGTCAAACAGCTCCGCGGGGAAGCAGGGGAGAGACAGGTCAAGGAGGCAAGAATTGGGATGACCCAAAATATGGGCGGAAGCGGTGGCAGTTCAGTTGTTCACATATTTGAGAAAGAATAGGGAAGGAGGAGAAAATGACAACACCATCGAGATATTGGCGGGAAATTCCTCAAAGGTACAGACTTGAAGCCAATAAATGCAAAAATTGTGGAATTGTTTTCTTTCCTCCGCGTTTGATTTGTCCGCAGTGTAGAAAGCGAGATTTGGAGGAAACAAAGCTGGCTGAGAAAGGAAAAGTCCTCTTTTTTACTATTATCCGGGTTCCTCCTCGCCAGTTTGTCGATCAGGCTCCCTATGCTGTAGGAATAGTCAAACTTGATGGCGGAGTGAATTTAACAGGCCAGATTGTTGATTGTGACTTTGAGGATTTGAAAATTGGCCTGAGGGTCAAGATAGAATTCAGAAAGATTTTTGAGGAGGGAGAGTCAGGCATTCTTTGCTATGGCTACAAGTTCGTACCGGAATAAATAAAAGCTAGAAAGGTTAGAAAAGTACGAACAGGAAGAAGGAAGCGCTGAATAGTAATGGATAATTGGTAAGAAGACAGAAGACAGAGATCGGAAAAGTTACACGGAATTATTGAGTCATGGAGAGGGCAAGGGTTTGGTTCATCAAGCCAACACTGAGTAAATCACAAGAGGCAAGAACCAAGCATCAATAGTAAAGGTAAGGAATAAGGGAGAGACCGGAAAACAAAAATTTTTTAATTTGTCTTTGCGAGGAAAGTACTGAGGTGATAATCTCACCTTTAATTATCAGCAATCAGCTTTCAGTTCTCAGAATGAAAGAGCAAAGGTGAGGGATGATTGACTTTTCTAGCTTGATTGCACGTCTAACGGGTCTCGTTCTCAATAATTTGAGAGGTAATCATGTATAGAATCGAAAGTAAGATTGACACTCAGAGCAAGGAGTATAAAAAGAATTTTGATTACATGAAAAAGGTTGTGGAGGAATACCAGGAAAGGCTGGCTGAGGTTCGAGAAGGAGGTCCTGTAAAATACAGAGAGCTTCATAAGTCCAGAGGAAAATTGTTGCCAAGGGAGAGATTGGAGAAACTCATCGACCCCAATACTCCTTTTCTGGAGCTGACTCCTTTAGCAGCCTATGAAATGTATGATAACGAAGCCCCGGGGGCAGGTATAATCACAGGAATCGGTGTAATCCATGGGCGTGAAGTTTTAGTTTTGGCTAATGATGCCACTGTCAAGGGAGGTACTTATTTTCCCCTGACCATCAAGAAGCATGTCAGAGCCCAGGAAGTTGCCCTGGAGAACCGCCTCCCCTGCATTTACTTGGTAGATTCAGGAGGGATATTTCTTCCTCGTCAATCCGGAACATTTGCTGACAAGGAATATTTTGGTCGAATTTTTTACAATCAAGCTCGCCTTTCTGCTCTGGGCATTCCTCAGATATCAATCGTCATGGGTTCCTGTACGGCCGGAGGTGCCTATGTGCCGGCCATGAGCGATGAAACGGTTATTGTTCGCAAACAAGGCACGATTTTTATCGGAGGACCGCCTTTGGTCAAGGCTGCTACAGGTGAGGAAGTTACAGATGAAGATTTAGGAGGGGCTGATGTTCACTGTCGAATTTCGGGTGTATCAGATTATTATGCCCTCAATGATGAACATGCATTGGAGATTGCCCGGAATATTGTCGAAACACTGGATCCGTCGAAAAAGTTCCAGCTGGATATTGCCGAACCAGAAGATCCCTATTATGACCCGGAGGAGATCTACGGAATTGTTCCCAAGGATTTGAGGAAAACCTTCAACATCAAAGAAATTATCGCCAGGATAGTGGATGGAAGTCGGTTTCAGGAATTTAAAGAATTATACGGTCAAACCCTTGTTTGCGGTTTTGCCCGGATCATGGGCTATCCTGTAGGCATCCTAGCCAGCAACGGCGTTTTGTTTTCTGAAAGTTCTCTCAAAGGAGCTCATTTTGTTACTCTTTGTGCCATGCGGAGGGTTCCTCTTATCTTTCTCCAGAATATAACCGGCTTTATCGTGGGAAAGCAGTATGAGCATGGAGGAATTGCCAAGGACGGGGCTAAGTTGGTTCATGCTGTAGCAAATGCGGATGTCCCCAAGTTTACGGTGATTGTGGGCGGCTCTTATGGGGCTGGCAATTATGCCATGTGTGGCCGGGCTTATGCCCCTCGCTTGCTCTGGATGTGGGCCAATGCCCGCATAAGTGTCATGGGTGGTGAGCAGGCAGCTAATGTTTTGCTTATAGTCAAAATAAAGAAGCTGAAAGATCAGGGTAAGAAAATGACTAAAGAAGAAAAGGAAAAGTTAATGAAACCTATCCTGGAGAAATATGAGTATGAAGCCAGCCCTTATTTCAGCACGGCCCGGCTCTGGGACGATGGCCTTCTCGATCCCTTAGAAACAAGGGAAGCCCTTGCTTTAGGCATATCCATGAGCCTCAATGCTCCTATCCCCGACTATAAAGTTGGAATTTTCAGGATGTGAGATGAAAAAGAAAGCCTACAAAACAATTGCCTTTTCAAAGGCTGAAGGAATTTCCCGCATCATACTCGATCGGCCTGAGGTTCACAATGCCTTCAATTCTCTCCTGATTTCAGAGCTTGATGATGCCTTTGAGAAGGTTATGGAAGATAAATCCATCAGGGTTGTTATCTTGACCGGCCGGGGAAAATCTTTCTGCTCAGGGGCTGATATAAACTGGATGCGGGAGATCGTCCATTATTCCTACGAGCAGAATTTGGAGGAATCCCTTCAGTTGGCGAATGTCCTCCATAAAATCTATGTCCTGCCCAAGCCCACGATTGCCATGGTTAACGGGACAGCTATCGGAGGAGGCACAGGATTTCTCTCCGCTTGCGATATGGCTGTGGCCTCTGAAGAAGCTAAATTTGGCTTGAGCGAAGTTAAGATCGGTCTTGTCCCGGCTGCCATCTCTCCTTATGTTATCCGGAAGATAGGGGAGAGCAAGGCCAGGGAGTATTTTTTGACGGGAAAAAGAATCTCGGCTCAAAAGGCCCTTGAAATAGGACTTATTAACCAAGTTGTTCCCTATAAGAAACTGGAGGAAACAGTCGATGAGCTAATCCATTTTCTTCTTACTTCTGGTTCTGAAGCTATTGCGAGTTGCAAAGAGCTGATCCAAAACATACCTGGCATGAGCTTTGAGGAGGCGAAGGAATATACAGCCCGAATGATTGCCAATTTGAGAGTGAGTGATGAAGGTCAGGAAGGAATGGCAGCCTTTCTGGAGAAGAGAAAACCCAAGTGGGCACAATTTAGTAAGAAGTAAACAGTAAGCATTAAGAAGAATGAATTTGTAGAGGTTTGATTTATCAAATCCTCACTGAACAAGCTGGATAAACTAGATAGACTAGATACACGAAATAGACGAAAAAAACGAGATAAGCGAAACGGGCTAAAGAAATGTTTAAAAAAATACTCATTGCGAACAGGGGGGAGATTGCTGTCAGAATCATCAAAGCCTGCCAGGAGATGACCATTCCGACAGTAGCTGTTTATTCAGAAGCTGACCGGGACAGCCTTCATGTTCAATTGGCAGATGAGGCTCTAGGCATTGGTCCAGCTCCTGCCGTTGAAAGCTACCTTAACATGGACAGAATCATTCAGACTGCTCATCAGACTGGCTCTGAAGCCATTCACCCTGGATATGGTTTTCTGGCTGAGAATGCGGAATTTGCCAGGAGATGTGAGAAAGAAAACATTGTTTTCATCGGACCCAATTCCAAAGCCCTGAGACTTGTTGGGGATAAAGTTCGCTCTCGCCAGACAATGGAGAAGGCTGGAGTTGCGATTATCCCTGGAATGAAAAGAATGGCCAGGCATTTCTCCGAGTATGAGTTAGAGGCAAAAAAAATAGGTTATCCGGTGATGATTAAGGCTTCAGCAGGCGGTGGTGGAAAGGGGATGAGGATTGTTTATGACCCGAAAGAATTGAAGTCTTTCCTTGAAGCCGGGAGGCGAGAAGCAAAGTCAGCCTTTGGCGATGAGTCTGTCTATCTGGAAAAGTACATCGAGGAGCCGAGGCATGTCGAATTTCAGGTTATAGCTGACAATCATGGAAACACGGTGCATCTTTTTGAACGAGAATGCTCCATCCAGAGAAGACATCAAAAAATAGTAGAGGAGACTCCCTCTCGAGCTTTAGACCAGAAGCTTCGTTCTTGTATGGGAGAAACAGCGAAAAAAGTCATTCAGGTCTCCGGGTATAACAATGCGGGAACAGTCGAATTCCTCCTAGATCAAAATAAGAATTTTTATTTCCTGGAAGTCAATGCCCGCCTCCAGGTTGAACACCCTGTAACAGAGCTGACCACAGGTGTTGATCTGGTGCACCAGCAGATTTTGATTGCTTCTGGAGAAAAACTCTCTTTTAAACAAGAAGATTTGCAGCAGAAGGGACATTCTATTGAATGTCGAATCTATGCGGAAGACCCTGCTGCCAATTTTCTTCCTTCTTCTGGCAAAGTGCTCTTCCTCAAGGAACCGAAAGGTCCAGGCGTTCGTCATGATTGTGGTATTTACAGCGGCTGTGATGTGCCGATCTTTTATGACCCTATTTTGGCCAAGCTCATTGTCTGGGCAGAAAACAGAGAAATGGCCTGCCAGAGAATGGTTAATGCCCTGAATGATTATGTTGTTTTGGGGATAAAGACAACCATTGATTTTCTCAAGGATGTCATCGGTCATCCCCAGTTCAAGGCAGGAAAAACAACAACTGGTTTTATCAAAACATATTTTGATAAATGGGAAGGGAAAGAAAAGACAGATGAAAATCTGAAACTGGCTCTGGTGGCCTCAGCCTTTGATAGTATCAATAGAACCTACACCGGAAAAGGCGAAAAGGCTCTTCAGGAAAAAGTTTTTTCTCCCTGGCAGACTCTTGGTAAATGGCGACTTGGAAGAGGGAAATAAGGTGGAGTTCGAATTTCTGGTAGATAACACATTACACAAAATATCTCTTGAAAAGAAAGGAAATATCTTTGTTGTTTCAGAGGGAGAGAGAAACTTTGAAGCAGATATCCGGTATATCTCTCCAAACGCTGTTTCTATTTTAATCGACGGTCGCTCCTACCAGGTTTATTTTGCCAGGGAAAAAGAGAAGAGATATTTTTACCTTGAAGGACAGAAGTTTGTTGTTCAAGAGCCTCTCGAGAGTGGCCAGAGTTTCGAAAAAGATGAGGAAAAATCTCGAGAAGATGAGTTTGTGGTGAAAGCTCCGATGCCTGGAAAGGTTATAAAAATTAATGTTTCTGAAAAAGAAGAAGTCAGAAAGAATCAAACTCTGGCCATAGTAGAAGCCATGAAAATGGAAAACGAGATAAAATCTTCTATCGAAGGTTATGTGAAGAAGATTTTTGTATCTGCGGGGGACCTTGTCGATTCTGAGAAACCCCTTATGGAACTCGGGAAATTATAGGGGCATTTTGGTGAAATAAAGGATCCAAAGAACAGAAAAAAATTAGTCCGCACGCCATAAGATATCTATTAACCTCTTTTCCCTTCGGAGTTATAGAATAACATTCATAATTGTCTAAAATAATTTAATCGGTTAAACTGATTATATTGAGTTGTGGAGTCGCAGAATAACGGAAATAGAATGCAACTTTTTTAGATAAAGGGAAGTTTAAAGAAAATGAGTATGGATGAGCAAGAGTTGGTTCGCCAGATTCAAGAAGGTGACGAGATGGCTTTTACAGAAATAGTCAAAACTTACAAGAACAAGATTGTCAATTACCTCTACCAGCTTACAGGTAATTATCAAAAAGCAGTGGATCTCTCTCAGGAGACCTTCATGAGAGTTTTTTTCAAAGCCCATAAATACAAGCCGATTGCTCCTTTTTCTTCCTGGATTTTCGCCATTGCCTCAAATCTGGCTAAAACAGAACTAAAAAAAGCACAAAGAGTATCAATTGTCTATCTTGATGATCTCCATAATAGTCATAAAAGGGGTGCCTTTGTCGAAAATCCTTATGACTCTGGTTTGACGAGAAATATAAAACAGGCTTTAAACTCCCTCCACCCACGCTACAGAATTCCAGTCGTTCTAAAAGATATGGAAGGTTTCTCCTTGGAAGAGATTGCTCAGATTCTAAAGAGGCCCGTGGGTACGATAAAGGCAAGAATCAGTCGAGGGAGAAATTATTTAAAAATAGAATTGGAGAAAGCTTTATAGGAGAAGAATAGATATCCTATGAATAAGGAGAATGAATATGGAAGAGCTTGATCTTCTGAAAAAATTAGAGAGGGTAAACGCTCCTCCTGATTTTGAACAAAGAGTACTGGCTCTTTTATCTACAAGGAGAGAAAAGAAAAAAACAATGATGAAAAACCTGCGTCTTTCCTTTGCAGGAGCCTTTGCCCTTTTTCTTGTAGTTTTTATCGTAATCAATGTGTTTGTTTTTCAGAAGAAAGGAGCTTTGGATTTTGTTGACTTAGAGAAGAATATTCCATCAAATTTTAAAAAAGGTGAAGCCTGGGAAACAAGAAATTATATTCCAATTATTGAGGCTGTCGATTATTCGACCGAGATTCAGAGCCTTTCTTATGAACCACAAACAATATATATCCTGGAACAGGTTTCTGAAGATTACAGAGAAAAAATAAAATATTAAGGAGGTTCAATCAAGATGAAGAGCAAGATTAAAATTATCATCGTCATAACAGCACTCTTCATGTTCTTCTTTCTAAATTTAAAGGCAGAGCCAGTTTCGTCCTTGGGCAACAGTGAGAAGAAGATCGAGGATGTAACTAAGAAAGTTTTTCCTTCAGTAGTTAGGGTTGAGGCTAGAAATAGAACGAAAAAAGTAGCCACAGGAGTTGTCTTTGATAAGAAGGGACATATAGTGACTACAGCCCTAATTTCACCCCGGGATGAAAAGATCACAGTCATCACATCTGAAGGAAAAAGAATCGAAGCCGAGTTTATGGGCATGGATTATGAAACGCATATAGCCCTCCTTCGAGTTAAAGAGGGAAAGCTTATGCCCATCACCACCGGAAAGGCAAAAAAGCTATCTGCCGGGTCATGGATAGGTGTTGTCAGTATTTCCCCTGAAGGTACTCCATCAATCACTCAAGGTATTGTAAGCTCTATTGCTGGAGACAAGATCCGGTTAAATGTTTGGGTCATGCCTGGTTCGAGTGGATGCCCTGTAGTGACCAGGGCAGGTCAGATGATTGGATTGCTCAGGGGAATATATTTTGATGATAAACCCATTGTTTTTGAATTCCGAGAAAAAGAATTAGTAGGATCAGGTTATGTGTTAAGCAAGGCAGAAGCTCCCTCTTCTGGTATGGCTCTGGCCGTTCCTATTGAAGTTGTAAAAACAGTTGCCTCAGAAATAAAGGAGAAAGGAAAAGTAGAAAGGGGATGGCTGGGCGTCTCTATAACAGATGATGGAGATGGCCAGGTGAAAATTGTTGATGTTGAAAGGGAAAGTCCAGCAGAACTGGCAGGACTTAAAGAAGGGGACATTATTCTCAGAGTTGAAGGAAAGGAGATTACAAGCGCTAAGATATTGGCCTCTGAGATCAGAAAAAGAAAACCTGGGCAAAACATTACCTTAGAAATCGAGAGAGACGGAAAAAAGATGGAAGTTAAAGTCAAATTAGGGGAGTATCCAGAAAGAGAGATAAAAAAAGAGTTTGAATTAAAGTTTCCTCGGCTTTTTCCCCCTGCTCCCCCAAAATCTCCCAAAGCTCCTAAATCATTCAAAGCTCCCGAACCCCCCAAAATCTGGCCGAAGGAGTGGTTTTATCAAAGCTGGGAAAGCAGAAAATACATCGGTGTTTATTTAGAAGAGATCGAAAGGGAGCTTTCTGAGCATTTTGGCCTAAAAGAAGGCAGGGGCCTTTTGGTCTCAAAGTTCAGCGAGGATAGTGCTGCAGAAAGGGCAGGATTGAAAGTGGGAGATGTCATCATCAAAGCTGATGGCGTCCGAGTTGAAACTGTTGAGGGTTTAAGCGAATTAATCCAGGACAAGAAAAAAGGAGAAAAAGTTAAAATAGAGTTTTTAAGGAATAAAAAGAGAAAGAGTATTGAAGTTGCGATTGCAGAGGAAAAAAGAGGAGGCATTTTTGGTGGTTTTTATTCTTCAAAGGATTGGGATGATTATTTAAAACCCTGGGAGAAATACTCCAAAGAATGGAAGGAGCAGTACAAAAAGTGGCAGGAAAAGTATGATAAGAATATGCAGGAAAGAATGAAAAAACTCAGAGAATCTATTTTTGATAAGAGCAGAAAAGCTGCAGAAAAAATTGAGCTGCTTTTATTAAGAGAATATAGGACTCAAAGAGTCTAAAAGAATAGAGCCTGCTCCTGTTTCAGTTCCATCTCTCAAAGGGGAGGTAAAAAGATAAGCTCTTTTCCTCCCCTTTTCTCTTTTATCTTCTTTCAGGGGGAGGCAAGCCCATCCACTTTTTAAAAAATATATCAAATTCCTCAGGTGATAATTTCCTTTCTTTATAAAATCCTTTTTCCCGTCTTTGCTTCATGGCCTCATAGAGGATTATCCCCACCGAGACAGAAAGATTGAGGCTTTGGACCATGCCTATCATGGGTATCTTGATCCTGTAATCAGCCAAATCCAGAGCTTCCCCTGAAATTCCCTCGGATTCGTTGCCAAAGACAATAGCTAAGGCTTGAGTATAATCCAGGTCAGTATAAGGCAGGGATTCTTCGCCAAGGTGAGTGGCGGCGATTTTAAATCCTCTTTTTCTTAAGCTGACAAAACATTCTGAAGCAGAAGAGTGATAATGAAGTTGAATCCACTTTTCAGCTCTGGTTGAAATAGCTTCATTCACAGGAAAGGGTTCCTTGGTTGGAGATATAATATCGACATAAAGGATGCCAGCCGCGTCACAGGTTCTGACCACAGCACTGGCATTATGGGTGTTTGTGACCTCTTCGAGGACAATCCTCAAGTCAGGCTGGCGGAGGGAAAGAACCTTCCTGATTTTTTCTATTCTTTTTTTCGTAGGCACGAAAAAAATATAACAGACAAGATTGTAAAAGGCAAAGATTAAGGAGAGTCAACGGGGTCAGGCCTTTATAACTTTTATAAAGGTAAGGTCTTTGAGAAATAGGCAAATAGAAACTCAAATTATAAAAGTTATAAAGGCCTGACCCCACAGCAATTTAAAAGTTAAAAGTACAGACCAGACACTATCATTTTTCCGGCCATTATCATCCAAAACAGAACGGCTCCTGCGAGCGCCCTGTATTCTTTATTCTTTCTGTAAAGATCCCAGCTGAATTTTGTTTTTTCTGGAGGGTGTACAGGTTTTAAAGAAGGAAAGAAAAGAGGAACTTTTTTCATGTACTCTTCGTATTTTGCAGGGAAGAGGGCTTTCATTTTATCCTTTTCCCTTTTTATGACAGGCGTATAGAAGAGAAGAAAATAAGCCACAGAAATAATAAGCAACCACCAGGACTGGGATCCAACAACAGCGCCGATTCCCAGGATCATATTTGCCAAATAGAGGGGATTTCGCGTGTATTGATAAGGTCCTGAAACAGTCAATTTTTTTTGCTTTTTTAGATGACCCGAGGCCCAGGTTCTGATGAGAAGTCCAATGAGGCAAATGCCCAGGCCTGAGAGAAGAGAAATCTGGTTTGGCTTTGAAAGAATGATGACGAGGATAAGCCCCATAAATCCGGCTCTTACTCTCCATCTAAAAATTGTTTCCTTCAGAGAGAACCTAGGCATTTTCTTTTAACTGTTGAATGGATAACTCCGCAACTTCATTGGCGGTTATTTTTTTTAGACATTCAAGACTGGGGCAGGTTCTTTTGTAGCAATAGCTGCACTCCATTCTATGAAAAGCCACCTTATCGTGACCTCGGAAAGGCCCGTTTCTTTGAGGATTTGTAGGCCCGAAGATACCAACCACAGGCACAGAGAAAGCGCAAGCGACCTGGAGAGCAAAAGTGTCACCGCTTACCAGAAGAGATGACATTTTTACTAAAGCCATGATTTCTTTTAAGGAGAAAGGAGGTACAACTGGAATGGAAGTTTGTTGACTCACCTTTAAAGCGAGGGCTTTCTCCCTTTCATTCCCCCACAGGAGGAGAGGGAATAAATCCTTTTGTTTCATTTGCTTCCAGAGTTCCACCCATTTATCAGGAAACCATCGTTTTGTTTCCCATCCCGCGCCCACGTTGAAGAGGATTAATTTTTTTCCTTCTTTATGGCCAATTTTTCTTAGATTAACTTTGACTGATTCTGATAATTCGGCTGGAAGTTGAAGAGGGAATTCATAATTTTCTTCTTTTATCCCAATTTTGCTAAGAAGTTTTAGATTTTTGCTGATGACATGAATCTCTTCTGGTATTTCTTCGAGCCTCTCGGTATAAAACAGGGAGGCAAGGGGTTCTTTTAGGTTTTTCCTCTGAAAACCGATTCTTTTTCGAGAGCGGGAAAGAGAGGAGATAAACCCTGATTTCATCAATCCTTGAAAATCCAAGACAACTTGGTTTCTGTTTTTTATTTTTCTTTTAAGCTTAGAAATTTCCAGCCAAATTTTTTTGGGTTTTATTCTCCATTTTTCTGTATCGACAGTGATGACCTCATCAATTCCAGGAACAAAATCGAGAATTGACTTTCCCTTCTTTTCCACGACCCAAGATATCTCTGCTTCTGGAAATTTTTTTCTCAGAGTTGAGAAAGCAGGAAGCGTGTGAATAATATCACCCAGGGAACTGAGTCGAATAATCAAGAACTTGTCAAAATCCAAAAGCTTATACCTTTTTTGTTCTGCAGGCAATTCTTTCAATGAGTTTAGAAGTGGAGTTTATTTTTGCTCCTCCGACTATGGCCATGGAGCCTCCATAACTTTTAACTGTCCCTTTTTCGGGAACTGTATCTTCTGTGTAATCTGACCCTTTGGCATGAATATCTGGTTTGAGAGCAAGGAGGACTTTCTCCACCTTGTTATCCTCGAAAATCGTAACATAATCAACAGAAGAAAAAGAAGAAATAATCTTTGCTCGTTCATTTTGGTTTAATATTGGCCTCCCTTTTCCCTTAAGTTGGCGGACAGATGAATCACTGTTAAGGGCTACAACCAGGATATCTCCTTTCTCCTTGGCTTCTCTTAAATACCTGATGTGGCCGACATGAATCAAATCAAAGCAACCGTTGGCCAGAACAATTCTTTTTCCTTTCTTTTTTTGTTGCTGGATTATTTTTTTTATCCGAGGCAATGAATGTAGTTTTTTCAATTTTAAGAAAGGATGGCTTCTTTGAGTTCGAAGGGAGATATGGTCGCCGTGCCTTTTTTCATAACTACTCTACCCCCAGCGAAGTTAGCCAGCAATGCAGCCTGTCTGAAGGTAGCTCCACAGGCCAAAGCCAAGGTGAAAATACTAATTACAGTGTCACCCGCACCAGTGACATCAACGATATCGGTTGGGCCGTGGATGGGGATTAAAAAAGGAACTTTATGTTTCTCAAAGAGGATCATTCCTTTTGAGCCTCTTGTTATAAGCAGGGCAGGGGACTGGATTTTTCTTAAGATAAATCTCCCTGCTGTTGTTAAGATTTTTGTGTCTTCATTTATCTTGATTCTTAAGGCTTCCTCTACTTCTGGTTCATTGGGTGTAGCCACTGTAACTCCTTTGAAATTCAGGAGTCGAAAGCGGGAATCAAGGGTAACAGGAATGTTTGCCTTTCTAAACCAGGGAAGAACTTGCGTATATATTTCTTCCTTGACTGTATAATAGTTATAATCAGAAATGAGAAGGGCATGGCTTAGGGGTTGAATATTTTTGAGATTTTGCTTTAAGACTTTTTTGAGATGGGAGTTTTCAGGGATTTTTTCTTCGCGGTCAATGCGCAGAATTTGCTGTTTTCTTGTGTGTCCTTCTCCAGCAAAGATTCTTGTTTTTATGGGGGTTTGATAATTTTTTTCTATATGTAAGTATTCGGTTGATATGGCCTTTTGCTCTAGAATTTTTATGATTTTCTTCCCTGAATCATTAGAGCCGATTACTCCCACAGGAATAGGGTCTGCTCCCAGAGACTGAAGGTTAAGAAGGGAATTTCCAGCTCCTCCAAGGGAAAGCTCTTTACTGTGATAGGAGAGAATCAGAACAGGAGCTTCTCTTGAAATTCGGCGTGTGTTTCCGTAGACGTATTCATCGAGGATGAAGTCTCCCCAGACAACTATTTTTTTCTGGGCGAATCTGTCAATAATATTTATAAGAGTCTGTTTTTCTTTATTCACGGAACTTCAGGCAAGAATTTTTATCAGAAAAGAGATAAAAGGTCAAATGTATTAAATCTTTCAGTAATCATCTTTCAATTCTTGCCAGAACTTTTCTTTTTCTCTGATTTTTATCTTTTGGATTTTCAAATCGCGTTTATTTAGCATTTGCCTGGTTGAGAAAGGATTCCAGAGAAAAAATTATTTTCCTCTAAAAAAAGTAGTCAATAAGGATTTTAAAACCTCTATTTTTAACAGTCAGGCCGTTTTCTATCTCCGTTTTGAGATTCAACAAGCTATATCCTTATCTGGACTCAAGAAAGAATTTTTCATGTCGTATTCCAAGTCCCCAAATGAGTTGAAAATCAGTTTGTTTGGTGTTTTCAATCGTCTCCATAAGGATATCATTTCTTTGCTTGCATTGGCTTTTAAAATCACATAACTTAGAGACTTAGAAATTCAAGGATTTTGCTAGGAGGAAGACCGTATGACGAAACCAAAAACCCTTCTTGGATATTTGATGGTTTGGCTCATGGGGCTGAGTTTGTTTGCGGGAAGCGCAGTCGCTCAGT
>Ga0114921_10000321_pt1 | contig 20304 bp, 20 predicted proteins | sample BentaG_FD_87016 | JGI IMG/M metagenome (GOLD analysis project Ga0114921, IMG submission 87016) | Deep subsurface microbial communities from South Atlantic Ocean to uncover new lineages of life (NeLLi) - Benguela_00093 metaG | ecosystem: Environmental > Aquatic > Marine > Oceanic > Sediment ... | reverse complement strand
TCGAGCCAGGTGAATGACCCGGACGCCCGATCGGACATGCCTGCGGGTGTGACCGTGATTGCCCGCTCCGTGGCGGCGCGATTGTCGACCGCGTCGGTAAAGGTCACGGTGACCGGGTGGACCACGCCGACCGTTTGACCCGGTCCGGGTGACACGCTCGCGACTGTTGCCGGAGCAGTTGAGACGACTGAGCCTGAGGCGACCGGTACGACTGTCGACAGCCCCGTGAGCATGACGAAAGCGGCGATCACCGCCCCGAGACGTCGCATGAACCTGCGCGGGAACTGAGTTCGCTGCAGACGGGCGCTGAGCACATTGCCATCCTAATGCCTGTTCGGCGCGGGCGGTGAAGTCGCGCTCTGAATCTGGATTTTTCGTGTTGGTTGTCTCTGATCTGCTATCGAAATCGGGTTTCAGAACGTTTCATGGCGTGTCCAGCACGGCCGGGTAGCGCCGGGAAGGGCCGCGCGCGACGGTTCGCAGGCTGGTTTGGCGCCCTGGTTTGTGGGCCCTTGGTTCGTGGGCCCTTGGTTCGTGGGCCCTTGGTAGGTGGCTAAACGTTCTGACACCCGATGGGGACAGCGCTGCTTTGGCAGCGGTCGCCGGGCTTACATCGCGGCGACGGAGAGCGCGGCACCGTGCGGTGCCTGCCGCCACTACGGCAGCGGCGCTCCGGGCGGCGGGGGCACGTCCGCCGGCGGTTCGTCAACGCCGGAGAGCCGATCCCGAATCCGCTGCACCAGGCCGGGTGGTTCCTGTGGCGGGACCGCGTCCGGTGTCATCAAGTCGGGCGGCGGGGCGCCGATCGGTGCCGGCGGCATGTCCAGCGGGGGCAGAGCGGCGGGGACTTCGGGTTCCAGCCTCATTTCTGCCGCGAGCGCTGCTTCCTGAGAAATCTGCCGAGCATCCGGGACCGGGGCGACCAGCGGTGTCGGTAGCTGCGCTACCTCGGCAGGCGCTACTTCGGCAGTGGGTGGCTGCGCTCCCTCGGGGGCAGCGAGAGGTGCGGCCTCAAGCTTCGGCGCCGACTGCTGCGGCGGCGCGGGCGCAGTGCCCCGGACCGCGACGGGAGTGCGCGCGGACGCGTCGATGGTCGCGCGAGCCTGCGGGTCGGATCGCTCGGGGGCGGCCTGCAGGGCCAGTGCCGCCGAGGCTGACGCCACGAAGGTGACGACTCCGGCGGCCAGTGCGGCTGCCGGGCCCACCGGTGTGCGGTGGCGGGCTCCACGTCGCAGGGGGGTGGGCTGCTCGGTATCGGCAGTGAAGTTCCCGGCGGAGTCCCCGGCGCTATTCCCGGCGCTGTCGAAGAGGCCATCCCCGACGACAGCCCGGACCGAGTTGTCGAACCTGAATTCCGCATTCTGGGCGCACGCCAAGGCCGCGCCGCGCGCCAGCGCGAGCTTCGCCTCGGCGGGGGTGAACACGGGTACCGACAGCGCCTCCTGGAGGATGGGCCGCAGTCCGTCGAGATCCTCGGCGGAGCCGACGAGCACGAGCGCTTCGGGTCGCCAGTCGGCCATGGTGAACACCGTGCTCAACCAACCGGCGAGATCCTGTTCGGTAACGACAGAATGGTTGACCGCGGTCTGCACCGCGCCCTGCTGGGTCTGCACCACCAGCGCGATGAGGTGTTCGGGTTCGATGACGCAGACCGCCGTGGTCCGATAGCCGGCGACCTCGGCGATGCCCCGGGCCAGCGCATCGGTGGCTTCTGACAGCCGAACCGGGACGATGTTGCCGAAGCCGGAATCGCTCAGCGACTTCAGCAACAGTGCAGCCTCGGCGTCGGCCTTGTCGCTCCAGGTCACGCCGATGGATTGCACTCGGTGTCCACGGTCTGCAGCGATCGCCTCGGCGCGCAGGACCGCCTCAATCGCCTGTTCAGATGCCTGAACCGCATTCCACGACCCGCTGGCGTTGACCTCGAATCCTGTGCCGTCCATCGTTTCGCCGTCGGAATCCTGCCCCTGCACCAAAACCAAACCGACGGCAGAAGGTGTCACCGATAAGCCCAGTACCGCGTCCACAAAACACTCCTTTGGTCGCCCTCGGTCCCCCGACGGGTCCATATGACGCAATCTCGGGAGACCATACCCGTTACCTCCCCGTAACCTGTAATTGCACATCTGTTGAATCAGCTGGGGGCTTCTTCGGCCAGGATTTCACTCAGTAGCTGCGGTTCGATGTTCCCGCCGGACAGGATCACAACGGTGGGTCCCGACGGGGTTGAGCCCTGACGGTAGCCGGCCAGCGCGACCGCTCCGCTGGGTTCGCTGACCAGATGGCCACGGTGTGCCAATTCGCTTACCGAGGAACGGATTTCACGCTCCGACACGGTGATCATCCCGTCGAGGACCTGCTCTAGATGGGCGAATGTGAGAGCCGAAGGTTGTGAGCGCAATCCGTCGGCGATAGTGCGGTTGCGATCCTCGACCGGCCAGTTCACCCGGTGGCCCCGAGCCAGGCCTTCGGTGGCATCAGCGGCCAGCTCAGGCTCGACCCCGAAGATCTTGGCCTGCGGGCAGAGTGCCCTGAGCGCGATGCCGATGCCCGAAGCGAGTCCGCCGCCACTGACCGGAATCAGAACAGTGCGCACCAACGGCAGCTCAGCGGCTATTTCCAGGCCGATAGTGCCTTGCCCGGCGATGACGTCGAGATGGTCGAAGGGGGGAATCATCAGGCCGCCCGTCTCGGCGGCGATCCGGGCTGCCACGGTTTCCCGTTCGCCTGCGGCGCACAGCACGACGTTCGCTCCGTACTCGCGGGTCGCATGCACCTTGACCCTGGGGGTTTCCTCGGGCATCACGATGTGGGCGGGCAGCCCGTAGTTGGCTGCCGCGTAGGCCACCGCCTGTGCATGGTTGCCGCTCGAGTAAGCCACGACCGCGGCCGGTTTCGCACCTCCGGAGGTGGCGACAGCCACGGCGTTGAAGGCGCCCCGCGCCTTGAATGCGCCGACGGGCTGTAGGTTTTCGGGTTTGATGTACAGGGGTCGATCGCCGTCTCCCCACCGCGCCGCCAGTAGCGGAGTGCGCACGACATGGGGTCGGATCCGTTCGGCAGCAGCGCGGATGTCATCGATTGTCACGAGCTTCATAGCCTGAGTCTCATACACGCTGCGCCGAAGTGGGCTCGACGATGGCGGATTTGCCCCCGTTAGGGTGAGCGGTGTGAGCGCGTATTCGCTACCGATTGTGCCGCGGTACGCCGAGATCGACCAACAGGGTGTGGTGTTCAACGCTCACTATCTGACCTGGTTCGATGAGGCGTGCACCGGGTTCCTCGATGATCTGGGGGTCGGCTACCCAGATCTGGTGACGGGTGGCTATGACTTCCAGGTGGTGCACAGTGAGATCGACTTCCTGGCCTCAGTCCGGTGGCGCGACGAGGTGCGGGTCACCGCGGAGTGCACGCGGATCGGCTCGACGAGCTTCACGGTCGCGTTCGGCGTCCGCCGGAGGGCCCCCGGCGCCGACGAGCAGATCGCCATACGAGGACACAACGTCTATGTCGTGGTGTCGACCGTGGACTGGGCGAAGCGGCCGATTCCCCCGACGCTGCGAGAAGCACTGAAACGTTCGGCAACTAGCTGATATCGAGCAGTTCGTGGACTTGATCAGCGGTACGGTCTTCCCATGGGCCACGATCACGACCATCGCCGCGAGATTCCGCCGGGGATGGCGGAGCAACTCGACCTGGCTTACGCCGGTTTGGTGTCTTTTGGTCACCGTCCCCTGCTCACCGAGGTCGAACAACTCGACGCGTGGAAACCGGATGTGGCCATCGTCGGCGCCCCCTTCGACATCGGGACCACCAATCGGCCGGGGGCGCGGTTCGGCCCGCGCGCGATCCGCGCGACGTCCTACGAACCGGGCACCTACCACCTGGACCTCGGACTGGAGATCTTCGATTGGTTGGAGGTCATCGATTTCGGCGACGCGTATTGTCCGCACGGTCAAACCGAAGTGTCGCACAACAACATTCGCGAACGCGTTCATACCCTCGCCGAGCGCGGCATCGTCCCGGTGATCCTGGGCGGTGACCATTCGATCACCTGGCCGGCCGCCACCGCGGTCGCCGACGTGCACGGGTACGGCAACGTCGGCATCGTGCACTTCGACGCTCACGCCGACACCGCAGACGAGATCGAGGGCAACCTCGCCAGCCATGGCACGCCGATGCGCCGGCTGATTGAATCGGGCGCCGTACCGGGCACGCATTTCGTTCAGGTCGGCCTGCGCGGATACTGGCCTCCCCAGGACACGTTCGAGTGGATGCTCGAGCAGGGCATGACCTGGCACACCATGCAGGAAATCTGGGACCGCGGCTTCAAGGAAGTCATGCGCGGTGCGGTAGGCGAGGCCCTCGCCAAAGCCGACAAGCTCTACGTTTCAGTGGACATCGACGTGCTCGATCCGGCGCACGCGCCGGGCACCGGTACCCCAGAGCCCGGTGGTATCACCAGCGTGGACCTGCTCCGAATGGTCCGTCAACTGTGTTACGAGCACGACGTCGTCGGCGTCGACGTCGTCGAGGTGGCACCGGCCTATGACCACGCCGAACTGACGGTCAACGCCGCCCACCGGGTGGCGTTCGAGGCACTTGCGGGAATGGCCGCTCGGCGCAGGGATGCGGCCCAGGCTGAGCCCGGGCCGCCCGCGCGGTCGTATCGAGATCCCAATCACCCGGCATAACATGGATGCAGGCCGCGCATAATCGAGCGGGAGAGGAGCACCACGATGCAGGGTTCGGTGACGGTGTCCATGGCGGCACCAGCGGAGCGCATTTGGGAGTTGATCGCCGACATTCGCAACACCGGAAAGTTCTCTCCGGAGACGTTCGAGGCGGAATGGCTTGACGGCGCCACCGGGCCCGCGCTGGGCGCAAAATTCCGGGGGCACGTTCGGCGCAACGAGATCGGCCCGGTCTATTGGACGACCTGCCGGGTCACCGCCTGCGAGCCCGGCCGGGAGTTCGGATTCGAGGTGCTCGCCGGTGACCGGGCGGTCAACAACTGGCATTATCGATTGACACCGTCGGGTTCGGGCACCGAGGTCACCGAGTCGTTCCACCTGATCGAGAACCCGCTGGTGGCGCTGTATTCGTTGCTGGGGGGTCAGCTCCGCCGGCGCCGCAACATTCGGGATATGCGTAAGACGTTGGAGCGCATCAAGGCGGTCGCAGAGGGTTGATATTCGGCCACGAAGCCGGACCGGAAGGCTAGGCTTGGCGGGCATGGGCGTGAGATTGGGTGTCACCCGAACCAATGGGATCCCGCCGCCTGAAATCCCGCTGCGTGACATCGACCTGGGAAGTTGGGACTTCTGGGGCCTCGACGACGACATCCGCGACGGCGCATTCGCCACTCTGCGCCGCCAAGCGCCGACCACGTTCCACGAGGCGTTCGTCCTCAACACGGGCGCAGAGGTCGCCGGGCACTGGGCACTCACCCGCTACGACGACGTGTTCTATGCCAGCCGACACCCTGAGATCTTCAGCTCGGCACTCGGCATCACTATCGGTGACCAGAGCCCCGAGCTCAATGAACATTTCGGCTCGATGATCGCGATGGACGACCCACGGCACGGTCGGCTGCGCAACATCGTCCGCAGCGCGTTCACTCCGAGAGTGCTTGCGCTCATCGAGGATTCGGTGCGGCGACGCGCAGGTCGACTGGTCGAGGAGATGGTCGCCGCCCATCCGGACGGGCACGGTGAATTGGTTTCGGAACTGGCCGGCCCGCTACCGCTGCAGGTCATCTGCGACATGATGGGCATACCCGAGCAGGACCATGCCCAGATCTTTCATTGGACGAACGTGATCCTGGGCTTCGGTGACCCCGGCATCGCGACGGATTTCGACGATCTCGTCTCCGTGGCAATGGCGATCGGCGCGTACGCCAAAGGGCTCGCCGAGGATCGTCGGGAACGCCCGTGCGACGATCTGACGACCAGCCTGGTCGAGTCGGAACTCGACGGTGAGCAGCTGAGCTCGGCGGAGGTGGCCTCGTTCTTCATTCTGCTGGTGGTCGCGGGAAACGAGACCACTCGCAACGCCATCAGCCACGGTGTACTCGCACTCAGCCGCTATCCCGAGCAACGGGAACTGTGGTGGTCGGCCTTCGACGCCGTAGCGCCCACCGCGGTCGAGGAGATCGTCCGGTGGGCCTCACCTGTGGCATACATGCGTCGCACCCTTACCCGCGATACGGAGCTAAGCGGCGTGAAAATGTCTGCGAGAGAAAAAGTTACGCTGTGGTACAACTCAGCCAACCGCGATGAGTCCAAGTTCGTCGATCCGTGGATGTTCGACGTTCGCCGGCAGCCGAACCCACATCTGGGGTTCGGTGGTGGCGGTGCCCATTTCTGCCTAGGTGCCAATTTGGCGCGCCGGGAGATCGCGGTGGTGTTCGAGGAACTGCACCGTCGGGTTCCCGACATCCACGCGACCGAGGAACCCGATCGGTTGCATTCGGCCTTCATCCACGGGATCAAGCGGCTGCCGGTCGCCTGGAGCGTCTAGCAGCCCGGTCGTCGTCTAGCAGCGCCGGTCGTTTCAGTATGGCGGCGCCTACGGGTGGCGGTTCTTAGAGGGTGGCAGTGATCGGCCCGCGCTCCCCGCAGAATTGCTGCGGCGGATTCCCCTTGTTCGCGCATCCGCGGCCGGTCGCGGTGTAGGTGGCGCCCGGGTGGTAGGGCTGGAAGAACACCGTGGCGGGCAGGATCCCTCTGCCTTTCGAGCACTGGCCGGCGCCATCGTTGCCCTGCATCTGGAGGCACGCCACAGTCTGATAGGTGACCGCCCCGTCGCACGCACCCACGGTGAGCGTCGCGGTCACCATGTCGGTGCCCGACACGTTCACCACGGTGGGCGGAGTCAGTCGGTAGTTGCACGGCGGCTCAGCTGGCTGGGCGCCAGCGACTGCTGAAGTCGAGCCGAGGACCAGCGAGGTGGCCGCCAAAACAGCGAACGTCCTAAACATCCCTGGATGGTAAATCACGTCGGGGGCTGTTTATCGGGCAATGAGCCGCAATGGGGTCGAGTTCGCCGCCGGAGCCCCGGCACCAGGACGCCCTGGAACCGCATCCAATCGCGTCGTCCCAGTTCACGTACTGTAGTTGACAGTAAGTGAAATCTGTTCACAGATTTCGTTGACAGCCGCTGGTGCGGGCGGTGTGATGTGGCGGTGAGTGGATTGGGAGATATGGACACCGATACGGGGTACGACACAATCGTCCGCAACGGCCGTTGGTTCGATGGCACCGGAGCGCCGTCGGCGGTTCGCAACCTCGGCATCCGCGCCGGACAGGTCGTTTCCATCACGACCGAGGCGCTCGACGAGACCGACTGCCCGCAGGTGATCGATGCCAGTGGGAAGTGGGTATTACCCGGCATGCTCGATATTCACACGCATTACGACGTCGAGGTTCTGGGCGGGCCGGCACTGTCGGAATCGCTGCGGCACGGTGTCACCACCGTGCTGCTCGGTTCGTGCTCGCTGTCGACGGTCTACGTGGACGGCCAGGATGCCGGGGACATCTTCGGCCGGGTCGAAGCCATCCCCCGCGAACACGTCATCGACGCCGTGGACCAATACAAGACCTGGGCCAGCGGCGAGGAGTACATCGCGGCCCTGGAAGCGCGTCCGCTCGGACCCAACCTCGCGGCATTCATCGGCCACTCCGACATGCGCGCAGCGACGATGGGCCTGGACCGCGCCACCCGTAAGGACGACCGTCCGACCAAAGGCGAACAGGAGCAGATGGAGCACATGCTCACCGAGGCATTGCGCGCGGGCTTCGTCGGAATGTCCTCTCAGCAGCTGCTTTTCGACAAACTGGACGGAGAGGTCTGCCGCTCACGCACCCTGCCGTCGACCTATGCCAAACCGCGCGAGTTGCGTCGGCTGAAGTCGCTGCTGCGCCGCTCCGGCCGGATCTTGCAGTCCGGGCCTGATATCGAGAACCCGGGCAACCTGGCGTCACAGGTATTCCAGTCGCTCGGCATCTTCCGAAAACCCCTCAAGACCAGCCTGTTGTCCGCCGCCGATGTCAAGTCCAACCCGCTCGCGGTGAAGATGATGGGACCCGCTGCCAGGCTGATCAACCGATTGGGTGGGAACTTCCGCTGGCAGCACCTGCCGGTGCCGTTCGAGGTCTACGCCGACGGCATCGACCTGGTGATCTTCGAGGAGTTCGGAGCGGGCGCTGCGGCTCTGCATCTGCGATCCGAACTGGAGCGCAACGAATTATTGCGGGACCAGGCCTACCGTCGGCAGTTCCGAAAGGAGTACGACAGCAAGTTCGGTCTGCGAGTTTGGCACCGCGACTTCTTCGATGCCGAGATCGTCAGTTGCGCAGACGAATCGCTGATCGGAAAGTCTTTCGGACAGGTGGGCCGCGACCGGGGCGGTCTGCATCCGGTCGACGCGTTCCTGGATCTAGTGCTCGAACACGGAAGTGCGCTGCGATGGCGCACCACCATTTCCAACCATCGCCCGGAAGTGCTGAAGAAACTCGCCCGCGACTCCGGTATCCAAATGGGCTTCTCGGATGCCGGTGCCCACCTGCGCAACATGGCTTTCTACAACATGGGCCTGCGGTTACTGCGCCACGTGCGAGACTCCGCGCGCTCGGGTGTTCCGTTCATGACCATCGAGCAGGCGGTGTACCGGCTGACCGGTGAACTGGCGGACTGGTATCGCATCGATGCCGGCCATCTCCGGGTCGGCGACCGCGCCGACTTCGTCATCATCGACCCGGCGCATCTGGATTCGGCCCTGGACACCTACGCCGAAGATCCGGTCGACCAGTACGGCGGCCTGCCGCGGATGGTGAATCGCAACGACGACACCGTAACCGCCGTGTTCGTCGGAGGCAGGGCGGTGTTCCTCGGCGGTGAACCCACGGAACTGGTCGGAACGCGGCGCACCGGAAGGTTCCTGCGCGCCGCCCACAGCGTGCCTGCCGTGACCGAGTAGGAAAGTAGGCTGGCCCATGTCGGTTGACGCCACCGATGGCGCGCAGGTCCAATCAGTGGTCCGCGGAATGTGGTCGGCGCTGTCAAGCCGTGACTGGGCAGCGCTGAAGACCTACCTGTCTGACGATTGCCTGTATCTGGACATGCCGGTGGGGCCTGCCGCGGCGGCCCGCGGACCGGACGACATTGTCAAACGTCTGAAGATCGGTTTGCAGCCGTTGGCCTCCTATCGGAACTCTGACGGCCTGATGGTGAGCAGCGGTGCCGACGTCATGTATGAGCATCAGGAAGAGTGGCATTGGGAGACAGGAGAATCCGCGGTTCTTCAGTTCGTCACCGTGCACCGCGTCGAGAACGGCAAAATCACTTTGTGGAAGGACTACTGGGACATGGGTGCGCTGACCAACCATGCGCCACCGACGTGGCTGGCGGACTTCGCCACTGCGGACATGTCCTGGGTATTCGACGCGACCGGACTGGTGTGAGGTCGGGCTCATCAGCGTTGCCCACAGCTCACCGCGCCATGGGCTTCTAACCGAGCCGGTAGACGCGGCGGGCATTTCCGTGCGCGATCAGGTCGACGACCCGGGCGGCGTCGGCGTGGCTCCATTCGTCGGCTTCGAGGAAGCGTTGCAGCGTCGTGGCGATGCCGGCGCGCCATAGTTGCGCGCCGAGATAGTGCAGTTCGGCCGGGCCGAAGCCGTCTGAGGAGTACAGGATCTTGCGGAATGGGGCCATCTCCAGCAACCGCGCGATGAACGCGCCAGCGCGCGCACCCAGATAATTGATGGCAAGGCCGCCGTCGAGGTAGACATTGTTGAATGCCTGAGCCAGATATCCGGCCTCCCGTTCGTAGGGATAGCAGTGCAGCATGATTACCGGTGTATCTCCGCTGACCCGCAGAAAATCGAGCAGGTGCATGGGATTGGCGGCGTGCAGGTCGCAATCCCTATCGCCGAACCCGACATGGAACTGCAGTGGCTTGCCCAGCCGCAGAGCCCTGTGCAGGCCGAAGCGCAGCAGTACCCGATCGGTCAGGTGGGTTCCGCCGTCCTCGCGCCAGCGGGTGGCGGCGTCGGTGACCTCGGCGGGCGAGGGATCGGATAGGTCGCCGATGAAGCCGCCGCGGTAGGCCAGGATCGATTTGGTCGCCACCGCCTTGCGGGTTCGCCGCCACAGGATGTCATCGAACACCGAAGCATAGTCCCCGGGTGCGGCCGCGGCCTGTTCGGCGACCGACTCCAGCCGAACCACTTCCCGTACATCGCCGACCGCGAGGCCGGCCATGCTATCGAGATCGGCTACCCCGTGGGCGAATCCGGTGTCGAGCAGCCAATCCGACACCCGCGCCGCGGACAGGAACAACCGGGCGAGCTCAGGCTCGGAGACCTGGCTGCGGCGCCGCCAATAGGCGTCGGCGTCGGCGTGCGGGGTCAGGCCGAGAAGCGGTGCGCAGCGGGCCCTGACCGCGAAGCCGAGCTGAGTATCGAAGGCCGAGTCGAACGGTGCCAGCGGCTCGGTGTTGGCTTCGTTGAGCGCGTTTTCGAAGCGATTGCGATCACCTTGGGTAAGCCAACAACCGTGCGCGTGGTGATCGACCAGTCGCACCGCCTCGATGTGCTCACGCAGCGCTGTCACTCATACACTCCAGGCGAGGCGGAACTTCTCGGCAAGCTCTTCAGGCCCCAGGTCGGCATAATTGTCGTGTTCATGGCGCCGTACCGCGACGACCGCGTCCACCACGTCGTCCCCGAGAACGCCACGCAGTAGCGAGGATCGGTCGAGGGCGGCGATCGCCTCGGGTTGTCGGGGGGTCAGCAGGCAGATGCCGGCTTCGTCTCGCTGGATCTCGCTCAGCGTGGATGGATCGACGGTGACCCCCTCGGGTGCCTCCAGCGCGCGGTCGATGCCATCGAGCGCCAGACCGAGGATCGCGGCCGATGCGAGATAGGGGTTGGCGGAGGGGTCGATGACCTTGATCTCAACGTTGCCGCCGCGCGGGTTGGCCGGTCCCCCGGGTAGAAAACGCACCGCTGCCTCGCGGTTCTCGATGCCCCAGCAGGTGTAGGCACCCGACCAGTGGCCGGGCTGCATACGCAATCCCGACAGGATCGAGCCGCACAGCACAGCCTGAGCTTGTCCCAGCCCGGCCAGCGTCCCCGCGACCACGGAGGCGCCCTCTGCCGTCATCCCCCCGGGGCCGGCGCCGTCGGCGAACAGTGCGGATCCTCCACGTGTCAGCGAAAAGTGTTGATGGGCACCAGAACCGACGCTTCCGGAGAAGGGAACTGGCGACAGACTGGCCCGCATCCCGTACCGTCTGGCCACTCTGCCGACAATGATGCGCATCAGGATCAGCTGATCGGCTGCTGCCACGGGCTCCTGGGGAGCCAGGGAGATCTCGAACTGATTGGCGCCGTACTCGGGATGGAACTGTTCGATCAGCACCCCGGAGGCGGCAGCGGCGTCGGTGACATCCCGGACGAATCCTTCGTACTCGAGCACCCCCGCTAGGCCGTACTGCGCCCACAGATGCGACGGCAGTGGCTCGCCGCCGGGACCCACGAGCACAAACTCCATTTCGTGGCCGACGAGCGCCTCGATGCCGCTCTCCGATAGCCGTGCCTCTATCCGGCTGAGCGCCCCGCGGCAACAGCGCGGATCTGGTGATCCGTCCTGATGGAAGAAAGAGCCTGGAGCCCAAGCTAATCCGTCACCAAGAATTCGCAGCGCCCCCAGGTCGATACGGATGCGCTCGTCCCCCACCACCCCGGTCGACTCGCCGAACACGATGCCGGTCTGATCGATGGCGAACACATGCCAGACCGGACTGGCGCCGAGCCCGGGATCGGCGAACGCTCCCAGTCGCCGCAGCGGAATGGTCTTGGCGTGGGTGAGCCCCGCGGGGTTGACCACGGTACCGATCAGAGTGCTGACACCCTCTGCCTCAAACTGGGCGATGGCTTTGGCGACGAGCGGGTTGGCGACCATGTCAGCCATGGATACCAGTCACGGTGCCGCCGCGCCAGATGCTCAGAGGGTGATCTTGCAGCTTTGGCCGATGTCGAGGGTCCGCAGCATGCGGCCCATCCCGACCCACATCGCACACGAGATCGCCAAATCGGTCATCAACTCGTCGTCGAAGTGCGCCTTGGCGCGATCCCAGAAGATTTCGTCATCCCGCAGTCCGGTGTGGTCGGTGGCGAATCGATAGGCGAACTCCATGGCAATCCGCTCGGCGTCGCTGTAGCCGGGCCAGGTCCGCCACTGCCCCGCGTAGTCGTAGAACTCCTCGTCGATGCCGTGGGCCTCGCCCTCCGAGTCCCGGGTGTTCTGGCACACCACGCACTCGTTGGCATGCGCGATCACGATGCGGGCGGCCTCGCGGACCCGCATCGGCAACCTGCCCTTGGTATATACCGCTCGGCTGAAGCCGGCCATTGCCGCGCCCAACTCGGGTGATTTCACTGCGAAACCCGAAACGTCGTCGTCGGCGAAGTCCCCGATTCGGCTCATGACCGAATGGTACGGGGCCTTCCCTGTCGTGCTGGCTCGCTTGCCCGCTGGGCTGGCTTGGGAACCGTTACAGGGGCGGGCGGGACACGCATTGGGCCGAGTAGAGCTCATCGCCGAGCTTGCCCATCAGGTCAAGCTGCGTCTCGAGATAATCGATATGCATTTCCTCGTCGGCAAGAATCTTCTCGAACAGTTGCGCCGACGTGGCGTCGCCCTTCTCGCGACACAAGATGATGCCCGGCCTGAGGCGCCCGACCACCTCGTATTCGATCGCCAGGTCCGCCTCGAACTGTTCGCGCAGCGTCTGCCCGACTCGCAGGGAGAACAGCCGCTGATAGTTGGGCAGCCCGTCCAGAATGAGGATGCGATCGGTGATCTCCTCGGCGTGCACCATTTCTTCGAGCGACTCTTTGCGGGTGTGCGCCGCCAATTCGCTGAAGCCCCAACTGTCCTGCATCTTGGAATGCAGGAAGTACTGATTGATCGCCGTGAGTTCGCTTGTCAGTTGCTCGTTGAGCAGCTTCAGAACTTCGGGATCGCCTTGCATGATCGCTCCTCAACGCCTTGATGACTGGTCGCGTGCGCTCTCAGCGCGGATTGTGTACGGGCACCTCCAATCTAGTGCACGACCGCGGGCGACTGCGCACCCTATTCACTGCCGGCGGCGTGTGTCCGGAGTTTGGCGACCACTCCGAGCAAGTAAGGTTAGACTCTGCTAACTACTTGGCGCGGCAGGCGGGAAAGGGTGACCAATGGGTGAGCATGGTGTGCGCTCATACATTCTGGCCTGCGATTTCCGTGTCGATGACGTCGGCCGGATGTGGGCATGGCTCAAGAAACATCGGGACGGCCTGTCGTCGATTGGGGCCCATCACGTCGTCTTGTACGAATCGATCTGGGAACCGCGCAGGGTGTTGGTCACGATCGGAATTCGACATTCCCGGTCAATCCGGGATGTCTTGCGGTCACCGGCGATTTTCGAGTGGTTCGATATCTCCGGCGCTGACGATATTCCGCCGATCTTCGGGGGCGAGGTCGTCGAGAAAATCGATCTCGGCCCGCCCAGCGACGAGGAACATATCGGACGGGTCGTGATGGGCGTCATGTCCTCGGTCGGCGACGTACCCGCTTTGATGCTCAACATCCACGAGGGAATCCAGCGTTTCGAGCAAAGCGGTATTCGCAAGATTTGGGTCTACCGCGCACTCGATGACGGTCACGAGGTTCTGATCCTGCAGGAAATCGGGGACGAGGTCGCCGCGCGACAGTGGATCCAGCACCCCGATGCGGCCGCGGAGTGGATGGGCAACGCAGGCTCAGGGGCCTACCCCACCCGGTTCGTCGGCAGATTCGCCCACGTCATGAGCGTCGGCGAGCAGAGTTAGCGGGCGCGGAATGTTTGTCTGCCTATGCGCCGGAACCACGACCCACGTGGTCAACGAAGTCGTGGCCAACGGCGCACGAACGTCCAGGGAGATCGCCGAGGCCTGTGGCGCCGGAGCCGACTGCGGCCGCTGCCGGCGCACCCTGCGGGCAATCATTGCGGCGCATCCGGAAGCCGCTGACCGCCAGCCCAACAGCATCAGCCGCTGACGGCTCAGGCCTCGTACTGGCCGGTGAAGTCCGCCAGCGCGGCCGCGTTGGCAGCGCCCCCGAGTAATTCGAGGAAGTGCGCGTTCTCGCGTTCGGTGGCTTCGCTGATGCCGGCGCGGTACGGGGCGACCATCGTCTGTTTGACCGCTATCAGGCTCGGGATCGAGCGGGAGGCAAGAATCTCCGCATGCTTGCGCGCCTCAGGCAGCAGTTCGTCGGGCTCGCACACCTTCCACGCGATGCCCATCCGCTGAGCCTCTGCCGCGTCGATCCACTCCGCGGACAGCAGCAGCCACGCCGCGTTCTGCCTGCCGATCAGCTTCGGCAGCAGGTACGACGAGGCCGCTTCAGGCGCTACGCCGAGGCTGGTGAACGGGCATTTCAGCCTGGCGGTGGACGACATGAAGACCAGGTCGGCGTAGCCCAGGATCGTCGCGCCGATGCCCAGACCGACCCCGTTGACCGCGCAGATCAGCGGCTTCGGCAGGTCTGTCAACGCGCTGATCATCGTCGAGAAGTGACTGCCCGCGCTGCTCAGCGAGGAGTCGGCGATGCGCGCCTGCATCTCCTTGAGGTCGTTGCCCGCACTGAACGCTCGCCCCGCGCCGGTGAGCAGCACCACCGCGACGTCGGGATCGTCGGCGGCATCCCGGAGTGCTTCCGCGGTGGCGTGATACAGCTCCTCGTTGAATGCGTTGAGAACCTCGGGCCTGTCCAGAACCAGGGTGCGGACCCGTTTGTCGTCGCTGATCTGCACTGTCACGGCTGCAGCGTAGCCCTCGAGGCGAACGCGGATCGCAGCACATAGCGGCTCGTCGGGACGGTGTCGACATCGCGGTTGTCGACAAACGCCGAGGTGCTGGCCACCATACGTGCCATGCGGTGTTGTAGATCGGCGTCGTCGGACGCACCGAAGAAGACGCGCAGATCCGAGCTGGCCTCGATGGGAAACAGTTCTTCAACAATCGCCGAGATCGGCGGAGATTCGTCGGTGAGCGCGCGTACCACGGCGTTCTGCGTGTAACCGAAGGTCGACTGGGTCTCGATGGCGACTTGTGTGTGGTCGTTGTGCCAGCGCGCCAGCCAGGTTGCCTGGTCCAGTTCGACCGGCCGCCGCAGCAGCGCCACGTTCGCGAAGCCCGGGGTTCGCTGGCCAGGATCGGTGTGCGGGGGTGTCAGCGGTACCGACTCGGTCACCAAGTATGCCGCGAACTGCTCGCAAACCTCGCTCAACAGCGCAATTGCGGCGCGGATCTGCTCCCCGTAGCACTGGTCGGTCCACAGGCTGACGAAGGCAGTCACCGGTGGATTCAGAGTGGTCAAGGTCATCAGCGCATCGCTGACCACCGCGTCGCGGACGTTGATCGCCACGCCCGGCGCACCGGTGTCGAGGAGCTTTTGGGCGACGTCGGTGCGTAAACGCGTGCACCATCCTTCGTCGCCGGGAGTTCCCCGAAGGATGATGATGACTTTTTCCACTAGTCGAACCTATCCGGGGCCAGAATGTAGGGGTGCTCAAGGGCTTGACTCTGCCGGTGGTGCCGGACCTCGCTGCGGTCCTGCGCAGTCTCTTGGGCGTCATGGTGGTCGCCGCGGTCGCGTTCAACTGGGGCCCTGCCGGGTCGGCAACCGCCGTCACGGCGGGGGCTGCCATGGCGGGAGCCACGGCGCTGCAGGACAGTCCGCGGGGCCGGATACCTCTCGTCGTCATGGTCTCGGTCCTCATGGGGTTGGCAGTTCTGCTGGGAGCGTTGACATCGGCGACTTCCGCACTATTCGTGGCCACGGTTGCGCTCTGGTGCTTCGGTACGGCGATGCTGTGGGCCCTCGGGGCCCATGCCGGATTCATCGGGAGTGCGTCGGCGGTGCTGATGGTCATCGCTTCCCCTGTTGCACCGACGCAGTCGTCGACGCTGGCCGTGCCGGCGCTGGTCGTCGCCGGCGGACTGCTCCAGGCGGGCCTCATTGCGCTCTGGCCGCGACGCCGCTGGCGTGAGCAACGAGAGGCGCTCGCCGCGGCCTACCGATCGCTGGCCGCCGACGCGCGCAGGCTGGCCCAAGAGGGCACCGCTGATGCGCCGGCGGTTGACACCGAACCGCTGATCAGGCTGCGGGCCGCATTCACCTTGATCGACGGCCGCCAGGTCAGACGGCGTCCGTCCGAATACCGCGACTGGTACGGACTGCCGGAACGGATCGCCACGACCTTGAGTGGCTTGGCCGGACGACCAGGTTTGACGAGCGTGCTGGCCGCGGCGGCCGACACGATGGCGGCGGTGGCCGAAACCGGCCGGTCAGCCCGCGCCGACGCCGACGCCACGATCCGTCGCCTGGACGTGGCAGTCGCCGAGTCGACCGAGTCGACCGAATCGGATTCGGCGCTGGTGCATCGGCTCGCGATACAGCTGCACGAGGCGGTGGCGATCCGGCTGGGAGATTTCGTGCCGTCCTCCCCCGATGTCCTGCGTCACCGGCGGCCGGAGTTGAGAACCACGGTGCGATCGGCGGCGCATCTCATACTGAGTCACCTGAACCGGCATTCGCCGGTGTTCCGGCACGCGGCACGGCTGGGTTTAGCAGTGGCCGCCGGCTGTGCTATCGAGCGTTACACCGGTGTTGCACAGGGTTATTGGATCCCCATCACGATACTGATGGCGCTCCGGCCCGAGACCGCGCATACCTACACGCGTTGCGCAGGGCGGGTGGCCGGCAATGTCCTGGGCATCGTCGTCGCGTCCACCGTTCTCATGGTGTTGTATCCCGGACCCGGGCTGTCGACGGTACTGGCGGTCGTGTTCGTCGGGGTCGCTCATGTGGTGTCCCGGTTCGGATACCTGCCCATGTCTACGGCGCTGACCGCTGCCGTGGTCTTTCTGATCAACATCGACCGCGCGCCCAACACGGCGACAATGGGTGAGCTGTTGTTCGCCGCGATTGGCGGCGGGGCCTTGGCGGTGCTCGCCCACGTTCTGTTGCCCGACGACCCCCTGACCAGATTGGGACAGCGGGCAGGTGAGTTGCTGAAGACGGAGATCGACTACGCGGCAACGGTGATCAAGGCATGTGTCCACGCGGTCGACCACCCGGCCGAAGTGCTGGACGCTTCGTGGCAGCGCGCAGTTCGGGCGCGTGCCGCCTTCGAGGCCGCGGCCGGGGCCACCCGCATGGAATCGCGCGAGCTGCGCCATTGGCTCAGTTCCTATCGCACGGCGCTGAACGCGATCACGACTGCGTGCACGACGCTGGAAGCTGGATTCCCGGGCAGCGTTACGGGCGCATGGCGCCCGCCGTTCGTGCTGGCGGTCGACGAGTACCTGGAGTCGCTGTGCGGTGACCCACCGACGCCGGCTTCACCGTGGACCGTGAACATCTCCGAGTTGGCGGACGCTGACCAGCGACTGCGGGACGCTGTGTCCGAGAGCGGGCCCGAGATCGGTTCGGCACGCGTGCTGGTGGCCGAGGTCGGCACCATTACCCGCCAGCTCTCGGTGGTCGCGGCCGGCTCCGGGCCAACTGCGGGTCGATGAACACCCCGGGGCCCGACCGCAGCGGGTTGTTCGACACGCTTCAGACGCGCCTGGGACCCACCAAGCTGTGGCCGGATCGTGCGACCTCGGGCCAGTTACTCGGCCGGGGCGGGCGGCGCTGGTGCTTCAGCGCCGGCGGGGGGCAGCATGGGCGCCTCGGCGGCTCCCGGCGGAAGTAGTGCCACCGCGTCCGCCGGCGGAAGGGGCGCCACCGCGGCCGGCGGCGGCAAAATGGCATTCTCAGGCATAGGCGGCGGGGGCCCGGTCCTGGTCAACGTGAAGGGCGTCGCGACGGTCGCGGCATCGTCACCGCAGATTCCGGCGTCGTTGTAGGAGCGCCAACCGGTGTTCTCGACTGCGTCCCACGAGTAGTTGACCCGCATATCGTGTTCGGTCCCGTCCTCGCATTCAAGTGCGTTGGGCACAACGACGAACATGATCCACGAGCCGACTTGCCAGTGTGCGTTACCACTCCACTGGACGTCTCCGCGGTCAGTGTCGCTGGCGCCGAACTCGGTGATCTGGATGCACCGGGGCACGTCGCCTTCGCATGGGTCAGCGATCCAGGTGCGCTTACCCACTGACTTCCCCTGGAACTCGTAGGTTCCGACCGCGTTCTGGGTGATCTCATCAGTGGCGATGGCCGGGCCGGCCAGCCCCACTGCGGAAACACTTGCCGCGACCACCGCCGTTACGATCCCCATGGACCTCATGCTGCTCCTCAGTGTTGACGTACCGCGCCACGAAGTATGCACGAAGACGCCGTGCTGACAACCACCTGGGCTGCGCGAGTGGCAGACGACTTGGTCCGGTTAGTCGGGTACGAACGGAACCTCAGCGCCCTGGTCCAGAACGACATACATCCTGCGCCACGGATCCGTATCCTGCAGCTGCCATTGGTGTCCGGAGCCCTCAGTGTCCTCGGCGAGGAGGATGTCGCCGGGACGCAGCGTGAACTCCTCGCCGCCGCGCGTGCTGAACAGCAGCGTTCCGGACAGTGTCACGACCAGCTGGCGAACCGGTGCGGTATGCCAGGCAAGCGCTCCGCCACTCGCGGTCTCCTCCAGAGTGACGTGGGCAGTCGACATGGCGGCTGACACCAGGTCGTGGTTGCGGCCGGGCTGGGTGTCGATCCTGCCGATTTCGACGTGGGATGCGCCGTCCTGGCCCGTCCACAGTCGAACGCATCGGATCATGTCGGCCTCCTGCCGCTGCCGCTCTCCAGAAATGGTCTGTCCATGGCGATGGCAACCGTAGTCGGGTGGGGCCCGCCCGTGGCGCTGTTTGGGTTCCCAGCCCTGATCCAATTCTCGGCGCTGATCAAATTCGTAGCCCTGATCAAGTTGTCGGGAGTCAGTTGTCTGCGAAGAACCACCGTGGGGCTCCTAGACTTCTCATGTGGCGGTCAGCGGGGACGACCGCGGTAGATTCTGCGACCGGCGAGCGCTTGCGCGAGGAGCACGGATGACGGAACCGAGTTGGGTAGAACACGTCATTTGGTGGCAGATCTATCCGTTGGGCTTCGTCGGCGCCTTCCCCGCCGATCCGGCCCCGACCGTCGCCGAGCACCGGATTCGGACCATCGTCGACTGGCTCGACTACGCGGTCGAACTCGGCGCGTCAGGTCTGGCGCTGGGGCCGGTGTTCGCCTCGCGCAGCCATGGGTACGACACCACTGACCACTACCGTATCGACCCGAGGTTGGGCGATGACGCGGACTTCGATCACCTTGTCTCCCACGCGCATGAACGGGGTCTGCGAATCCTGCTCGATGGTGTTTTCAACCATGTCGGAATCGATTTTCCCCGCTACCGGGACGCCCTGACCGGCGGCGACGCATCGTGGTTTCCGATGCGCAACGGTGAGTTTGCCACCTTCGAAGGCCACGACGGGCTGATCGCGCTCGACCATCAGCACACCGAGGTCATCGACTACACCGTCGACGTCATGTGCCACTGGCTCGGTCGCGGCGCCGACGGCTGGCGACTTGATGCCGCATACGCTGTCCCCGAACATTTCTGGGCGCAGGTTCTGCCGCGCGTACGCGCAGTGTTTCCGCAGGCGTGGTTCGTCGCGGAGGTCATTCACGGGGACTATGGCGCCCAGGTGCACGATGCCGGATTCGACTCGGCCACCCAGTACGAACTCTGGAAAGCTATCTGGAGCAGCCTCAACGACGCGAATTTTCACGAGCTGGACTGGGCCCTTCTGCGGCACAACGAATTTCTGGACACCTTCGTGCCGATGACGTTCATCGGAAACCACGATGTCACCCGGATTGCCAGCGTGTTGGCCAATCCTGACCACGTGGAACACGCGCTGGTGATCCTGTTGACCACCGGCGGAACGCCCAGCGTCTATGCCGGAGACGAGTCTGCCTACCGGGGTGTCAAGGAGGAAAGTTTCGGCGGTGACGATGCTGTTCGTCCCGAATTCGGTTCTCCCCATGAGGGAGTCGGTGAGCATGGGCGACAAGTGTTCCGCACCCACCAGCACCTGATCGGACTGCGCCGCCGCCACCCCTGGTTGCATACCGCGCGGACCCAGTCTTTGCACCTGACCAATTCCCGGTACGTCTACATCACGCGCAACGGCGACGATGCGCTCCTGGTCGCACTCAACGTCGACGATGAGGCGATGCTGATACCGCTGCCCGAACTCGGGTTCGCCGCCGCCGAGGTGGTGGCGG
>Ga0114921_10000318_pt1 | contig 20430 bp, 22 predicted proteins | sample BentaG_FD_87016 | JGI IMG/M metagenome (GOLD analysis project Ga0114921, IMG submission 87016) | Deep subsurface microbial communities from South Atlantic Ocean to uncover new lineages of life (NeLLi) - Benguela_00093 metaG | ecosystem: Environmental > Aquatic > Marine > Oceanic > Sediment ... | reverse complement strand
TTCTGGCTTAATGCGCCAAGATACTTTGCCCAGGACTGGGTCGCTATTCTTAGTGTCTGTACTTCATAGCCGTTATTCTCAAAAATCCTTTTCGCTCTTAAGTTAAATTCAGCAATTTCCCTAATTTCTAATTCCTCTACAGGATAGGATAAATTAACGCCTGTGGTGATTGTTCTTATCTTCATAACAAAATTCTCCCTTCTAAGAGCATCATATTTTAGCTGTCCTCCACACAAACGAAGTCAGAATTCCCCTAACTTGCTTTCTCTTGTCGAATTCTACCACTCACTGTGCTGGCTCTCAAGGTTGTCTCTCAGTGCCTAAAGAAGCACCAAGATAGTCTGAGGCATTTTCCCCTGCAGTTGCATTGCAACTAGTTTCACAGCATTCAAATCTGTTATGCTATCTTCAAATGTTCATCGAACCTAGTTCGAACGGAGGTGGTCATGGAAACCTTAGTAAGACTGGGTAGTTTACTTTCCCCTTCCTTCTTTGCTATTCTTGCTGGCTTGTCATTGATGGCTGCTGGTCTATTATTTGTCGCAGGCAGGTATAATGCTGCTGCTCCGCTAGTAGAAAGCACCAAGCTAAGTGGACTGGAGCCTACCGAGTACAGGGCCACTGGTTACCTGGTACTGGCCTTCGGCTGGTCTATGTTTGGCCTTATCTTAGGTTTCATCTTTGCTGCGATTAGTGCCAGGGCTCATTGGAGTCTGGTCCACGTCATTCTATCGCTGCCCTGTCTTATATTCACGCTATGCTTCTTGTACGCTGGAGGAATCACGTTATTGCACGCTGTGACAGGTCAGAAAGGTAGGCTTGTGCGTTGGTCCTTTCCACCTATGCGGTACATTGACATCCTGATAGTGCAATTTGGAGACTTGTTAACCGCAAGGCTTTTTGGGCCATCGTGGTCTCCAGAAGTTGCTGCTAAAATTGGTGGCCCTGCCGAAGCAGTTGAAGAGCCTTTTACAACTGCAATGTCTGGTCACGAGAAGGAAAAACTCGCTGAGGAGATGGAAAGGTTATACGCCAGGCTTGCTGAGTACGAAGCTCACCTGACCCCAGAGCAAAAAGAGAAACTTATAGCAGTGAGGGGAATTGCGGAGGAACTAAAGAGCATATACCTATGATTGCATGCCTGTGCAGAATATAATCACAACTTTGCTGAGAAAACAGCCCTGGCGGGGAGACAATGAGTAGCTATGGAACTATTGGATGACATCCCAGTTAGCTTGGAACTCGAAGTGGTATTAAAAGGATTGCACCTGCGCAAGGTAAGTAAATATGTAGAAGGAACTGTCCAGGAATTGATTGAGATTGTTCGGCCTATAGCCAAACCTAAAGCTATCTATGAAGTTTCCTATATTGATAATAAAAATGAAGACTCGCTGTATATTGGTGGAGTAAAGTTTACCAGTCATGTCCTCAGAGTCAATTTGGATAAGGTAGAAAGGGCTTTTCCTTATGTTGCAACATGTGGAAAAGAATTGGATGAAATAGCTATTCCCTCCGATGATTTTATGAAATGCTATTATCTGGATGCAATTAAGGAAGTGGTTTTAGGCTCAGCTCGCAGCTATCTTAGAAATTACCTAACAAGAAACTATGCGCTTGGACAGATATCACACATGAGTCCCGGGTCCTTGGCAGATTGGCCAATAACACAACAGGAAGAGCTATTTTCAATCTTTGGTAACGTTGAGGATTTAATTGGTGTGAAGCTAACCGAGGGTTTCTTGATGGTTCCACTAAAATCGGTGTCTGGAATATATTTCCCAACACAGATTGAATTTGTAAGTTGCCAGTTATGCCCAAGGGAAGTGTGTAGTGGAAGAAGAGCACCGTATGATCCTGACTTAGCCAAAAAATACAGAGAAAAGGTATAAGTTATCTTACCCGTTCTTCCCAAAAAGCGCTCGCTGGTCAGTTCTTCACTGGACGATTTTTCAACGTTTGGGTCAAGTGAGCGGGTAAAAAACCACGGGTTACAGTTCGCTTCACCCGGATTTTAGTCAGTAATATAAGTTGACGGATAGTCTTCAACTAAGATGTCACTGAAATCGCGCCAAAGCGGAAGCTCGGTTTCGCCAATTTGAACATAGCCCTCATGCCTGGCAGGGCACATCACCGCGAAATCGCATCCGGCACAGGCGGGACCAGGACTAGGAGAGTAATATCTCTCTTTCCTGATTTCAGTAGCCACACGCAGTAGCTCCCAACTCGTCTCTTCCAGAGCTCGCCTATCAAGCTGCCTCGTCTCCGTTATCCCCAAGAGTAGATAGAAGTAAGACAGCTTGCTCACGATGTAGGCATTGCTGCGAGATAAAATGAGTGCGTAGAGCTTCAGTTGAGTCCAGTCAACGTTTTCTGGCACGGCCCCTGTCTTGTAATCAATGACGTGCAGGCTTCCGTCTGGCTGTTTGTCCACCCGGTCAACTCTACCTCTCAGAATAAGCCCGCGGGTAATTTCTTCTTCAATTTGCCTCTCCAACATCATTGGTGTAATGGTCACATCTTGTTCCGCGATAAAGCGTGTAACCTCAGCTAGAGCTTTCTGAGCCCATCTTTTCTCATCAGCCCTACCCCTAAACCCGATGCGGTAGCGATGCCAGTTCTTCTTGAGGAGTCTCTTGACAGTTCCAGCAGTTCGATTTTGAGCCGGCACGAGTGAGAACAAATCGTGCAATGTAGCATGCACATGGTTAGCCATGGTGTAGTAGGGCCTAGGCTTGCCATATTGGTCTCCAAGTTTGTCTACATAGCGGAACTTGTACTGCAGTTTACATTGCCGAAATGTAGCTATGCCAGAGGGGGAAAGGTTCAATACCGGTATCTTGCTGTTCTCCCTGGCAAAGACAGGAACGCTACCGAATCTTACTTCATCCACCTTGTTATTTCGCTCCTGCACACTCAATTCTGCGACCCTAGCATAAAACACATCTGCCTGGCATTAACCACTGCCTTATCCTGGTGGCAATTATTAAACAAGACATGCATCTCCTTAGTCTCCTCGGCCAAGGCACTGATTTTGCTCGTCCACGGCTTGAGCTCTTCCTCGCCATAGAGATAGTTGAAGCGTTCAACTGCACTGATACCTTTCTTGTCCCAGGTCTCAGTGTTTCTGCCGTGGAAGCGCACCAATCCAATATCAGAGGTAGCTTCGGCAATAGCAGGTACGCTCGACTTGAAACCCTGTGGCTCATCAACGCATACAAAAGGCAAATCACTCCGCCTGAGAAAGTCAAGAGTCCTGCCTTTGTTCTCCTCGTTAAGCCATACGTTATTTCTGAACTCTATTGCCAAGCAATACTGTGACAATCTATTCTTGGACATTACGATATAGTCAAGCTGCTGGGATCCAGGGTAAAACCACGGTGGAAACTGAAAGAGGACAATACCCAGTTTGCCGACTGTATCCAAGGGAAGCAGCGCATTGGCAAATCTCTCCCAGAGTTCGTCGGTTAAGTCACCAGGGAGGTCACGATAGTACACAGTGTCCTTCCCCTGAAGTTGTGTAGTCAACGCCAGCCTTATGTCCTTGGGCAGTGAGTCAATCGGTGTGGGGTGTTGCGTAAATAGCCTGAAGGCCTTGACATCGAAGGTAAAGCCTTCAGGCACTCGCTGCGCCCACAAATAACTGATCCCCTCGTTGAGCATTGAATAATAGGTGCTATCTACTTCGACCAAGTCAAACTGGCTGGAGTAATATCGAAGCCGGGCTTCGGCGGAGCGTGCCGAATCAGGGTAGAACCGACCACAACCCAGCAAGGTAGGGTCAGTCCATGAACAAGTCCCCACTCGTATTTTCCCCATTTCAAGCCATGCCTGTGGAGCCATGCCCCTGGGGCCCTCTTTCCGTCCCTGAAAGTTCTTCAGCTTGCTCTACAGGCAAATCAGCCAGCTTACTTATAACTAGTTGAGCTATTCTGTCGCCATGCCTGATCTCAAAACTGCTGCCTCGGCCAAGGGTGTACATCGTCACCAGGAGTTCCCCTCTATAATCGCTGTCCACCGTGCCAAGAGCAGCGACGACGCCCCTTGCCGACAGACCGGATCTAGGTCGTATTTGCACATCGTAACCTCTAGGCACCTCCACTGCGATACCGGTACCGACTAACTTCGGCTTATCCTCCAGTGTTATTCGTCCGCTCTTCTTGATGTAAGCAAAGAGATCCAGGCCTGTAGAGCCTTCAGTGGCCCGCTGTGGCAGGCGGGCATCAGGATACATCCTTTTAACTCTTAACACTTGACTGCCGCCAGTTGCATTGCTCTTCTGTTTCTGCAGAATGTAATTATAACACCAGAAAAAGAGATGGTATTAGCAAAAACCTTTGGTTACTTTTTTATGTGATTTAACAAATGACCGTCCGGTCGCATCTTGAATGATTAAGTTCGCCCTATTTTGCTTGGTAGAACATCGGTGTATAATGTGTCACTGGCAGTGTAGAGAGCTATTGAGAAAATGACCGCAGCGCTCATAGGCAAAGCTCCAGCCAGAGCGCTTTTAGCTAAGGGCAAAGTAGGTGCAGATTTCCATGTCTAAGGCTAGCAAAACAGTAAGGATAGCCGTAGACGCCATGGGGGGGTGATTACGCTCCTGGGGAGATAATCAAAGGAGCAGTCACAGCCGCCAGTAAAGCAGATGTGAAAATTATACTAGTTGGGCCAGAAGATATCCTCGAAAGGGAGCTAGACAAGTGTTACAGTTCTCATATTCCTGTTGATCATGTCAGGGCTGATTAGTTCATCAAAGAAGGCGAACATCCCACTTTGGCCATTCATCACAAGCATAATGCGTCTATAGCTGTGGCGGTGAACTTAGTAAGAACAGGGAAAGCAGATGCCATAATCGGCGCTGGCTCTACCGGTGCAGCATCTGTGAGCGCTATTCATTTTCTTGGCATGATGCCAGGGATAGAGCGCCCGGCACTTTGCGTACCTCTTGTTGGGCTTGCTCCAAAAACAGTTCTTGTTGATGGCGGAGCTAATGTTGATTGCAAGCCCCATCACCTACTATCATTTGCAGCCATAGGTTCAGTTTATGCCAAGAAGTTGCTGAATGTTGCCAATCCCAAAATAGCCCTTTTGAGCATTGGAGCTGAAGAAGGCAAAGGTAGCAGGCTGATTCAAGAAAGCTATCCACTTCTCCAAAGCAGCGGCCTGGATTTTGTTGGTAATATAGAAGGCAACGATATTCTCAGTGGGCAAGCCAACGTCATTGTTTGCGATGGCATTGTAGGCAGCGTGTTAATGAAGTTTTACGAAAGCATAGGACATTACTTTGCCAAATGGCTAACAAGTAGGCTGGATAATCTACCATTAGTTGGCCCAGTTAAGAGGTTGCTTGATCAGATGATTTCGTTCACTAAGATAACCACCACCGCAAGCGACGGTGGCGGGCTGCTCTGGGGAGTCAACGGCAGCCCGATACATCTACTCACAGACAAAGTAAAGACAGCAGCTTGCCAGTAGCTATTATTGGCACCACGAGTAACCAAATCTCCGCTATGGTCAAATTAGTGACGGCCAAACAACACAATTCCGATTTTCTCTTGTTGTGGTGAAGACAGCCCCGCCAGATTACTCACTGTTCATGATTCTGTCGGCAGCAACACAGAACCTTTGCCATTCAGTCAATTTCTCGGCCAAGATTTGACGACCTTTCTCAGTTAGCTGATAGCATCGCCGCTTCTGCTTCCGGGCTACTTTTTGCCATGAGCTTAACACAAGTCCTTCCCTTTCTAACCGGCGCAGGGCAGAATAAACAGTGCTTCCTGTCAGCGTAAAATAGCCACTGCTTCTTCTCTCCAGTTCCTTGGCGATATGATAACCGTGCGTAGGCAACTCCCCAATGATAAAGAGCATCAAAGGCTCTACTACCCCTCTTAATAGCTGGTGTAAATAAGATTTATACATTTACTTAGGTATTATACCATGTACACTAAATTGAGTCACTCTGGTTATGAAGCTCAGCACAGGAATTTTTACCATGCGCATATCAATGCTATAATAACCCTAAGGCAAAATGCTAAAGAAGATTAAACATACCCTTATCGCGTTAGTATTAATAGGCCTAATCCTAAGCGCTAGTGGATGTTCCATATTCCTACCAGGGTCATCTGCTCCATCTCCACCTGCTTCATCCCAACCTAGTAGCCCAAGCGAATACACCGACCCCGATTGGACATTTCCCTCGAGAAGTAGCCAAGCAACCCCGGTATTACCTGACATCGCCAGGGTGGTTAAGGAGGTGATGCCCTCTGTAGTCTCTGTCACCACTGAGATGGTGGCTTATGATATTTTTGACCAAGAGTACACACAGTCTGCCGCTGGCTCTGGAGTAATTATTGATAGCGCAGGATATATCATCACCAACAACCATGTCGTCCAGAATGCCAGAAGCGTGCAAGTGGAACTATCTGATGGCAGTACTTTCCCGGCTAACATAGTAGGCACCGATGCTTTGACTGATCTAGCGGTGCTCAAGACAAATGCAACAGACTTGCCTTACGCTCGGCTTGGCGATTCGTCCCAACTGGCTGTAGGTGATTGGGTAGTAGCAATAGGCAATGCACTAGGAGAGGGAATATCCGCAGCCGAGGGCATCGTCAGCCGTTTGAATGTCTCAGTGAGTGTTAAGGGAAATACCCTCCGGGATTTGATTCAGACCACATCAGCTATTAACCCAGGCAACAGCGGCGGCCCGCTAGTAAATATGAGCGGTGAAATTGTAGGTGTAACCAGCGTTAAGGTAGCTGAGATTGGAATAGAAGGCATGGGCTACGCTATAAGTATCAATAGTACTGAGCCTATAATCGAAGAATTGATTCATCAAGGTTATGTGACTCGCCCCTGGCTGGGTGTGTCGCTATACACCGTAACTCCCCGTGTGGCTATGTGGAACGATCTTTCAGTTGAAGAAGGGGCACTCGTTATCGACGTAGCTAAAAACAGCCCAGCTAAGGCCGCTGGGCTGGAACAGGGAGATGTTATTACTCAGTTTCAAGGTAAAAAGATAGCTAATACTGATGATCTTCTACAAGGTATTCTCGACTCCGAGATCGGCGACAAAGTGGAAATAACCTTCGTCAGGGATGAAAGCACCAAAACAACCACAGCACAGCTGGAAGAAAGTCCCCCACCATGGGATTGATGCTAGAATTGCCTCATTGGTTCACGCTTCGCAATGGCGAAAGAGGAGCGAGAGTTTTCATTCAGGATGATGCCTTCACAACTGCTAATAAAACCTCAGCATCGGAAATGTGATATTTCTCAGCATAAGCTTCTTCGGGTGGGAAGCTATCAACCAGCTCCAGAGACAAAGTTTCCTGCCTAATATAATCAGCAAAATCAGTCATCACTCGTTTAATTGGCTCTTCCGCTTCATAATACGTAATAATATGGTCAGCAATATCAAAGTCAGCCGCACGACGCATAGTCTGAAGACGGCGTACAACTTCTCTACTTATTCCCTCAGCCACCAACTCAGGAGACAACTCAATATTTACAGCTACCCAATATTTTTCCTCATTAGCTATAGCATACCCAGGCATATCGCCCGGAAATTCATAGCCGACAAACCCCAACTCCTTAATATTTACCTCCTCCAAGATATGAGGTATAAGTCTCTGTAAAGCACTCTTTTCCTTCTCTTGGCTTACTTTAACAAGCGCTTTAGCCAGCGGCTGACGAACTTTGATCTTCGCCTTCGCCCGAGCTGCTCTGCCCAGACTTGATATCCTCATAGCTAACTTTATATCGTTATTTAGCTCGTCATTGATTTTGGTTTCATCGGCTACTGGGAAATCAGTTAGATGGACACTCTCTTCGGCCGTGGGATCAATCGAACGAACCAAATTCTGATAAATCTCTTCAGCAATAAATGGTACGAGAGGAGCTAAAAGCTGGGACAAGGTTACCAGGCACTGATACAATGTAGTATGTGCTGCCAATTTATCAGCATCATTCTCACTTTTCCAGAATCGGCGTCTGCTTCGCCGCACATACCAATTAGAAAGGTTGTCAATAAAGGTCTCAATGTGGCGCATCGCTGACGTGGGATTATAGCCATCCATAGACTTAGTTACCTCAGCTATAAGTTGATTAAGTTCCGAGATAATCCAATTGTCCAGCTCTGCGAAAGATAGCGAAGCAGAAACTTGAGGAGTAAACTGGTCAATATTAGCATAGAGGACAAAGAAGGAATAAACGTTCCACAAAGTAAGTAAATTTTTCCGCAAGGTTTCACCAACCATTTCGGTGGAGAAGCGATGAGTATTTTCGCTTGGAGCAGACGCCAACATATACCACCTCAAAGCATCAGCGCCATAATCATTGACTACAGTCCAAGGGTCAATCATATTGCCTTTACTCTTGCTCATCTTGTCACCCTTGGCATCAACAACATGACCCAAACAGAGAACGTTCCTAAAGCAAGGCTGTCCAAACAGCAAAGTAGAAACGGCATGCAAGCTATAGAACCAGCCCCGGGTCTGGTCAATAGCCTCAGAAATGAAATCTGCGGGGAAGTTTTGATCGAATTTATCACTATTTTCGAAGGGGTAATGCCACTGGGCAAAAGGCATAGCTCCTGAGTCAAACCAACAGTCAATGACCTCAGGAATACGCCACATATCACCACCACAGTTAGGACAAGAAAAGACTATTTCATCCACATAAGGACGATGCAAATCCAAAGGTAAGTTTAAGCCTCTTACATTTGGCTTGGCTCTCAATTCATCAATGCCACCTACGCATTCATAGTGGCCACAGGAGATGCAATGCCATATATTAAGGGGAGTTCCCCAATACCTCTCCCGAGAAAAGGCCCAATCTACGTTGTTCGCCAGCCAATCTCCAAAACGACCATATTTAATATAATCGGGATACCAGTTTACTTCAGCATTACCAGATATAAGTCTGTCTTTTACCGCCGTGGTTCTGATATACCATGTCCTCTTGACATAGTAGAGAAGAGGTGACTCACATCTCCAGCAAAAGGGATAGGTATGAACAATTCTCTCACTACGGAAGAGCAAACCACGTGACTTGAGATCGTCAAGAACAAGAGGGTCAGCGTCCTTGACAAACTTGCCAGCAAAGGAGTAGGCACCAGTCATTTTCCCTTCTAAATCCACAGGCTGGACAAAATCAAGGCCTTTATCCATCCCGGCAGCAAAGTCAACCTCTCCAAAGGCAGGGGCGACATGGACAATACCAGTGCCCTCCTCCATTGAGACAAAATCAGCACCAATTACAGGATAAGTCAAATCTTCCCTTTTCTCTTGTGCACCGAAAGAAGGCAAGCTCTCACGGGGCACACTAAAATCATGTGGATTAAACAAGGGTTCGTATTCAAGATGGAGAAGATCTTCACCCGATATAATACCCACTTCCTTATAGCCTTCAAGCCTAACTTGCCCAATAAGCTGCGTAGCTAGAATAAGATAATCCTCATCCCCTTCCAACACACTATAGCTAGCTTCAGTGGCCACTGCTAGGGCAGTATTGCCAGGCAGCGTCCAAGGGGTAGTTGTCCAAGCAAGAAAATAAGCCGGCTTCTTGGTCAAAGATGATGGCCCAAGAATAGAACGAAGAACTGAATCGTGTTTGGAGAACAACGAAACGCAAAGCTTAAACTTTATGTAAACTGATGGATCTTCAGCATCGTCTCGATACCCCAGAGCTACTTCATGTGAGCTGAGAGAAGTGCCACATCTAGGACAATGAGGCGTTGTCTTATAGCCCCTATAAACCAAATCTCTATCCCACAACTGCTTTATAGCCCACCAACAAGATTCAATATAACCGTTGTCTAGTGTTATGTAAGGATGCTTCATATCAATCCAATGGCCAATGCGTTCTACCATGGCTTCCCATTCCCCAATATACTTGAAAACACTCTCACGACAACGCTGGTTAAACTGGGCCACTCCGTATGCTTCAATCTGGGGCTTACTAGTAAGACCAAGAGAATTTTCCACCTCCAATTCAACGGGCAATCCGTGGGTATCCCATCCAGCTTTGCGTAGCACGTGATAACCCTTCATCGCTTTATAGCGAGGAATAACGTCTTTAGCTAATCGAGATAGCACGTGGTGAATTCCTGGAGTACCATTAGTCGTGGGCGGACCGTCGTAGAAAACATAGCGCTGTTTTCCTTGTCTCGCCTTGATACTCTTTTCAAAGATGCTACATTCCTTCCAAAAACGAAGGATGTCCTGTTCCATTTGGGGAAAACTTATCTTGCTACTTACTTTGTGAAACACAGGTTAACCTCGCTTCAGTAGAATGACTACCTTTCTATCCTCGCCTTCACCTATGCTATGGGTGACAACATCAGCATGATCAGTCAAAGCCAAGTGAACAATGCGGCGTTCATCAGGTGGCATCGGTTCTAAGGTAATAGCCCGGTGTTGCAGGTTCACTTGCTCTGCCAAGCGCAAGGCTAGTCTTTGCAAGGAATCACGGCGGCGTTTTTTATACTCGCAAACATCAACATTCAATGGCAGCCAAGCCTTTAGCTGGCTTGCTACGATTAGCCTAACAATGTATTGCAAACAAGACAGGGTCTGGCCCCGTCGCCCGATTAGGATGCCCAAATCATCTCCTTCGATATTTAAAGATACAGGTATCTCATTAGACGAGTTCTCGACTACGCCGGTTACTCCCATCAACCTAAGCAATGTCTCCAGTACTTCTGTGGCTACTCGAGCTATATCATTTTCTGGTGGAGTTAATGGTTTTGCTCTGGCCGTTATCTCCGATTCTTCCATGCTCTAGCCTCCATCATAGACAATCTACCTCGATATCTAACATCCTTTCTGCCCCTCTGTGGTACATTCTACCTTCCCCTCCTTAGTGCTGGATGTGCTGAGGAAGGAGACTTCAGATAGCCCCAGCCACCCGTAACGAAATATTGGGTCACAATACCAATCACATTGGAAGCTAGCCAAAAAAGAGGTAAACCACTGGGAAACATTATGGTAAACATGCCAAACATGAGTGGCATCATCAGCAACATCATCCTGCTTGTGGATTGCTGCCTCGGGTCGATAGACGGGGCAGTAGTCATTTTCTGCTGTAGCCACATTGTACCACCAACCAGAATAGCTAAAATCAAAGTGTTATCAGGCTGGCCTAAATCGAGCCACAAGAAATGGCTATTCACAGGAATTGTCTGATTAACTATTTCCCAGGAATAAAGATGCCGGGATAAGTCCAGCAAGTTTTCCGGCGTAGTAGCTAGTGCTTTCATAATGGATTGATATAGAGCAATCCAGATGGGAAACTGAACTAACATAGGCCACATACAGCCTATAGGGTTCACCCCAGCCTCTTTATAGACCTTCATCATTTCCTGCTGAAGTTTTTGCTTATTCTTCGCATATTTCTTCTGCAGCTCCTGCAGCTTGGGCTGCATCTCTTGCATGGCTTTGGTGGATTTGAGTTGTCTCAAAACGAGAGGCGTCGATAGCAGACGAACGACAACGGTAAGAATAATAATGGCGAAGCCAAATTGTACTTCTCTGGGTAGAACGCCTGATAAAGCAAGCAGCCCATTAAGCATTGGGTCGAGTATAATTAAACTCCACAAGTCTGCCATAATTACAAACCTTGCTTAAGCTAAAGGAAATTTCAGCTTTATTTCTCTTTTAGCTACATCCACTGCATATAAGCAGTTATCTTGGGCACGAATATATACAATGCTATCGAGCTCAGAAAGAGATGACTGAATACGAGCATCAATAAGTGGCTCACCACTTTGAGGATCATCTGGATTCTTAATCCCCTCTCCACTACCTGTCTTTAGATTAACAACGAATACATTGCCTGGCTCAGTGGCTACTACCAGCGAGTCATCCACCAAAATTGGCGAGGAAACGATACGACCTCCGGCATCAAACTCCCACAACTCTTTGCCCTTCTCTGCATCGAGAGCATAGACTTTACCATCGAGACACCCGGCATAAACAATGCCATCATTAACCACTGGAGCAGCCCAAAACCAATTGCCACCAAGGAATTCCCACAGCAACTTATCATCACCTATTTTTATAGCATAAAGCTTACTGTCGAACGAACCCACAAATACAGTATCCTCATAAAGTACTGGAGAAGAGACAAATCCTGTTTCTGCTTCAAAGACCCAAGGTAATAAACTACCATCTTTAGCTGATAAAGCATAGATATATCCATCAAATGTGCTCACATAGATGGCTTCGCCTTTCGCCACTGGCGTGGTCCATAATTTGTCATCCAGTGGATCTGATTTCCATTTCTCATCACCATAAGTTATATCCAAAGCATAGACCTTGCCATCTGAGCTGCACACATAGATAGTATCGTTAACCGCTACCGGGCTACCCACTATGGGACCAATCACATCGTCGGTCCTAGGATAAATCCACTCACCGCTTCTCATATGAGGAAAGGACAAATTTTGACTCCTGGCTGATGGGTTTAGCATCAAGACCTTACCACCATAGACGCCAATACAAACTGAGCCATCAACTACGACAGGTGTACCATATATGCTGACTGGCTTAGATGAACTGCCACACGACAATATGCTTTTGGAGGGCATAGTAATAGCAAAAGACCACTCCCCGTTGGAAGAGGGAAATGACAGTCCTTGATTTCGAGCTAAGGGATCTACTGCCATTATCTTGCCATCCGTGGAACCTAGATAAAGAATTCCACCATGAGAGATAACTCCAGAATATCCTTGCGGCTTAGAGGAAACACAGCCACTGGTGCTCAAAGCAAGAAAGCAGAAAATACTGAGGCAAGCTAATATTTTAATTTTCATTTCAACACACTGGCATGAGAACTAAGGCACAGGGTCATAACCACCTTTAGAGCAAGGATTGCAACGAGCCAACCTCTTAATCGCCAGCCAACTACCTCTGACAAGGCCATATCTTTCAATGGCCTCACAAGTATAATGCGAGCACGTAGGTTGGAAACAACAAGAATGTGGAGTGACCACCGATATTGTTGCCTGATATAGTTTAATTAAATCCAGCGCTATTTGCTTCATTACCCCTTTGCAGCAACCTTGCCCGAGCTAACAATTCAGTTACCGTTTTTTCCAGTTGGTGATAATTAACGGCAGCTGCCCGCGGACGAACAATAAAGACGATGTCCCACCCAGGCCGTATCAATTGCAACCTCACTGCCTCTCTTAGCAACCTCTTCAACCGATTACGCTGCACTGCCTTACCCACCTTCTTAGTTACTGAAAAACCACACCTACTCAAGTTCAACCCATTAGGCAATACCTTCATTATGACCAGATTATCTAAATATGTGCTACCTTGCTGGTAAACTAAACCGTACTGCGCTCTCTTAGCTAAAGTCCAGGGTCTACTCATAAAGATATGATTAAACTGGAGTCAATCTCCATCGCCCCTTAAGTCGCCTCGCTTTAAGTACTCTTATTCCTCCTGGACTAGCCATTCTGGCTCGAAAGCCCAGTTTACGTTTCCGGGAAATTTTCTTTGGTTGATAAGTACGTTTTGGCATTTGGTCTGCCTAAGACATCGACGAACGCAAGTCCACACCACCTGTTTTCCAAGTATGGCTCGGCGCGTAAGGCAACAGAGCTAAAAATCGAACTCTCTTTATAGCTTGTGCCAACTTCCGCTGGTGCTTAGCACAAGCTCTAGTCCTACGTCGCGACTCGATCTTACCACGCCCCGAGATATATCGAGATAACCTGGAAACGTCTTTATAATCTATATTTACCCTCTCAGCACAAAAGGGACAAATTCTTGGCTTAGGAACATAATTTCTTGTCCCTTCCGTTTTTCTACGATAAATCAACTTCCAACTCCTTCACCAGGGTCAAAAGGCAAATCCCCGGGTTCAAGCTCACCTTCCTCTGGGAGGGAAGCCAAAGCTTGCTTACCAAGGAAAACTACACGGTCAGCAGTTACCTCAAGGCTGGTTCGCATCTGTCCATCCTGCCCTTGCCAGTTACGAGCGTGTAATCTTCCCTCAACGTAAACTTGCCGCCCTTTGGATAAGTATTGATTGCACTGCTCAGCCTGCCTGCCCCAAGCGGTAATTCTAAACCAGTCTGTTTCCTCTCTGCTCTCCCCACCCGACGTAGTGTAGCGACGATTAGTAGCCATACGAAAAGAGGTAACTGGTTTGCCATCTGGTGTGTATCTCATCTCAGGATCAGAACCTAAATTCCCAATAAGTACTACCTTGCTTAAGCTCGCCATCTATCAATCACCTACCTTCATTACAAGATGCCGTAGTATCTCTTCTTCAGCTCTAAGATTTATTTCGAGTCCTTTAACCATCTTCGGCTCCAGCTTAAAGCGAGTTAAGCTGTAATTACCTTCCAAAAAGCGCTTTATCGGATAGGCTAATTTCTTTTTCCCCCACTGCTCTGTCCCTTCCACAATCCCATCCTGCTCAGTAATAAAACGGCTCACTCTATCCATAACGCTGTGCATTCCTTCATCATCAGCCTCAGGATTGACAATAGTAACTAATTCATAATTACGCATTTTCTTAATTTTAGCATTATAGCATGTTAGTAACCATAATTTAAACGCAAAACCAGAGATAAAGGCAGATTATGCTCTATCATTTCCTTCTGGGTAACAGTTATATCATAACTAACATGAGAATGCTACATAACCTGTGAATTGCTATTGTCCAATTTGAGGCTCAAGCAAAGTCGGTGCTATAATTTTTAAGAATGAAGATATCGGAGTTGGGGGAATTTGGCTTAATTAACCTCATACAGAGCATCAGCGATAAATTTAGAAATTCTGAACAGGCGTCCTGGCAACAACTCCTGGTTGGCATTGGCGATGATGTAGCTGCTTGGCAAGGTGATAATCATATTCAGTTGGCAACAACAGATACCCTGGTCCAGGATGTCCATTTTGACCTGGACATTATTACATGGGAAGAATTGGGCTGGAAGGCACTGGCCGTTAACTTAAGCGATATAGCTGCTATGGGCGGTGTCCCCCGATACGCCTTGATCTCTCTAGCATCTCCTGGTGAAATTGAGGTAGAAAATATTTCCAAGCTTTGCCATAGCATGGCAGCTTTGGCTGCGGAGTTCGGAGTGGCTATAGTTGGGGGTAACCTCGCTGCTGCCTTTAACTTAGTTATCACCATCACCGTGCTTGGCTGTTCAAGAAATAAGTCAATGCTCAGGCGTTCGGCAGCTATGCCCGGCGAGCAAATAGCTGTCACAGGACATCTAGGGGCATCGGCGGCAGGCCTGGAAATACTCAAGGAAAAAATCAGTTTAGATGCTGAAACAACCACCGCCCTTAGAAAAGCTCACCTCCAGCCCATGCCTAGAGTAAAGGAAGGGCAAATTTTAATCGAACAAGGGGTCAACAGTGCTGTAGATATAAGCGATGGGCTTATTGCCGATCTTGACCATGTTTGTGAAGCCAGTAAGGTTAATGCTCGGATAGACATAGCGCAAGTGCCTATACACCCTCTAGTCAAGGCCAATTTCCTCAACTATCTTGAGCTAGCTTTATATGGAGGTGAGGACTACGAACTCCTTTTTACCGCCCCTAAAGCCATTGTTGACCAAGCTAAAGGAGCTCTAAATTGTCCTGTGACTGTGATAGGTGATGTTGCGAAGGAAAGCTTGCCAAATCGAGTAACCTTGATGGATAGCAAGGGAAATGTTGTCCCTTACAAGAAGGGAGGCTGGGAACATTTTAGGGGATGAAATGGAGCTAAAATCCCATAGTCCAGAGCAAACTCAGCTTCTCGGAAGCTACTTGGGTGAGCTGGCTCAAGAGAATGACCTTTTTCTTCTCACCGGTGATCTAGGGACTGGCAAGACATGCCTTGTTCAAGGCATTGCCCACGGGCTAGACATAAAAGAGTACGCTTTTAGCCCATCTTTTGTTCTTGTCAGGGAGTATCATGGTAGACTCCCTTTATACCATATTGACCTCTATCGCCTTGACCACATCGCGGAAATTGCTGATTTGGGACTAGAGGAATATCTTTGCAACAATGGAGTGTGTGTAGTCGAGTGGGCAGAGAAAGGATTAGAGGTATGGCCACAGAACAACTTACTTATAGAGCTAAACTATGTTGCCGATTGCGAGACACAACGCATCATTCGCTTTAAACCTGAGGGCCGGCGACACTCAGAATTGACGAAGGAGCTGAAATTGATTTTGAGCAAGGGAGAAACGTGGAGTTAGCTATAGATACCTCCACCAATATTGCCGGCATCGCTTTATCCCACAAAGGTGAAACTCTAATTGAGCTAACCTGGCGATCAGCACAAAACCACACTGTAGAATTGATGCCCAATATTGCTCGTTTGCTTCAGCAAGTTAATATAGAGGCAAACGCTATAGAGGCGATCATTGTAGCCAAAGGGCCAGGGAGCTTTAATGGACTGCGGGTAGGAATAAGCACAGCCAAAGGGCTAGCTTTCTCCTTAGATATTCCTTTGCTCGGCGTAAGCACGCTGGAAATCGAAGCCTATCCTTTTGCTTATACTGGGTTTCCCTTGCGTCCTATCCATAAGGCTGGTCGTGATGAGATAGCCACCGCACTCTACCAGCAAGTAAATAACGAGTGGCGCTGCTTAGAAAAAGAATATTTAACTACGGTTGACGGTTTATGCCAGCAAACCTCCCAAAAAACGCTGTTTTGTGGTGAGACTTCCCCGGACATAGCAGATGCGATACAACAAAATTTGGGAAAACGGGCTATAATTCCACAAGCTGCTGCACTGCCTCGAGTCGGCTTCTTAGCTATGTTAGGTTGGCAAAGACTGAATAAAGGAGAGCGAGATGATCTGGCTACTTTGCAGCCTTTATATCTTCGCCCGCCTCACATAACCAAACCCAAGGAGAGGAGGTTATGAATGGAAATTCCGAAATTGGATGTGTCTGAAGATCTATCATTAAGGTTGTGCTTTGCCTGTGGTGAGGATAACCCCATAGGACTGAAATTGAAACCTGTTTACGACGGAGAAAAGGCCAGAGCAGAGTTCACTGCTGGAGAACTGTATCAAGGCTGGAAAAATGTAATTCATGGTGGCATTGTCTACACCCTCCTTGATGAGATAACTGCTTACGCTATGCTATGCCATGGAATTGATTTTGGCGTTACCGCTAAAAGCGAGGTAAGGTTTAAACGCCCAGCGCCTACCGGAGAGCTAATCCAAATCTCCGCCTGGGTTACCAAACTGGCAAAAAGACTAGTGCAAACCAGCGGATTGGTGACCCTTGAGGACGGAACAATTATAGCCGAGGGCGACTCCTTATTCTATATATGGAGGCGTTCTAAGAAGACTTTTCTCTGGGACATGGATGGGGTCATCACTGATTCGGGCTCATTTCACCTTGCTGCCTGGCAGGAGACCTTTGACAAAAGAGAAATAAAATTTAGCAAAGATAATTTTACTAAGTTTTTTGGCACCAGAAACGACTTCATAATCCGCAGTGTTCTAGGAAGAGAGCTTCCTCAAGAAGATGTTGCAACCATAGCGGAAGAAAAAGAGGAAACCTTCCGCCGCAAGATAAGGGGAAATATTAAGCCACTCCCCGGAGTAATGAAGCTACTAGATACAATTAAGCAAGGAAACTTTAAACTAGCTTTAGCCTCTTCAGCACCAAAAGAAAACATTGATTTGGTCAACAGCGAACTTAATTTGGAGAGGTATTTCGATTACATTATTTCGGGCAAAGAGGTAGCTGAAAGCAAACCGAGCCCCCAGATATATCTTTTAGCTGCTGAAAAACTGGGGGCTGAACCTAAAGATTGCGTTGTAATTGAGGATTCACCCTTTGGCGTCAAAGCAGCCAAGGCCGCTGGAATGAAGTGCCTGGCTGTAACCAATACCCATTCAGAAGAAGAGCTCCAAGAGGCTGACAGAGTAGCTGACTCTTTAGAAGATATAGATCTGATTACCCTGATCAGAAGAGTATAGAGAGGAGCATACCTTATAAATGAAGCAAAACAATCTCAAAGTGGAGAGAAGTTTGGTACTCATCAAACCCGATGCCATGCAAAGGAGACTGGCGGGAAAAATTATTGCTCGGCTGGAAAGAAAGGGGCTTAAAATCGTAGCTATGAAAATGCTGCAGATGGATAAAGCCTTAGCACAGCGTCATTATGCCATTCACCAAGGCAAGGCGTTCTTCGATGACCTGGTCGATTTCATTACCTACAGCCCCATTATTGCCATTGTCCTCCAAGGAGCAGGCGCCATAGAGGCAATAAGGAAGACAATGGGCGAAACTGATCCAGCTAAAGCCAAGTCTGGCACTATCAGAGGTGACCTCGCCCTGGATATCGGACACAACTTAATTCATGGCTCGGATTCAGAGGAGAACGCCTCTGAGGAGATAGATCTCTTCTTTTCCAAAGAAGAGATACTTGATTACCACAGAGATATCGATAAATGGCTTGGTTAAACCTGCTATCTACTGAATTGTAACTACAGGAATTGCTTTATCCCAAAATCCATCCAATTGATAATAGTCGCGCTCTGCCGGGGCAAAAATGTGAACAATAACAGAGCCAAAATCAGCAAGCACCCAGCCTGAGTCAGAACTGCCTTCACTATGATGGGACACAACACCACTTTGTTTCAATTCATCAATGATACCCTGCCAAATAGCCTCCACGTGACGCTTGGTCTCTCCATTGCAAATAACAAAATAGTCAGTAAACGAGCACACCTGTTTCACATTTAGCATCACAATATTGCTTGCTTGCTTCTCAGAAGCAACTTCTACAGCTAAACGCGCTACCGCTTCCGCTTCCAGAAAGACTAAACCTCCTGGATTTATTATAGCACTTTTATCTGATTGAACAATACTAGCAAACATAAAGAAAGAACCTGAGTGTCGTTGACCATATGAACGAATGCTACGATTTCTCTATTCACAGCAACTTTGCTATAATAGTCGATGGAGTATGAAACCAACATTGTGGCACAACAGCTTCTTCTATCTGTTACTGTTTGTAGTAGCAGCGGCTCTCTTGTTTGCCTTCTTGCCACAGGGCAGTGCCCCTAAGGAAGTAGGAATTACAGAGTTCATTACTTTCATTAAACAAGGGGAAATTGACCACGTTTCGCAAAAGGAAAATACCCTTATTGGTTCATATAGAGAAGAAAAAAAATATACTGCCGATTATTATGGCTCCACCAATGACTTAGTAGCCATCCTTAATGATAATGGAATTAATGTGGGTGAAGGTGGGATAAGCCTTGATGTTGAAGCTGGAGGCCTTGACTGGGGGATGATAGGCTTGCAAGTCATCTTGCCAATTGCACTGCTTGGCGTGCTGTTCTATTTCTTCTTCCGCTCAGCTCGTGGGGCTGGTACGCAAGCCTTTAATTTCGGAAAAAGCCGAGCACGGCTTAGTTCTGGCAACAGGCCCGACGTAACCTTCGCCGATGTCGCTGGAACTGACGAAGCGAAGGAGGAAGTTCAAGAGGTGGTGGAATTCCTCAAGTCCCCCGACAAATTCCGTGCCTTAGGGGGGCGCATACCCCGGGGTGTGCTCCTGGTAGGGCCGCCGGGGACAGGCAAGACCTTACTGGCTAAAGCGATAGCTGGAGAAGCTAAAGTGCCTTTCTACTCTATCAGCGGCAGTGAATTTGTGGAAATGTTTGTAGGTGTTGGAGCTGCTAGAGTCAGAGATTTGTTTGAACAAGCTAAACGCAATACACCATGCATAGTTTTTGTAGATGAGATTGATGCCGTAGGCCGACACCGTGGCGCCGGCCTAGGTGGCGGACACGATGAAAGAGAGCAGACCTTGAATCAAATCCTATCCGAAATGGATGGCTTTGATACCAACACTAACGTCATCGTCATAGCCGCTACCAATCGTCCCGATATCCTCGACCCGGCCTTATTACGCCCTGGTCGCTTTGACCGCCACATCGTCATTGACCTGCCTGATATCAACGGCCGCAAGGCTATCCTGGAAGTGCATACTAAAGGTAAGCCATTAGCCAAAGAAGTTGACCTTGAGACAGTAGCCAAAGAAACACCAGGTTTCAGCGGGGCCGACTTAGCCAACCTAACTAATGAGGCAGCCCTCTTAGGTGCCAGACGCAACCGCAAAGAAATCACGTTAAAGGAGCTTGAGGATGCTGCCGACCGGGTTATCGCTGGGCCTGAGAAGAAAAGCCGCGTAATCAGTAAAAGAGAAAAGGAAATGATTGCGTACCATGAAACCGGACATGCCTTAGTAGCCAAGATGCTGCCCAATGCTGACCCAGTGCACAAAGTCTCTATCGTCGCCCGCGGAGCAATAGCAGGGTGGACACGCTTTTTACCTTTAGAGGATCGCCATCTGTGGACCCGGTCACAATTCAACGATAGGTTAGCAATGAGCTTAGGGGGGCGTGTAGCTGAGGAAATCAGTTTTGGGGAGGTGACCACA
>Ga0114921_10000317_pt1 | contig 20431 bp, 21 predicted proteins | sample BentaG_FD_87016 | JGI IMG/M metagenome (GOLD analysis project Ga0114921, IMG submission 87016) | Deep subsurface microbial communities from South Atlantic Ocean to uncover new lineages of life (NeLLi) - Benguela_00093 metaG | ecosystem: Environmental > Aquatic > Marine > Oceanic > Sediment ... | reverse complement strand
GCGACGGTGGGTTTCCAGCCTCTCGGCGACACCCAGCAGTTCGGGGCTGCTCAGCCCATCCAGCGGCATGCCCGCGAGTTTGTCGAAGGCGGCATCCAACTCATCGAGAACAGCCACCACCGAGGCCCCGTCGACGAAGGCACCCTCGACGAACTCACCCGAACTCATACATCGAATACTAGTTCGACCCACCGACAAAAATCGGCAACCCGAAACTCACCAAAACTACTGAACCCGCAGTGACACAACTGAATCCGGTCACTGCGCATACGGGCCGGAGGTGTCTTGACGCGCCTAGTCGTGGCCGGCCCGCGCCTGGGTGCCCGTTCATCAATCGTCGCGGCATGCGGAGTAGTCACGCCCCAGCGACTTACGACTCACCGCGCTACGCTAGTTCGCCGGTCGGTCGCGGACCAAGCCCTCCATGCGTGTGTACACCTCCGGGGGCATGTCGTGGTCGCGCAACTCCTTGCCCAACGCGACCGTCTCTCGGTAGGTGACGAGGTAGTCCCAACAGTTCGGACAGTCGCCGAGGTGCCACTCGATTGCCCGGCGTTCGTCGGGTGGCAGGTCGCCATCGACATAGGCGAGGAGCAGCCGGGAAACCTCGCGGCAGCGCGGCCGCCGGGGACGGGGCAGACTCCATCGATCCGGCCCGATCGCCGCGTACACCGCGGCGATGACGCACAAGGCGACTTCTCGTTTGGCGCTCTCGAGGCCTACCAAGAGCCCGTGCTCGGCGATGCTGCCGACCCCGACGACGAGCAGCCAGCCAGCGATGGCGCCCATGACATAGCGTGAGGTCAGTCCGGAAGCGACCAACACAGCGGCAATCAGCAGCATCGGTCCGGGCAACGACGTGTTCATCGGGTTGTCGAAGATGCCGCCGCTGAAGAGTGCCGACGCGGCCAGGGTGTAGGCCATGCCAAGCCGGATCAACAACAGCGAGCGGTCACGTCCGCCACTGCGAATGGCTCGCCGCACGCCCCCCAACCCGAGAACCAGCCGGTTCAGCCCGCTTCGCAGGTTCACCAACCATCGGTCCAGGCTCCAATGTCCACCGCCCAGCTGGGCCAGCATCAGGGCGGCCGCCGCCAGCGCTATGTCCCGAGAGATCCGAATGGGGCCGCCGGTTGGCGTCGCGATGGTGAACGTCACCAGCATCATCGCGGTCATCATGCCGAGTCTGGGGGTAGCTAGCCCGACGATTAGGCCTACGGCCAGGGTTACCTCCACCAAGCCCTGGACCAGTAGGAAAGTGCCGACCGGGATGTGCAAGGCAGTGATCCGCTCCACCAGCCAGGGCGCCATCCAGCCGGTGTTCGGATCGGTGAAGCTCGCCACGAGCGCATCGCGGCCGGGGCCGAGGTCGAACGGCCCGGGAAGGATCAGCTTGGAACCTGCGAGCAGAAACACCAGCCCCAGGGCGAGCCGTAGGGCAAGCAGAGCGCCGTCAACGCCTCTCGGAGCTCGCACAGGACTTACGTCATACTCGGGAATTGTTGTCATGATTTGTGTGTCCGTTTCCTCTGCCGTTGTTCTGTGAAGTAGTCCGCCAGCACCTCGCGAAGTGCTAGCCGAGCGCGGTGCAGTCGGACGCGCACCGCACCCTCGGAGATGCTCAGCGCTTCTGCGACCTCGTTGTAGGGCAGGCTTTCGATCTCGGCGAGCACGTACACCTGTCGCGCTCCCTGAGGCAGACGTACAACCGCGGCCTCGAGTACGTCGCGAGCTTCCCGGCGAAGCGCCTCGCCTTCGGGGCACGGTGGCCAACCCAGGGCCTGCCGGGAGTGACGCCCATCGGTGGTGAAGGCCCAGTCGAGTGTGTCGGGCACGGCAACGGGCTCCCTGTCACGGGCCCGGAGCCGTGTGAGGGCGGCGTTCACCACGACCCGCCGCAACCAGGCACCGAGTGCCGACGGGTCGGCCAATGTATCGATCTTGGCCATGACGATCAGCAGCGATTCCTGAACGACATCCTCAGCGTCCTGTGCCTGGCCCGTTATTCGTAGCGCGATCCGATAGAGCGCCGGCCCATGCAGCGCAACCAGCCGCTGGAAAGCAGCCTGGTCCCGCATCTTCAGGCCCGCTACTAGTTCTGGCGCCATCCGTTCCTCTGCCACTCCCATTGTCTTACCGCCGATTGTCTTACCGCCGACCGCACGCGCGCCACGGCGACGCGGATTTCCCCGCTTGTTAGATAATGATGCGATCCAGACAGCCTTTGTTACGCAAGAAGAACAAAGAGACCGACTCCTTGCTCAGCACAAGCCGGCCGATCGCATGTCCGCCAATGGCGTCAGGCCCACTCTGGCATGCTGGGGAGCATGACCGATCCGTTGCAGCCCGGTGGCACCGAAGGCAGCCCGCAGCTACCCCCGCCGGTACCAGAGTCTCCCGGCTACCCGCCGCAATATGCGCCGCCGCCGGGCGCGTACCCGCCTGGCGCCTACGTTGACCCGGCAGCTCCATACGGTCGTCATCCGCTGACCGGTGAGCCGCTGTCGGACAAGTCGAAAACGGTTGCCGGGCTTTTGCAGCTGCTGGGATTGCTCGGCATCGTCGGTGTGGGACGGATTTACCTGGGCTACACCGGGCTGGGTATCGCCCAGCTGATCGTGGGCCTGGTGACCTGCGGCATCGGCGCGGTCATCTGGGGCATAATCGACGCCATACTGCTACTCACCGACAAGGTGCGCGATCCGCATGGCCGACCATTGCGTGAAGGAACCTAGTTCTGTATCCACCAACCGGCGTCGCCTCTACGGCGTTCTCGGTTCAACCGCGCTGTTCGCCGGAGCCCTCGCCTATGTCGGCTTCATGGATCCGCACAGGGCCGGTTCGCTGTTTCTGCCGTGCCCGTTCAAGCTGCTCACCGGCTGGAACTGTCCGGCCTGCGGTGGGCTCCGGATGACGCACGATCTGCTGCACGGCGACCTGGCCGCCGCGCTCGTCGACAACGTGTTTCTGCTCGTGGGGATCCCGGCGCTGGTGGCATGGATCCTCGTCCGGCGCCAACGCGGGGAACGCGTCATGCCCACACCGGCGATCGTTGTCATAGCCGTCGCGGCCATCGTCTGGACGGTGTCGCGAAACCTGCCCGGATTCCCGCTGGTCCCGACGATTCTCGCGGGATAGCGACCGCGTTAGACAGCGCGTCACCGGGACCGGTACCGGTGTGGGATCGCGTGGCGTGATGTGCCCGAGGTGTTCGGGCCGTGGCAGACGGTCTGGACCTCGCCTGGCCACCCGATACGACAAACTCGTTATCATCTACCGCGCCGCGGCTGTCCGCAAGGCCGTCATCGCCTGGACCAGGCATTTATCAGAAATGCTCTAATTCATGACGGCCTCAACGGATTTCAGTTTCCGTCACCGGCTTTCGTACGACCGGCTTTGGTGCCGCTGGTGATGCCGGTTCTGACGACGTCAGAGGAGCTGGCTGCAGACGAAGGCGCCACCGTCTTCGCCTGGCTTGGGCACAACAAGCTTGGGCACAACAAGCTTGGGCACAACAAGGTGGCCCTGCGAGATATAGGGCGCACCTATTGGTCCGGTGTCGTTGCGGGAATAGCCCGCGTCCACGATCGGCCGCAGCGAAACATAGGGGTGAATATGCCTCCCGGCTCGACAGGGCTGGCAGAGCTCATGAGCCGCTGTCGGACAAGTCGAAAAACGTTTCCGGGCTTTTGCAGCTGCTGGGATTGCCCGGAATCGTGAGTGTGGGACGGATTTACCTGGGCTACACCGGGCTGGGTATCGCCCAGCTGATCGTGGGCAGTTCTCGGTGGGTAGTCACCGGGATCTGCGCCTGACGCGCAGCACCGGCCACCCGCGCTCCACGGCCATCGCGGCGAGCCTGCCGCGTGGGTTCACTGGTCGCGGATGACCGATCGCACTCATCAGTGCCCTATCTTCGTCGCCGTCCGCGTAGAAATAGCTGTGGCGCATGTCAACGTCATGGTCGTCGCAGAACCGTTGGACCGCGGCGGCTTTTTGCTCTCCCCACACGATGGGGGTTACGACGCTGCCGGTCAGTAGCCCGCCATCGTCGACCGCGAAGTGGTTGCACAGCACATGGCGAAGCCCGAGAGACCGCGCGACGGGCTCGGCGTGAATGGTGAGAGCCGACGAGCTCAATACCACGGTATGGCCGCGTGTTTGATGCGCTCGCACGATCTCGCGCATGAGCGGGAATACGCGTGACGCGACGTGCCGGGCGAAAAGCCGCTCGCCAAGCTCGTCGAGTTCGGCGAGTGATTCGCCGCGCAGGTAGCCAGCCGCCCTTACCACGAGAGGCTCAAACCGTATGCGGCCGAATCGATATCGCACCGACGCCTCGAGCACTCCCAGGATCTCGCCGATTCCCGCCTGTCGGCGCCGGATTCGATCGCCGGCATGAGCCGTCGCGGTGAACCCGTCAACCAGCGTGCCATCGAGGTCGAAGAACGCTCCGACCCGAGGTCCCGGGTCAGACACGGCGATCTCCGCGACCGCATTCGGCAGTGGTGCCATGATACCCAACTTCGCCCCCATGGTCACTGTGCGATCAGGACTCGATAGCAGCGTAGTAGACAGCGACGGGCATCGCTCATGACCAGGCGAACACACCGAGGCCCGGGACGGCTGCCGGCAAACCCCGCCGACGCCGCTGTTGACATTGGTCGAGCCGCCCGATGGCTGCGACTATGCTGAGTTGCCGTGGCTAGACGCGCAAAGATAGTCTGCACCCTCGGACCTGCCACCAGCACCGAGGAATCTGTGCGGGAACTGGTCGAGGCCGGGATGGATGTTGCCCGGTTGAATTTCAGTCATGGGGAATACTCAGTTCACAAAGCGGCCTACGAGCGTGTGCGGGCCGCCTCCGGAGTCACCGGCCGGGCGGTCGGGGTGCTCGCCGACCTGCAGGGCCCCAAGATCAGGCTGGGGCGCTTCGCCTCAGGGCCCACCAACTGGGCCAACGGTGATACGGTGCGGATCACCGTCGGCGACTGCGAGGGGACGCGCGAGAGGGTGTCCACCACCTACAAGCAACTGTCCGTGGACGCGCAGCCTGGCGATCGACTCCTGGTCGACGACGGCAATATCTGCCTGGTCGTCGAACACGTCGACTCCGAGGACGTCGTGTGCACGGTCGCCGAGGGCGGACCAGTCAGCAACAACAAGGGGTTGTCGCTGCCGGGCATGAACGTGTCCGCGCCCACGCTGTCCGAGAAGGACATCGCGGATCTGGAGTTCGCGCTGGAGCTCGGTGTGGACATGGTGGCGCTGTCCTTCGTGCGCTCGCCGTCCGACATCGAACTGGTACGCGAGGTGATGGACCGGGTGGGCCGCCGGGTGCCGGTTATCGCCAAGCTGGAGAAGCCCGAAGCCATCGACAATCTTGAGGCTATCGTGCTGGCGTTCGACGCCGTGATGGTCGCGCGCGGCGACCTGGGGGTCGAGCTGCCGCTCGAAGAGGTCCCGCTCGTGCAGAAGCGTGCGATCCAGATGGCAAGGGAGAACGCAAGGCCCGTCATCGTGGCAACGCAGATGCTGGAATCGATGATCGGGAATTCGCGCCCGACGCGCGCGGAGGCGTCCGACGTGGCGAACGCTGTTCTGGACGGTGCCGACGCGGTCATGTTGTCGGGGGAAACCTCCGTCGGTAAGCACGCACTGGAGGCGGTCCGGACAATGTCACGGATTGTGTCGGCGGTCGAAGAGAACTCCACGGCCGCGCCACCGCTGGCGCATGTGCCTCGTACCAAGCGCGGCGTGATCTCGTATGCCGCCCGCGAGATCGGTGAGCGGCTGGGCGCGAAGGCCCTGGTGGCCTTTACGGTGTCCGGCGATACCGTGCGCCGACTAGCTCGGCTGCACACCCCCTTGCCGGTGCTCGCCTTCACCTCACTGCCCGAAGTTCGCAGCCAACTGGCGCTGACCTGGGGAACCGAGACATTCATCGTGCCGCATATGGCGACCACCGACGAGATGGTCCGCGAGGTCGACAAGTCGCTGCTGGATCTGGCCAGGTATCGGCGTGGCGACCTGGTGGTCATCGTCGCGGGCGCTCCGCCGGGCGCGGAAGGCTCAACCAACCTGATCCATGTGCACCGGATCGGGGAGGATGACCGCTAAGGGGGAGCGTTGGCCGCCACTGATGAGCCGCGTGCGCGACGAATGACGGGTCGGGACCTTGCCGAGCTGCTCGCGGTGCTCGACCTGCGCAGCGTCGGTGACGACACGTTTATAGGTGTGCACCCGAGTAAGAACCCGCCTCGCACATTCGGTGGCCAGTTGATGGCGCAATCGTTTGTTGCCGCCAGCCGCACGTTGGTTCACGACTGCCCGCCCAGTTCGCTCACAGTACATTTCATCGCAGGCGGAGATCCAGAGGCTGACATTGAATTTCGCGTGCTACGGCTGCGTGACGAACGACGGTTCGCCAATCGCCGGGTCGATGTGATGCAGGACGGCACATTGTTGGCAACGGCCGTGATTTCGTATCTGGCCGCTGGCCAGGGCCTCGAACACGGCATCGAACCGCCCGAGGTGACCCAGCCGCATATGCTGCCGACAATCGCGGAGCTGTTGCGCGGGTACGAGGACACCGTCCCGCAGTTCGTCAACGCCTTGTGGCCGATCGAATGGCGTTACGCCAATGACCCGGCTTGGGTGATGCGTGACAAGGGGGAGCGCCTCACCTACAACCGGGTATGGCTCAAGGCAGATGGCGTTATGCCCAGGGACCCGATGTTGCACACTGCGGCAATGGTGTATTCGTCGGATACCACCGTGCTCGATTCGATCATCACCACACACGGGTTGTCGTGGGGGTTCGACCGGATCTTCGCGGTGACCGTCAACCATTCGGTGTGGTTTCACCGCCAGGTCTGTTTCGACGACTGGGTGCTGTATTCGACCACCTCACCGGTTGCCGCGGAATCGCGCGGGTTGAGCACCGGCCACTTCTTCGACTCCTCCGGCCAGTTGGTCGCTACGGTGGCGCAGGAAGGGATCGTGAAACACTTTCCCAACCCTTCGCCCTAAGTTTAGTTGCGCAGCAACGCAACTCGTGTACATATCCGCGGTCGGCGGTGCCGCTACGGTGATGGTGTGAGCGTGATGGACAATTCACTCTCGAGGTGACCTTTGAAATCATCGAGGCACTGCTCCACCTTTTCCTCGTCGCCGCCGGCGTTGCTTATGCATTCGAAGTAGTCGTCGCCGCCAACGGTATTCCAGACGCTGAGCCAGATGGGGATGAAGATCAGGCTGACGACGATGGCCAACAAACCCAGCACGATTCCTGCGATCGCCACCCCGCCGTTGTCGGCCTCACCGCGTTTTACCCGCCCGCGCGCCGCGAGCCCGATCACCACCGCAACGATTCCCAGGATCAGACCACCGGCCACCGTCCAGACGAATAGCAACCCGACGATAGCGATGATCAGCGACGCGATGCCCAGCCCATTCTTCGGGCCGACCGGTGGTGGGGTGAATCCGGAGTACGGCTGCTGCGTCGGCGGGGGACCCGCAGGGGGGTATTGGCCCGCGGGGTAGGGGTTGGGCGGCGGTGGATAGCCGCCGGGCGCTGCCTGCTGCGGTGGATAGCCACCGGGCGCTGCGTGGCGCGGCGGAGTCTCCGGTGTTCCCGCCGGTGTTTCGGGCTTGTCGGCGGATTCGGCGGAGGATTCAGATGGTCCAGTCATGACTCGCACTCCAGATCAGGCGGGTGGGGACGGTCGGCAGCCAGGGTACCCGCCGGAGCCGATACATAGTTGCCGACAGTGAATGTCGTTGGGCAGGTGGTGGGTTGCCAGCACCACCGTTCGCTCCGCTGAGAAAAGTCCGCCGTTGGGGTCAAGCAGTGTAGTGAGCAAGGACTCCGCCTGCGCTGTCCCGCGGATACCGAAGATGCTCCGCCGGACAACACCGTGGCCAATCCGTCGGGGATGCTCTCTAGCCAGCGCCCCGGCCCGGCGTGGTTCAAGGCTGCGGTGAGCTCGTCGTCCAGACAGTCGCCGCGCGCCACCATGAGATTGTCGCGGATCGTGGTAGCGAAGATGTGTGCATCTTCGGCGAAAAAGCAAACAGCGCTCCGTAATTGGGTTTCGCCGAGGCGATTGAGCGGCATGTTGTCCAAGCTGACGTCCCCCGCAAGCGGCGGCAGCAATCCAGCCAGCGTCATCAGCAACGAAGTCTTGCCCGAGCCGCTGGGTCCGGTGACCGTCAGCCGAGCGCCGGGCGCCAACTCCACCGTCATCGGGGGTGACCCGGCCGCGCCCGGGTAGCCGGCACGGATTTCCGCGGCGTGCAGCCGGCCGGCTCGCGACTCCACATTATCTGCCTTTGCCGGCTGTGCATCGGGAGTTGCCGGCGTGAGGTCGAACAGCCGCTGAGCGGCAATCCGCGCCCTTGTCAGCTGGACAGCAGCCGCGGCAAGCGGCTTCATCCGAAGATCCAGAGCCCGATGAAGGTGGATTCGAAGAAGAAGGCGGCCAGTGCTTCCATGGCCAGCGGTGCACCGAAGATGTCGCCGACGAAGCGAGAGTACTCGCTCCAATTCATGCCGAACTGAAATTCTTGCACGACTCCGGTGGCCACGCCCAGGGCGAAGTTGGTCAGGAAGAGCTTGCCGAAGAATCTGGTGAGGCGATACCAGGCGACGTTGTCGGTGACCAGCCAGATCGTCTGCATCAGCGCGATCAGCGGCGCCAGGCCGATCGTGAGCGGCACGAGGATGAAGTGGTAAACGGTGGTGATACCGAACTGCCACCGCGATACGTCCAGAGCGTCCATATGAACCGTCTCCCGGGGCTTGCGGGTGGGTCGCTACGACGGCGTGTAGGACGTCCGGGCACCAGGTATGACGGATATTATGCAGCCGATTCTCTGCGGCCGGTCAGGCCCCCGGCACGCTTCCCCGGGGCACTCCTATCGCGCTATGGCCTTGGCCGCCTTCCGAATTCCGAACGACGAAACGATCTCGAAGACACCGATAACGATCAGCCAGATTCCGGTGACCAGGACCAGCACTTCGAGGGTCTCGAACGGCGACGCCATCAGCACGATTCCGGCCAACAGGCTGATGACACCAATGAAGATTTGCCAACCACGCCCGGGCAGGGTCGGGTCGCTGATAGCCGACACCGTCGTGGCTACGCCGCGGAAGATGAAGCCGACGCCAATCCAAATCGCCAGCAACAGAATCGCGTAGCCCTCGCCGAAGTGGCGGAAACACAGCACCGCCAGGACCAGTGCGGCCGCTCCGCTGATGAACAGCAGCACCCGCCCGCCGGCGGAGACGTCCAGGCTGAACGCGAAAATCACCTGCGTGATACCGGTGACCAGCAGATAGGCGCCGAAAAAGATTGCCACGACCAGGAGGGTGGCGCCGGGCCAGACTAACACCAGCACGCCGAGGATCACCGCGAGCGCGCCGGATACCAGGGTGGACTTCCACAGATGGGGCAACAAGCTTGGGACAGTGGTGGTTTCCATCTGCGCAGTCTGACATACGCCTCCACTTGCCGCCATTGCGGCGCGACGGCGCGACGGCGTGACGGCGTGACAACGTGCGGCTCCCACGCCGCCCCGGTAGCGCCGCGCGGGTGAGAACGGCCAATGGCCTGTGCCCCCTCAGCGCGGTCGTTAATGTTCCGTCTACCGCAATGACGCAGAAAGCTGCCGCAATGACGCAGAAAGTTTGCAGAAAGCAGAGGCAATCGTGCCAGGGAACAGTCAGGCCCGTCGGGGGACGTCACGCTGGTGGCGTGTCGCAGCGACGCTGACGGTAACGGGCGTGCTGGCCCTGTCGGGATGCGCCAGCAACACCGACACGGCGGATACGTCGGCGCCGACCACTGCGGTGGACGTGCAGAAGGTGGACGCGATCGCCGAGACCTTGCCGGAAACCATCAAGTCGAGCGGCAAGCTGGTGATCGGTGTCAAGGTTCCGTACCCGCCCAACGAGTTCAAGGATCCGAGCGGCAAGATCATCGGCTTCGACGTCGACCTGATGAACGCGATCGCGGCAACGTTGGGGCTCACCCCGGATTACCGGGAGTCGGACTTCGAGAAGATCATCCCGTCGGTCCAGGGCGGCACATACGACGTCGGGATGTCGTCGTTCACCGACACCAAGGAACGCGAGGAGGCGGTCGACTTCGTAACGTACCTTTCGGCCGGCATCCTGTGGGCGCAGCGGCCCGGCACCCCGATCGATCCCTTCAACGCGTGCGGGCTGAAGGTGGCAGTGCAATCCACCACGATCGAGGACACCGAGGAGCTCCCGGCCAAGAGCGACGTATGCGTCGAGACCGGGGAACCCCCGATCGAGAAGGTGAAGTTCGATCGCCAGGACGACGTGACCAACGCGTTGGTGCTGGGCAAGGTCGATGCGATGTCCGCCGACTCCCCGGTGACCGCCTGGGCGATCAGGCAGAGCGACGGCGAGATTGAGGCCGCGGGCGCGATCTTCAATTCCGCTCCGTACGGTTGGCCGGTGGCCAAAGGATCACCGCTGGCGCAGTCGCTGCAGCAGGCACTGCAGCACCTCATCGAGACCGGCGACTACCAGACCATCGCCGGCAACTGGGGCGTGGAATCCGGGATGATCGACAAGCCGGTCATCAACGGCGCGGTCAGCTGAACAGACCGAAACTCGAGCGAACACAGGCATTTCTGTCGAGACAATCGTGAAGGCGGGTGATCCAGATCCGGCTGCACCGCTATGGCGCGCGGCATCGCCTACCTGCAGGGATTCGGCCGCCGACCGGCGTGGGTGATCGCCGAGGTCGTGATCGTTGTTCTGTTCCTCTTTGACCTTGGCACGCTCGATGGCATCTTCAGGGTCGCGGTGTTCATCGTTGTCGGTCTGATCCTGTTGGGTATGAGCACCGGGTATGCCCGCAGCCTTGCCCAGCAGGAGCGATCACAACAGTGGTGAGGCCCCCGATTGACCGACCAACGGTCCGACGGCGGTAACGGCCGTCGGTTCGGAGTCAGGCTGGCGCCGGCCAACGAGATACCAGGTGTGCATGACGCCCTTGCCCTTGACGTCGACATCGCCGCGCTCCTCAAGCACGAAGCCGTCCTTCAGGCGTTCGTAGACCGCCTGGGGCACTTGAATCCGTCCCGCAACATCGGTCGATTCCATCCGGGAAGCCACGTTGACCGCGTCGCCCCACACGTCGTAGAAAAACTTGCGTGCACCGACTACACCGGCGACCACTGGGCCGGCGGCCAGGCCGATCCGCAGCGGCACATCGCGCCTCTGCGGATCCTTCAGGCCCGCAACTGCGTTGGCCATATCCAGCGCGAAACGCGCCAGCGCCTCCATGTGATCGGGTCGCGGCACGGGCACCCCGCTGACAACCATGTAGGAGTCGCCGCTGGTCTTGATCTTCTCCAGCCCGTGCTTGTCGACCAGCGCGTCGAACTCGGTGTAGAGCTGGTCCAAAAAGCGCACCAGATCGGCGGGGCTGGTGTCGCTCGCCCGCTTGGTGAAGCCCGCGATGTCGGCGAACAGGATCGAGGCGTCTTCGTATTTGTCGGCGATGATGTCTCGTTCTGGATCTTTCAGCCGCGCAGCGACGCTGGCCGGCAGGATGTTGGCCAGCAAGGACTCGGACCGCTCGTACTCGAGCTCCATGGAATTCTCGGCGCGCGCAATCTCACGCAACGCGTACCCCACTGCCGCGACGACCATGACGCAGGTAGAGATCGTCGATACCACGAAGCCGGTCGCCACCGCCCACCCCGGCTGAACGCCGGTGTCAGCCGGCACCGTGAACTGCAGGGTGATCACGATGGCCGCACCGATGGCTACCAATACTGAGGCGAGCACAATCCGCTCGATGCCCAGGACCAGCACTGCGACTGTGGCCGAGACCAGGAAATAGAAGTGCAGGCCGGATGCGGTGCCGACGTTCCAGGTGACGACGGCAAGCGCTACGTAGGCGGTGAAGATCATGGTGAGGGGCGCAACCAGCTCACCGAACCGGTGCAGCAGCGGGATCAGCGCGAGGATCGCCGCGGCGACGAAATTGGCTAGAGCGATAGGCGCGAAGACGTTCTCGGTTACCACCTCCATGACCCCGAAACTGAGGGTGACGGTCGCGGCGAGCCACGTGGTGATGTTGAGCACCCGCCGCTGTCGCATGGCGCTATCGGCATAGTGGTCGTTGCGGACAGGGACGCAGCCCGGGGGCTTTATCGACGGGGCACAGTCCGCCCGCCGGAACGGGCGTTTCGCCCGCACCGATGTTGCGTCGTCCCCAGTGGCCGCCACACCAAGAGCTTATCCTCTGTCGAAATCGACGTTTGGCACGTCGCCGCTCGCACTCTCCCTACGGAGTGTCAATCTCGATGACCGCGTGCCGGGTCTCACTGGGGATCGAAGGTGACGGGCAGGGCGTTCGGGCCGCGCAGGGTCGTGACCACCTGGCTGGTGATCCTTACCGCGTCGGCGGTTTCTCCGACCAGCCGCAGGTTGGGCAGCCGTTGCAGGATCGTGCGCAGCGCGGTGACGAGTTCGGCTAACGCCAGCCAGTTTCCGACGCAACTGTGCGGGCCCTGCCCGAAGGCGACCAGCGGCGTCGCCCTGCGGGTGATGTCGAATGTGTCGGGTTCTGGGTAGACAGCGGGGTCGCGGTTGGCGGCATTGATGGCGAACACCATTGGAGTCAGCGCCGGTATCTCGATCCCATGCCAAGTGACGGCTTCGGGGCAGGCGCGCGGCAGCAGCCCGACAGGTGGTTCCCAGCGCAGCGTTTCCCAGACCGCCCAATCGAGGTGTTCGTCGGGGTCGGACCGAACCAGGTCGAGCTGGTCGGGATGGGTGAGCAGTGCGGTGAGCAAGTTGCCCATGGCGAGCATGGTCGTGTCGGCGCCGACGGGATACAGCAGCCGTACGAAGGACAGCACCTGCTCATCGTCGAGTTGCTCGCCGTCCTCGGTCGTAGCGGCGACGATGCGGGAGATCATGTCGTCGCCGGGGTTGCGGCGGCGCGCAGAAATAATCGGCCGGACGTATGCGGTGAGCTCCTCCGAGCACCGCTTGGCCTCCTCGGGGTCCAGGGCGTAGTGCAGCAGGCCCTGTGCCCACCGGTACACGGTTTCCTCGTCCTGGACCGGGATCCCGAGCATCCGGTTGTTAATCAGCAGCGAAAAGCGCTTGGTGAATTCGGCGACCAAATCGGCCTGGCCGCGGTGCGCGAAGCGATCGATCAGTTCGTTGATGACCGGCTCGATGATCGGACCCAGATAGCGTGCGACCTGATTGCGTCGCAGCGGCGTGGAGACGATGGCGCGGTTGATTCGATGCTCACGCCCGGTCATGCATTGAATGGTGTGCCCCCAGACCGGACCGGTGGTCATCGAGTACGCCGCCCACGAGGGGAAGGTGGCTTCGTCCCGGAACCCTGCGGCGACGAGTTCCTGGGTGAGCAGCAGCACAGCCCGCGTGCCGGCGAACGGTACGATCGCATAGTCTCGCTGTCGGCGAAGGTTGGCCAACACCTCGTGCAGCCCGGGCTGATCGTCCAAGGCGAAATCGATGCCGTCGACGTCCACCGGCGGCAGCGTTGCAGGGACCACAGTTACGTCCTTATTCTTATTGGAATATTCGTATGACCGACTGCATGTCGCTCGCTTGTGGCGACTCGGTGCCCTCGGTGGGATTCGAACCCACACTGGACGGGTTTTGAGTCCGTTTCCTCTGCCAGTTGGGATACGAGGGCGGGCGGCTTCCTACCCTAGCTGCGGGTGCGCCGATGCGGCGAACGCGGCACCCACGACCTCACGCATAATGTCACCCATGACCGGGTCAGCGACCGACGCCGAGCAGCTCCCACCGCGCCGGGTTCTGATCGCCGAGGACGAAGCGCTGATCCGGCTGGATTTGGCCGAGATGCTGCGCGAAGAGGGCTACGAGATCGTGGGCGAGGCCGGCGACGGCCAGGAAGCCGTCGAATTGGCCGAGCAACTCAACCCCGACCTGGTGATCATGGACGTCAAGATGCCCCGCCGCGACGGTATCGACGCCGCGGCGGAGATCGCTGACAAGCGCATCGCACCCATCGTCGTGCTCACCGCGTTCAGTCAGCGCGACCTGGTCGAACGGGCACGAGATGCCGGAGCGATGGCCTACCTGGTAAAGCCCTTCTCGATCACCGACCTCATCCCGGCGATCGAAGTTGCGATCAGCCGGTTCAGCGAGGTCACCGCGCTGGAACGCGAAGTCGCCACCCTGTCTGACCAGATGCTTACCCGCAAGCTGGTCGCGCGTGCCAAAGGCGCATTGCAAACCCAACAAGGGATGACCGAACCCGAGGCGTTCGCGTGGATCCAGCGCGCCGCGATGGACCGGCGAACCACCATGAAACGAGTGGCCGAAGTGGTGCTGGAAACGCTGGACGTGCCCAAGTCGTTCTAAGACGTGACCCGGCGCCGCGGCGGGCCACATCACCCGCGGTCGGAAAAGGTCACGAATTGGTCACGAGGGCTTTTCGGGTGATGGCTGACGTTGGCGACTCGATAGCGTCTGGGCACACGCGCGTAGTGCATTCTGAGAAGTGCTGACACCTGACCAAGACAAGTGCCGACATCTGACCATTAGGAGTGTTCTCGATGAAGAACCGGTCTCTCGCGCGCGCCTTTGCCGGCGTGGGGATTGCCGCGATTGCTTTGGTCGCCTGTTCGAGCGAGGGCGGGAAGGACTCCGCCAGCGGCGACTCCACTGAGACGACCGTCTCCACGGACTGCGAACCGGCTCAGGCGACTGCGGGCGCGACCTCCAAGACCGGTCCGCTCAAGATCGGGACTCTGCTGCCGGAAACGGGCAGCCTCGCCTTCCTGGGCCCCCCTGAGATCGCCGGCGCGAACGTAGCCGTCGCCGAGGTCAACGAGGCCGGCGGGGTGCTCGAACAGCCAGTGGAGCTGGTCGCCGGTGACTCCGGAGACACCACGACGGACACCGCCAACACAACGGTTGACCGTCAGCTCGCCCAGGGCGTTGACGTCATCGTCGGCGCCGCGTCTTCGGCTGTCTCATTGAAAGTGATCGACAAGATCGTCAGCGCGGGAGTGGTGATGTTCTCGCCGGCCAACACCTCTGACGAGTTCGTCTGCTACCCGGATAAGGGCTTGTACTTCCGCACCGCGCCCACCGACGTGCTGCAGGCTCAAGCGCTGGCGCAGCTGATCACCCAGGATGGCGCGCAGCGGGTGGCGATTCTCGCACTCAACGATCCCTACGGCACCGGCCTGGCGTCCAACACGGTCAAGGATTTGGAGACCGCGGGCATCGCGTCGGATCAGATCACCAAGATCATCTACGATCCGAACGCACAGTCGTTCAACGCCGAGGTCGACCAGATCAAGGAATTCGGCCCCGACGCGGTCGCGGTGATCGGCTTTGAGGAATCCGCGAAGATCATCACCCGGATGCATGAGGTCGGCATAGGCCCGTCAGACGGGATGCTGGTCTACGGCACCGACGGCAACATGGGCAACGCGCTCGGCGAGGGTGTGGTGCCGGGCCTGCTCGCCGGGATGAAGGGCACCACCCCGCTCACCGATGTTGGCGAAGGGTTCAAGTCGCGGCTGCTCGCGACCGACGCGGGGCTGGTTGATTTCAACTACGCGGCTGAGGCTTTTGACGCGGTCGTGATCTCTGCGCTGGCTGCCGAGCAGGCCGGCTCGACGTCCGGCGTCGACATCGCTGCGAACATCAACTCGGTGACCCGCGATGGCGTCAAGTGCACCACGTTCGCCGAATGTCGCGACAAGATCCGGGCCGGGGATGACGTCGACTACGACGGCGTCACTGGCGAACTGGCCTTCGCGCCGGCGGGCGAGCCGTCCATCGCCTCGTACGGCAGCCTCGAGTTCGACGAGGCCAACAAACTGGGCACCAAGGATTTCATCATCGTCAACCTCAACTGAGCGACTCAGCCCTCTCGGCGTCCTGCCAGGGTGCCGAGGTAGAGCTCGATCACCTTGGGGTCGTTCATCAGGTCGCGGCCGGTGCCGGTATAGGCGTTGGTGCCCTGATCGAGGACATAACCGCGATCGCAGATCTGCAGGCAGCGTCTGGCATTCTGCTCGACCATGACTACCGAGACGCCGGTTGCGTTGATCTGCTTGCAGCGGATGAAGACCTCGTCGGAAAACATCGGTGACAGGCCCGCCGACGGTTCGTCGAGCAACAGCACCGACGGCTCCATCATCAGCGCCCGTCCGATCGCGACCATCTGACGCTCTCCGCCGGACAGTGACCCGGCTTTGACCCGGCGCCGGGCCGCGAGCAGGGGGAACAGTTCGGCTACGACAGCGAACCGCTCGGCGAACTTTGACCGACGCAGGTGGCTGCCTATCTCGAGGTTCTCCTCGATGGTCAGCGAGGAAAACACGTTCTGGTTCTGCGGCACGTAACCGACCCCCTTGGTGACTAGCACATGCGCGGGGGCAGATGTGATGTCCTCGCCGCGCAGCGTAACCGAGCCGGAGCGCACCGGGATGAGTCCGAACAGCGCCTTGAGCAGTGTCGACTTGCCGGCACCGTTGGGCCCGATGATGCCGACGATCTCGGCCTCGTCGAGATAGAAGTCGCAGCCGGACAGGATATCGACCCCGGGCAGGTAGCCGGCCACCAGGCGGTCGGCGCGGAGCAGGACGCGCTCTGCGGGATGGATCATGGCAGGCTGCGCCCCTCAATGCTGTCCGCGAGGGCCCGCTCGATCACCTCGGCCAGCTCGGCGGTGGCGCCGACCGGATTGCCCTCCGCGTCGAATTCCAATGTCTGGTCGTGGTGGCTGCCGAGGTATGCGTCGACGACCGTCGTGTTGTCGGCCAACGAGTCCGGCGTGGACTCGGCGATGACCGCGCCCTGTGCCATGACAACCACCCAGTCGCTGATGTCTCGGATGACGTCCATGTCGTGCTCGATGAACACGACCGTCATGCCCTCGGCGCGCAGTGTTTTCACGTGTTCGAGCAGGTTCTGAATAAGGGCGGGGTTCACGCCCGCCATCGGTTCGTCGAGCATGATGACCTTGGGTTCGGTCATTAGCGCCCGCGCCATCTCCAGGAGCTTGCGCTGACCTCCGGATAGTGACCCGGCCATGTCCTCGGCCTTGGCATCGAGCTGGAATCGCACGAGCATCTCGTGGGCTCGGGCGGTGACCCTCGACTCCTGCTCGCGCCAGGTAAAGGGGAGCAGCGAGCTGAGAATCCGCTCGCCGGTCTGGCGGGGCGCCCCCAGCTTGACGTTGTCGAGCACGGTCATCTTCGAGAGCGCCTTGGTGAGTTGGAACGTTCGCACCACGCCCCGCCGCGCGACCTGGTGCGGGCGCAGCCTGCCTAGATTGGCACCGTCCATTGTCCAGGTTCCGGAGTCGGCCTGGTCGAATCCGGTGAGTAGGTTGAAGAAAGTCGTCTTTCCGGCTCCGTTGGGCCCGATGAGGCCGGTGATGCAGCCGCCCTGGATCTCCAGGTGCTCGACATCGACTGCCTTGAGACCGCCGAACGAACGAGAGACGTTGTCCACCACCATGATCGGGTTGGGCTTGGCCGATCCCGGCGCGGCAGCGACGTTGGCGAACAAGGTGGCCCGATCTGCGTTGGAGGGTTGAGCCGGCTGGTCGGAGGCGTCAACCATCGAGTTGGACCTCCCTTTTCTTTCCCATGATCCCTTGTGGCCGGAACACCATGAGCAGCGCGATGAGGATTCCCAGCAGGATAAAGCGGCTCGCGCCGACCTGCGCGTCGGTCAAGGGCAGCAGTGGATCTGGGCCCGCGATCGCTTGCCGCAGCACGGCGTCGGGAATCGCCAGCAGGAACCAGAACAGCATGGCGCCGACCACCGGGCCGAATACGGTGGCCGCGCCTCCCAGGAGCAGCGCTCCGAATGCGTAGAAGGTTTGGGCTGTCGAGTAGAAGTCGGGATTGATGGACTTGGTCTGCAGCGCGTTCAAGATACCGCCCATACCACCGATCATCCCGCCGATGACCAGCGCTTGCATCTTGTACACGAAGACGTTCTTGCCCAGGGCCCGGGCCGCGTCCTCGTCCTCACGAACCGCCTTGAGCACCCGCCCCCACGGACTGTGGACGAGCCGATACACCAACAGGCACAGCACCAGCACCAACGTCCAGCCCACGACCATCGCCCACACGTCGTCGCCGACGAATTTCACACCGAGGATCGAATACTGCTTGCTGGAATCGAAAGGGCTGAACCGGGTGAAGGAATCGGCGAACCCGTACAGGCCGTTGGTCGATCCGGTCACGGAGTCGGCCGCGGTAGACCGGAATATCAATCGCAGCACCTCGGCCGCAGCGATGGTCACGATTGCCAGGTAGTCGGCGCGCAATCGCAGAGTGGGGATGCCCAGCACCACCGCGAGCAGGCCGGCCGCCGCCAGTCCCACCAGCACCCCGACCCACAGTGGCTGGTGGTAGGTGACGGTCATGATGCCGACGCCGTAGCCGCCGAGCAGCGCGAAGCCGATCTGGCCGAAGTTGAGCAGCCCGGTATAGCCGAAGTGCAGGTTCAAGCCGATGGCGAGCAGCGCATAGAAGATTGCCGAGGGGCCGATCATTTGGGCGAGCGATGTTTGCAGAGCGCTGACGAGGTCCATGGTGCGTCGCTCACCCGATCCTTTCCCGCGAGCCCAGGATTCCCTGCGGCCGGACGATGAGGATGAGGATGAGGACGAGGAGACCTCCGACGTACTTGAGGTCTGGGTTGATGACCAGTGTCGACAGCTGTACCAAGAGGCCGACCATGATGCAGCCCAGCATGGCGCCGTACGCGGTGCCGAGGCCACCGAGGGTGATGCCCGCGAACATCAGCAGCAGCAGCTTGAACCCCATTTCCCATTGCGCCCGCCCACCCAATTCCGACACAGCGAGCAGCACGCCACCCAGTGCCGCCAGCCCGCCGCCCAGGCACCAGACGACGGTGATCACGCGCTCGACGTTGATTCCGGAGGACGCGGCCAGGTCCTTGTTGTCCGAGACCGCTCGGATCGCCTTGCCGGTCTGGGTTCTCTGCAGCATCAGCGCCACCGCAATGAGCACGGCGACACTGACGACCATGGTCAGCAGATTGGCGTCGGTGATCGCGATGGGCCCCCATTTTCGCTGGGTGTCGACGGGGTAGTCGTCGAAGGCTTGTGAGCGGTCGGAGAACAGCGCCAAAATCGCGTACCGCAAACTGATGGCCAGGCCGATTGATACCACCAGCTGCGGTATCAGCCCGACCCGTCTCTTCCGCAGTGGGCGCCACACGCCTGCGTTGTACAACCAGCCGACGGCGACGCCGACCACAATCGCCAGCAGGAACGCGGCGAGCAGCGGCATCCCGACCGCCACATTGAATACCCAGGCGAACACCGCACCCAACGTGACCAGTTCGCCGTGAGAGAAGTTCGTGAGGCCGGTGGTGCCGAAGATAAGGCTCAGGCCGATCGCGGCGACGCCGATCACCAGGCCGAAACGTAGGCCGTCGATGGTCAATCGGATGACGCGTTCGTACAGTGGGGTTTCCAGGGAGGTTCGGGGCTCACCGAAGGTGAAGACGACGGTGTTCGTCCGGCCGGAGATAGCGGCCCGGCTAACCGTGCTCTGGACGCTCACACCCTCGGCCAGGCTGTCGGCGACCACCTCGAACGTGTACGACGCGGGAGGCACTTCGAAAGACCACCGGCCATTGTCATCGGAAGTGGTGCTTACGACTTCCTCGCCCGCTGCGTCCAGGGCTCGCACCGTCGCCCCGGCCACCGGCTCGCCGGCGTTGACCAGCCGGCCCGACACCGTCGCGGGGCCGGGATCGTCGGCTGCCGCCTGGCCCGCGCCCAGGAGTCCGGAGAGCGTCAGCAGCACGAAGAAGAGCGCGCCCCGCATGGCAATGCGGGAGCATGAGCCCACTGCTTAACCTCCGTGGCGGTCGAGTAAACGCCGCTGACGTTACAGGCTTTCGGCACGGTAGTTTGTCGCGAGCGTTCGTGTTTGTAGGCCGACATACCGTTGACGCCGGCGTTCTGCGCAGGCTCGCAAAGGGGAGGGGGGGTTGTGTTCCCTAGCGGCTCCGTAGCGGCTCCCTAGCGGCTCCCTAGCGTGCGACGATCACCGACGAGCCATGACCGAACAGGCCCTGGTTGGCCGTGATACCCACCCGCGCACCCTCGACTTGACGCCCGACCGCCTGTCCGCGCAGCTGCCAGTTGAGTTCGCAGACCTGCGCGATCGCCTGGGCGGGGATGGCTTCGCCGAAGGACGCCAGCCCACCGGACGGGTTCACCGGCACCCGACCGCCAATGGTCGTGGCACCGCTGCGCAGCAGTGCCTCGGCCTCGCCTTTGGGGCACAGCCCGAGGTGCTCATACCAGTCGAGCTCCAGAGCGGTCGATAGGTCGTACACCTCGGCAAGGCTCAGGTC
>Ga0114921_10000316_pt1 | contig 20442 bp, 34 predicted proteins | sample BentaG_FD_87016 | JGI IMG/M metagenome (GOLD analysis project Ga0114921, IMG submission 87016) | Deep subsurface microbial communities from South Atlantic Ocean to uncover new lineages of life (NeLLi) - Benguela_00093 metaG | ecosystem: Environmental > Aquatic > Marine > Oceanic > Sediment ... | reverse complement strand
TTTCCGCTTCTCGCTCCGGTATCGAATGTAATCGCCAGAATTTAGCCGGCATATGTGGTTTTCCGTCGAAGGTTTGCCCTCCATTTTCACGTCCGTGATCGTGGCGTGGGGCTGCATGGCGAATAAAACCGGGGCGACTTCATAAAGCTTCAACTCCTTCAACCGGCGCACGGGCTTTTTCCCGGTGTCGTCGAGCTCTTGCTTTATGGTGTCATATCCAAAGGAAAGGCCCTTTATAACTGGGCCCGGCTCCTCTTGCTTCATGAGGTGGTATTTCTCCTTCGCCGATTGGACCTCGAGGTTTAATTTGCCCTTCACAAAAAGGCCGTGTTCGTCTTCCTTCACCTTCACTCCGCCGATCGGGTCCCGGACGTCGTGATACCAAGTCATCGGAAAAACGCCCCGGTTATCCCGGATGGTTTTCTTGAATGCGCCTGGTTCGATGATGTCTCCGCCATGGTCGACCAGATTGAAAATGGCCGCGTAGCCTTCAAACTCCCCTTCGGCTGTTAGCTTCTTAATTTCAAATTTAAAGGATTTTGTTTCCTGGAAATGGGCGTCTTCTTTTCGTTTCATGTTAAATCTCCCTAACCTCTGGATAAGTCGCGCAGAGGCAATTGATCACATTTCCCGGCGAGCCGTTTGGATCCCCCGGGTATTGCAAAGCCTCGCCGTCGACGATAAATGCGGCGTCGAGTGCGATCGGATTGTCTGCATATTCTGCGTCGGCCAGCGTGTGGGCTAGCCGGGTGTCCGGCACCATGGCGCTCAACCAGCCTTTCAGCTCCACGAATTCGGTCTGCTTGTATCCTTCCATTTGTCCAAAATTTTCGAGCTTGGCCATCTCCGTTCGTGATATGGTGCGGCTCCGGGTTATGGCTAGGCTGGTGAGCTTTTCCCATATCACTTGTGTCGTTGCTTCCACGGTCAGGCCCTCTATTTGCCCCTTTATAACATGTTGGGCTATTTTCTTCAACGTTGCCTCGCTTATCTTGGCGCCAGAATTCATAATCAGCCATTCCATCTGTTTCAAAAGGTCGTCGGTAAAATGGAAGCCCTCTTCTTGTTTCAGTTCCTTGCTCAAATCCAGAAGCTTTCCTTCGGCTGCCTCCATCCCGGCTTGTCCAGCCAGGAGAAAATGCTCGCGGTATTGGCCCTCGAATATCTTCTGATATTTTGCGGCCTCTTCCTTATCGTTCAGAATTTTATTCACGTCCACTTCACCGATGGTCTTAAATTGCGCCATCCCGGCCTTTACCCGCCGGGCCTGGGCCACGAGGTATCTCTGCGCGGGATCCCAGAGGGTCCGTTCCTTGGCCTCGACCCGCTTTACGAAATGGGCCCATAGGCGCTGTTTGTTTTCCTTGCGCTGCCAGAATGAGGCCTTCTTATTCGCCTTCGCTCCGCCGTTCCCGGGCTGGGCTGCTGCTGCGGATCCGCCGTCTATGGGAACGAGCATCATGGGGAGGTATATCTTGTCCGCTTCCGGTGCTGGGTTCTCGTCGAATCCGGAGGCCACGCGCTTTTCGTTTATGGTCAGCCAATGCGCCGATGCCATGCGGGTAAAAACGGCCGCTGCCTCTTCTTTTAGCGCCTCAATATCGCCGCGGTTGTAATCCAAATATAACCGTTCGTCATTCCATTTGGGCACGAGCCAGTTGTTGAATTCGTCGCGCAGGAAATCCATGAATGGCAGGATCGCTTCGGTATAAAGCGCTTTCCGGGCTTCCTTCACGTTGCTGTAGGTCTTGTTTTCGCTGTCCCCGATTAGCTCGCTGGCCACATTCAGGACGCTGCAAATTTTGCGAATGGTCATCTTTTCGCCGGTTATCCAATCCAGATCCTTTGGGCTCAGTGCGGTTTGAATCCAATCTTGGCCGCCCTCCAATATTAATGGCATGGCCGTGTTCTCATAGCTTTGATAATTCTCTTTCAAATCGGCCTTGAAATCATCCCTTTGCTCCTTGTCCAGGTTGCCTTCAATTTTAAACATTCCGGCCGGGCGCATGTCGTTCTGCAGAAGCTTCATGTTCCAGCTCATCGTCATATTCGCTATGTCGATTCCTCTGGCTGCTGCCTCGAGCGGTGAAAGGCCGTAATATGAATTCAGGGGGTGAAAGGCTTTGATGTGCAGGACGTCGTCAGTCGTGTAGGGATCTGGTTTTGCGGGGTTCGCGCTGTATTCGTAATAGGCCACGGGTTCGGCCCGGGTTCCTGGCTTTATCTTCATAAGGTGCGGGTATAAATAATGCAATTCGCGGGGTGCTGCCCGTTCGCCTTCTGGGCCCACCTGGAGCATATAGCTGTTACCGGCGATGTAATAAAAGGCCGCCAGATTCTCAATAAAGGCCGCCTGTCCACAGTGCTCGTTCGGCCGGTGAATCCGGTCCAGGAGGTCGTGCTGGAATATCTCTTCTTTCTTTGAATCCTTGGAGATGGGCTTCTTGAATAATTGCCAGGGGATCCCGGCTGCGCCCTTTGAAAGAAGGCTTACGCAGGCGAATACGGTCATGCAATTTTTAAACCCCTCTTCGGCTAGCTTCTTTATTTCCAGGTCCGTCCAGATCGGGTTCCTTCCCCATAACGCCATCAGGGCCCTGTATGGCCGCTCCGTGGCTTTGCTCCGTTTGAAAATATTAATAAATCTTTTTGGGTGCGGAATTCTCAATAAACGTTCCTTCATTTACGCCCTCCAGATCCTCGGTTCTGTCTTCGGCCGCACGTCGGCCAGCGCATAGATTATTGCTTCGGCCTGGTCCGGTGAGCGTCCCAGGTTCTTTTTTATGTCCTCTTTTGCCACGATCTGTATTTGGCCGGCTGAATTTATTTTATACTTTATTGCCATTAGCTGTGTCAAGCTCTCTGTGTCATCGGGTAAGTCCAAATCCGGCAAAAGCTCCATGAGGCCGAAGTGGATCTCCGCCCGTTGGTTCTTATATTTGGCCGGTTCCTTCGCTTTCCCGGATCCGTGGATTTCAATTATTTTTATGCGCAGCCGGTAGCCGCTTTGCTGCAGGTCCTCACGCTCTCTTGGCTTAAGTTTCGCCAGCATCTGGGCCGTGTATTGGGCTTCTTTTTCCAGGCGCTGCTCTTTCAATCTGTCCACTACTCCGGCGCCCAAGCCGTCGGCATCCACCTTGATTGTTATCCGGTCAAGCTCTGGGCCCCAGCGGGGGATTATCTTCTCGCTACAGCAGCGCCAGATCTCGCCCGTGGTCCGCATGGTATCATGTCCCTTGGCTTGGCTGTGGATCCGGACCCGGAGCCCTTCCCTCAACACGATTACGGATTCGTCGTCCCCGCTCCTGGCAACGTCAACACCTATCTCGACGGGTAGCGTTGGATTCAGTCGGCGTTTGGCTGCCCGTTGTATTTCGAGATAGGTATAAACGTTGTCTGGTTCGCCTATGGCCTCCCAATCGCCCTCCAGGAGTGCGGCTATAAGCTGGGGGGTCAGGATGTCCTTCATGTTTTCGATGTAACCTGGGGGCAAATTTTTAATGTTGTCCGTAGGTAAGGCAGGCACGAATATATGGTCTTTCCGGTTGCTCTCAATGAATTGCGCCTTTAAAAATCCAATGTTCGGGTTGCAGCTCAAAAGGAAAAAATATCGGATCCCTGGAATGTTCAATCGGAGGCGCGTGGCCAGCATCATGAATTCTTTTTCTGTGAATTGCTCCGCCTGGTCCAGGGCTATCCAGCCGTATTCCCCGGACATAAATTTCTCCCAATCGTTCGGCTTGTCGCCCAGGCCGCCGTACCGGATCCGGCTTCCGTTCTTAAAAACGATCATCTTGTCGCTATGGTTCCAATCGGCCCAGAGGCTTTCGGGCAGAAATTTCTCCAATTGCGGCAGGAGCGTGTCCCGGAATGATGGCCAAGTCTTCCTCATCAAAAGGCCGAAGTTACCCGGGTAATCCAGGTTCAGTTGGATGCCTTCGTTGATAAGGGCCGCTGTTTTGCCCCCGCCCATGGCTCCGCCGTATAGCTTATACATTTCCGCGGCTCTGTGAAACATCATCTGTTTCACGTTGGTCCGCGGGTCGTATAGCTTGCTCAGGTCAATCGTCTGTTCAATTAATTCCATGTTATTTCTTCTCTCGAGGGTTCTGTTTTCCCTGGGGGGATTTCTTACTCGAGTGTTTTTTCGGGGGCTTCTTTTGCGTCGGTCGCGGGACGGCGGTTATCACTTTTAATAAAACGTTTCCGTCAATTGCGAAATCGTGCCGGTCCCGCCACTTCCTTGCCCGCCGGTTCTTCAACCAGAAAGCAATGGCCGCCGTGTCTGGGGCCACGAATTTCTTCACTTTTTTTATGTGGACGGGAATCAGCTTCTCGCCTTCGCCGGGTTTGTATTCGATGTGGGTCTCTTCGTACTCAAATCCCCGGGCTCTTTTTAGGAGTGCGTTCTCGACTTCAAAGTCAATCGGGGCCTTTCCCCTTTTTATGGCGTCTTTAAAGTCTGGGTATATTTTCTGATATTCATAAAATACGGCTCTTGAAATGCCCAGGTTTTTTGCGATGTCATCATCCTTTAATCCTTGCCGAGCCCAATCCTCCGCTCGCTTCGGGAAATCCTCGTCGTATTTCAATTTGGCCATGTTATTTCTGGTATCCCGGTTGTGGTGTTTTCCGTGTAAAATCGAAAAGCCAGGGCTGGAATTTGGCTAATGTTTTGAGGCCGCCGAGCTCCTGGACCGCTGCGCGGATCTCGTCAATCGGCCGCTTGTGTTTCAGCGCTAAAATAATCAGGCCGGCTCCCCATTCCACGATTAGCCGGCGCCAGGCTTCTGGCCATGTTTTACGAAGGATCCGATATCCGCTGTTCGTGTATTGGCTCCCTCCGCCGCAATAAACGCAGCCGATGGTGAGGGCGCCGCGTGTGCGTGTGGGGTGTTGCTCAAGCTTGTGGTGTTTTATGTATCCTTGGATTTCTGGGTCCGTCCATCCGGTGAGCGGATTAACAATCCATATTCGGTCCCGCTGCTGATAAAAAAGTTGTCCATCTTTTAGGGTTCGAAGGCCCCGGAGGCTGTCATCCCGGCTTCCGCGCTGTCCTGTTATTTGAAGCTCGAGGCCCAAATTCCGGGCCAGGATCCGGGCTGGTTTAATCTTCATTGCCCTGCAGCATTCTGAAACGTTTATTGAAAATCCCATATGGCGGTTCTGTTGCATCCAAAGTCGGGCGCCCATCTTCCCTAAAACGGGCCAGCCGGTGCGCTGCCATTGCTCGCGCGGTGTGTGGGGTGCCCGGGCTATGCGGAGGTCGAGGCCGTATTTGGCCACGGTTTTTTCCACGAATTCGCGGCTGCCCGGGTATTCCATTTGGGTGTCGGTCCAGATTATAATCAGTTTGTATTCGGGTGGGGTCGTGAAAGGTTTATTACAAATTAAATCGAGAAGGACAAGGCTGTCGCTTCCTCCGCTGAATGCCACGCAGGCGCGGGGGTGGTTGCGCATTGCCATGTCGATTATTTCATTAAATCGTGCGATTTTGGCCGGTTCTGGCGACGTAAATGATTCTTTCGCCGGTTCATAGAGGTAGGCGCTGGCTGGATCCTGTGGGTGTTCCCGTTCGGTGCTGATTGCTTCGGCCAGGGTGTTCATTTGGGTTTCTCCAGTGGAATTTGGCACTTGGTTGCCCGGATCTCCTTTTCGGTTTGGGCTCCGAGCGCCGCGTATCTTCGGATGGTTACGTCAATATAAATCGGGTCCAGGTCCATCGCGTAAGCTATCCGGTCTTCGCGCTCTGCTGCTACGATCGTGCTTCCGCTTCCTACGAAAGGATCCAAGACGATTTCCTTCGGCCGGCTCGAATTCCGGAGGGCTCTTTGAATTAGGCCCAAGGGCTTCTGTGTAGGATGGAGCATTGTTTGGCTGCCGCGGCGAGCTATTTCCCAAACGTCGGCCTCGAATTTGTGGTCCATGAAATAGTGCCGACCTTTATTCCAACCATAAAGTATCGGCTGGGCCTTTTTCTTTCCCTTTCTGGCTTTTAGTAGCATTTCGTTTTTGCCGCGGTAATCGGCCCAATTAAAGGTCGTCACGTTTTTAACCCAAATTATCGGGCAGGCATAAGTCAGCCGATGGTGTTTAAAAGCATAAACAAATATCGAGTATGGTGAGTAGCCGCTACAGATGTAAAAAACGCCGCCGGTTTTCAGGTTCGCCTTCATATGGCCAATGAAGATAATTACAAATTCCACGAATTGCTCTTCGGTCATATCGTCGCCCAAAATCGGTCCAAATTTCGAGCTTACTCCGCCGACGTAAGCTACGTTATATGGGGGGTCTGTGAAAACAATATCCGCCAGTTTCCCGTCCATCAGGGCTTCGTAAGCTTTGGGGTCTGTGGCATCGCCGCAGAGGAGGCGGTGTGGGCCCAGCTCATAAAGCTCGCCGAGTTTGGCCTTCGCTTCCTTTCCCGGTTCTGGGACAATGTCTTCTTCTCCGGCCTCTATTTTTGGCCCGAATTGGTTCAGGACCTCTTCCACGGATAGCGTGTTGCCGAGGTCGATTCGGAATAAATCCGGGCTTATTTTGTCCTTTGCTGCATATATTAATTCGGCCAGGGCCTGGTCATCATATTCACCGGCACGGTCGTTGTCTGAAAGCGCGTATTTTATTTTCGTCGCGTCGTCTGGTGCTGCCACTATGGAAATATCGACGTCCTGGTGTTTCAAAACCTGCAGAGCCTTTAGCCGCTGGTTGCCGCCCAGCGTTATGTATTTCCCGTTTTCTCTGCAGCAAATAAGCGGCTTATAAATCCCGAGCTCCTGGATCTGTTTCTTCAAGCGCTCGAAGTCTTTTGTTCTGATATTTTTGGGGTTTTTGGCCCAGATTTCGACCTCAGATATTGGCACTTTTTTTATATTCATGTCTTATCGTTTCCTTTGTGGATCTCCTCGATTATTTTCTCTCTCATGTCGTCCATTTTTCCGAATATTTTTCCGTGGTCCTCCCGGTTTTGTTCCTGGGTCTTTGTTAACTGATCGCCTATCATTTTTATTGCTGTCTCATTTGATGAGATTCTGCCTTCGTGGGCAAAACAGAGGCTTTTTTTGTGTGTGGCGTTTATGTCTTTGGGCGGGTTCGTGGGGGCAATCGGGGGTCTGGCCCCCTTTTGCCATTTCAACATAAAGGCAAAAACAACGGCGAGGATAATTATTGCCGCGATGGCTGCCGGTCCGATGGTCTCCCAAGGGATCGCTTTCAGCATTAATTTTTCTTCCCGAGGACGTCGGTGAATGTGAGCTGTCCCCCAATTATCCCGGCTAGGCCGGTTGCTAAAAGCGCAAATTTAAACCAATCTCCGCTGGTGTCGTTGGTGATTTTTGCCAGAGCATATGCCACTATGGTAAGCGCCAATGCCAGGATCCCGAGCTTGATTCGCCGGTTCCGTTCTTTGTTATTTGTGGCCATTTGGCCCTCCTTTTGCTTCTTAATAAAGATAAGATTTAAAATCCCGAAGAGAGAAAAACTCCCCCGGGCAGCTTTTACTTGGATCATATTCGCGGTGGAGGTGGACGTCCCCGATCGTAAGGTCGAATAACAGCAGCCAGAGGGATACAATTTTGGCCCCAGCCTGTAACTGCGCGAGTGTGGTATGGTCAAATCGAAATTGCCGATGAAACAGAGACCCAGGGAATCCTCGTTAGCCCCCCGGACATGGGCCCCCGAGGTGTCCCACATTCTGCCCATCAGGATCTCGTAATAAAGCTCTTGCCCGCTTTTCACTAGCTCGACGCCGGCGTGATATCCGATATCTTTATAGGGTCGCTTTATGGTCTGGGTGTGATATTTACGGATGGCCCCCCAGGATACCGTGCCGCTATCTTTGGTGAGGCTGTGGTGGAGAAATATTCGTTTTGGTTTAAAGGCCATCTCCCTATTTGGGAAAATAGGGGATTTGAAATTGTTTGTCAAGTTTTTTGTTATTTCGTGAATTAATCCATATCGGACTTGTCGTATATTTATCTCATATGTCGAATTGTTCAATTTTATTTAATTTATGAAAATTTAATCATACATAATTAGTCGATATTAATTAATTTTTTTGAATAATCAGTTCCTTTTGGTTTCGTGCGGTCATAATTATTCCGCGATATTGCTGCAAATTTTTTTCCCTGATATTCAATTTTTTATCTTTTCGCACAATTAGTCCATACACAATTAGTCGACAATAGTCCGTATTTGAAATCGTGCGATTTTTTTCAAATTATATCGTGCTGAAGCCTTCCGTGAAATGGCATTAATTCCTTTTGGTAAATAAGCGATTTTTTTCAAAAATGCCATATCTTGCCTTGAGAATGCAGGGGGGATGAATTCATTCTCATTTTGTGCGTTTTTTATGAAAATCGTATATCGAAGGGAAGATAACGCAAAATCGCCCATTTACCCCTGTAAAATCTGCCTTAAATAACAAATATTTTCCAAAATCCGGTGATTTTTATGAAAAACCTAAGATATTCCTTATCCGTTGCCTGGGGGACAAAATCCCTGGCTAATGTGCCGATTTTTTATAAATCATCTTATTGGGATCGCTTCCGTGGATGGGCATTAAATCCTTCCCTAAAATAATCAATTTTATTGAAAATCTCAATATGCCTTCCCTCTTGCGATCTTGAGGTTATATCTTTATTCTCATTATGCGGTTTTTTTGATTTTCTGTGTGTTGGGTTGGTTCCGTGAAATAATGTTGATTTTAAATAAAAAATCGCCAATATTTTATTTTTTCTTAAAAGTTAACGCTATGCAATTTGTCGAGGTTGATTCAAATCTCAAATTCAGCATTTTTTCTTTTTTCTGTAAAATAAAGCCTATTGGAGAGGTAATATATTTACTTCTTTTGGTAGTTTGCTCAGTTCCGGGTTAATTCCCGGGTGCTATAGGGTTCGGCCCCTGGCGTTCGTTCGTTACGAGCGCACATAGGGCGTTGTTTTCTCGGGGTAATCTATTTTTTCTCTTTTGGCCAGGATGCTCCTTTTTTCTCTTCTTTGCCCTTTTTCTTGAGCCCTGCGTCCCGGAGCTTTGCCACGGTTGCGGCAGCTTTATCCAATTTCCTTTTTCTCTTCCAAAGCTCCTCCAGTTGGTCTTCTTTCTTTGAAATGGTTTCTTCACATGCCTCTGCTAAAGCTATGACAATCGTGATCTCTTCCTGGATTGTGTTATAAACTTGGTCTTGTTCTCCAAAAAGGTTGGGCTGATCAGCCGCCCTGTCTTTTGATTTTTCTTTCTTCATTTTCTCTCCTTGTTTTTCTTAATCCATCATTGAGCTGTTCAATTCCAATGAGATAAACTGGCAATTTTTTAACCATGGGGACAACTTTTGGCAGATTTTCTTCAAGATTAATTCTTGCGCTTTCAAAAATTTCCCATGTTATTAATTTGCTCATTCGCTTCTCCTTTAAAAAATCCCGAATATTTTATCCGCTATAAACAGGGCCAATCCGCCGGCGACAAAGGCTTTCATCTTGCCGATTCGGGCGTTGGCCTTGAGCGCTTTTCTGTCCGCTTCCTTGCTGGCTATGGCTGTGGCCAGGGTCTCTCTGCAATCGTCCCATCCGGCGAGGTTCGTGGCCTCCGCTTTCTCGGTTTTGGCCAGATCTGTGGTGAACGATTCTGCCTTTTTTTCGTGGTCCTTAATTATCCCCAGATGTCGGTTGAATTCTGAAAGATAAAACTCGCCATCTTTGAATTTATCCAGGGTCCGGTTTGTGCCCAGACGGGTGAAAAGAAAAAGGCCGGCGGCGGTTAGGCTACTCTCATCACCTATGCGCTCGTTGATCTGCGCCACGAGCTCCGTGGCTGGGAGCGTGGCCGTTTTGCGCTTCTCTTCAATCAGAGCGCGCTTCGCCTTTTCGCCCTCTTTTTTTGCTGCTCGGATCTGGTCCTCGAGCTTTTTTCTGAGCTCGCGTTCTTCGGCCTTTTCTATGTTACGATTTGCCCGCGCTTTCGCTGCCTCTCCATAAAGCTTGTCCTGGTCCGCTACCTGTTCCTTGAGTTTCCCATCCAGGCGCAGGGCTTCTTTCTCCCATCGGTTGGCTCGATGGTTCTGGATCCCAGCGCCAATGGCCAGGATAATCGTGGCCACGATCCCAATCGCTGTCGCGTGGCCCTTAATCCATAAAATCAATTTTGCTAATTTAAACATTTTTCCTCCTTGTTTTGTTCTGGTTTTGGTTCCTCCAGCGCCTCACGGTTCCATTTTATTTGGCTGTCAAAATCTTCGTTATATTCCTCTATCATCACCTTTATTTTCATCTCAATTTTAGCGCCGTTGATCTTTTCCTGGAGCCGGCGTTGCTCCTCAATCAGCATTTGGCGGTCGACCAGGATCGTCCCCCAGGCGAATAAATAGCCCAAGAGGAAAGCGACCGGCAGGGCCCATGGATGCCGTTTCTTCATTTTTTTACCTTCCTTTAATCTTCTTCGTTCCAAAGGAAAAGATAACCCAAAAAATAAAAACTCGAAAATCCAAGGTCTTCAAGGCATGCAAGACTTATGTCAATAATGCGCTTATAGCCGAATATTAATTCGATCTCCAATCTCGATTCTTGCCAGAACATATTGAATTCATGGCGCCACCCAGATTCATCGTTCCACCCAAATTCAAAACAAAAAATACGGAGATGGAATCCTTTACAAGCCCAGGGACCTTTCCCGTCAGGATAAATTTGCAAATCAAATAATATCATCTCAAAAAGAGAAATCATAAACCTAAATAACATTGTGTCCATTTAAGCCTCCCTTTGTTTCGTCGTCTTCTGCCTTTATGCTCAATTTTAATTTTTCCCGCAACCGCCTAAAAATTATCCGGACATATGCCTTGGTATTCGGGGCTTCGATTAATTTCCGGAATGGCGGCAATTCAATAGCTCTGAGGATCATCCGCCGTTCGTGCTGGTCCAGGTGCATGCTATCGCCGGTGATCAGGCGCTTTATTTGGGCCGCCTTTTCCTGGACGTCTTCCTTCAAATCGGCCAGCTCTTTTCTCCTGAAAATTTTCTCGATTAATTTCTTCAACATTTGAATGCTCTTATCGTGATCATGACTCGGGGCGTGTCACATCCCCGGTGTTTCCGGGATCCGTCCACGCTTTGAATAAGTGAATCGTCGTCCAGAATCCCGGCCTTAACCAGCGCGTCTTCTGGTCCCTGGATTAGGTTGCTCAGGTCGTATCTCCGTTTGTCTTTCAGGAAAAATTCAAAGGTCACCTCAACGTCGGAACGGATTTTCATCACGCCGGTCATGCTCGATTGGTAGGTCATCCGCTGGGCCCATAGCTGGTCCCGGGCGCTCTTTTCCCAATGCTTATATTTCGTCGGAAGTCCCAGGGTATAATGGCGGCCGATCTTAATTATTTTGTAGTTCCGCTTCTTGCTCATCGGCTGCCCGTCGATCATGAATTTGAATTCTTTTATCATTTCTGTCATAGGTGCTTCTCTTTTAGCCGGCCGTCGGTTCCGAATTCTGCCCGCCTGGGGTCTTTCGTTTTGTGAAAAAACCAAACTTCCACGGATTCCAAATCAATCAAATCAATATGACAGGATTCGATTTCTGAGTTTTTCACGCCCAGCACCCGTTTCCCCCTTTCTCTGAAATATTTGGCGTATTCCTGGACCTCCGGCCGCGGTTCAATCTTTCCTTTTTTCATTTTGTCTCCTTGATAGGATCAAATACGGTCTTGTCACAAGCCATCCCCACCGGTGGCTGTGAAATCTTGCTGTAAATATAAAGCCATATTTTCCCAAAAAATAAGGCCCTTAGTCTTTCTTTGGTGCTCATTTTCCAACAGCTGATATATTCCTTGCCGGTAAAATGAATCGGTAAGGGTTCGCATTCCTCGTCAGTCATGTTGTGTGGCTTCAGCAAGATCCCGGTTTGTTCTTTGAATTTAATCGGTTTCATGGTGCCTCCTTTTTTATTTATTTTTTGGTCTTAAATCGTTGATAATCGAATCGACAATATCCAGGGAAAGCCCCAAATAATGAAGGTCTGTCACCGGGTCGCTTAGGTCCTCATCCTGCCCGTCTTTTATCAGCTGCTGGATCTCCTTCGCCTTTTTTCCTGCCCATTCTTCTGTTATTTCTGGGAGCTCCGGCGCCTTCGCATCTTTTAATCCTCGCTCATATTCCGCCACCCTTATCTCAAAGAATTCATCATCGCTTGTTAGGTCCCTTTTTTTGGGGAGCTCCCCTTCTCTCTTGAAAGTCAATAATAAAAAGTCGTCAAAATCCTTCCCGTACCATTTCTCAAGCATGGCTATGAGCTCCGCCTTTGTGCAATCGGTGTCGGAATGGGCCAGCCTTCCTGTGATCTGATACTTTTTTATTTCGTTCTTTGCGATAATATAGGCCCTAAATTCGCGGGTGGGGGTCTGGATTTTAATGCTATTTCCTGTATTCCCTAATAATCGGCTGTGGCGGGTGTTCTTACGAATCGACGTAAATATTTGCCTCTCAAATTTCGAGTAATCTTTGCTAAATTTCATGTTAGCTCCAGGATCCGGCTCAGGTTTTTCTTTATCTTCACTTCGGTTATGCTCCTGAGTGCGATTATAAAATCGGTCAAATCGTCCGGCTTCGGCTCCGGTAGGTTGTGCCCTTTGCTGTCCGCTCCAATGCTCACAAATGCCGGCTTAATTTGCCGGATCCAATACACAAAAATTTTCAAATCAAAGGCCATGATTGGTTCGATGCTCACCATCTTCTTGAAATGGTCGAGTTGTGGGTATGTCATCGCGGCTGCCCGCGCCCATGGTGCAGGGGCATAAACGCCTTGGCCATAATCGTTGTTTGATTCCAGCGTCGTTCCCAGGATTGTTCCCACTGGGAATTTCTCCGATATTTCCTCGCCGCATGCGGTGTCAAAAAAGCGGCCCGGGTTTTTGCTTTGAAAAATATAATTATTTGGGTATAAATTGCATTTCTCAAGCACCATCAAAATCCAGGAATCCCAAACTCGCCCTGCCCACATATCCGTGCTGCTGCCTACGAAAATCGTCCGGCCAGATCCCAGGTTGTCTTCTAGCGTCCGCCCGTCCAAGCGCAAATCCCCCACATTCCGGTCCTTCATGAAGCAATAAACGCAACCGTGCGGGCATTTGCCACGGATCGGATTCCACGTATGCGTAACCCAGGGATACATATTTCCTTTGGATTTATTCAGGCTCACTCACTCCTCCTAGTTGACATAATCGTAGTTATGCGACACAAGGTTCATTGTAAATCTTCTGGTATTTCGGCTAACCATAACTCCCATTTCTCCTCTTTTGGCAAGAAATACTCACAAATAATTTCTTTTTCAATAACTTTAGTTTCGTAAAATTCACACACGCCTTCATGTGGCTTCATTATTCCTGGCATATAAGAATCGCAATTCTTACAAATTAAATCATCTTTAGTTGACATGATATCCCTTATGCGACACGGTTATTTGCAATGACAAAATCCATTTGCACAACGGTAACATTTTCCTCCACCATCTTCCCATTGCTTGACCGCTCCAACATAATCCTCAGAATCTTTAAAATCGAACTTCGTACCACAACAAACACATTTAAAAAATCTTTGTTGCCCTTTTTCCCTTTTGTTTATAACATACCGATTGTCCCCCATTTTTCCTTCCATTAATGAAGCTAATTTTTGTGTCCTACTTTTTGGTTTCATCCTCACCTCCTAGTTGACATAGTTATGCGACACTGTTTCTTTCTTGTCTTGCCGTATTCCAACCATCTCTCCAAGCATCTCTAAACCGCTCTGTTGCTGCATATGGGCCTGGTTTCGGTTCATAAGGACAATCTTCTATTGGTTTTCCGCACCTTTCTGTTTCCCAGCCTTTACGAAAAGCACCCTTAAATGCTCCTTTCCAGTCATCTCTTATTCTCATTTAATCTCCTGTTAGTTGACATAATCGTAGTTTTACGACTCAAAATTCCGCAGGATTATGTGATATTGACATCAACACTTCAAAGAGCAACTTTAATATTTTTTTCCACTTGTCTACTCCCCACACATAATCTCTCCTTTGTGTTCCTGTATCCAATTTTACTATCCCATATTCAATCATATTTACCTCCTATTAGTTGACATAATCACTTATGCGACACAGTAAACTTCATTGTATCTTATCGTAATATCCCATCGCTAACTTTTCTTCTTCTTCTTGTTCATGTCCACATTTCTCACAAATAATAATATCATTACCACTCATGGTGAAACTTGTGTTATCAAGATAAAACCAATCTCCTTTTTTAATTCTCTTATTACACCAGGTGCATTTACGTTTTTTGTTGGAAATTAAATAATCAATCATTGAATTCTTTAACTAATGAACGGATGAAGTCCTCGGCTATCCCTATCTTTATATCCCAGTGTTTGCGCTCATCTGAATCTGGAACATAATGTGGTTTCTGATCCATTTTATACATGTATAGATTTTCGACAATAAGCCTTGCCTTCTCTCTTATCCATCTCTCCTTGCCTATCATATTAGATTTTCGTGGCATCCTTTCTTCCTAGTTGACATAATTACTATTATCGGACGCTGTCGTCGTCCTCCTCCGGCGGATCCTCGAGGCACTCAATTGTGATGCTATTTCCGCCGCCTAAATCGTGGCCGTCCTCGCAATGTTCACGCGGGTCGATGCCGTGCTCTACGCAATATTCGACCCATTCCGGCCAGTTCAGCCGGTGCGTTTCGTCCTTCATCTTACCTGCCTATTTTTAAATAATTTTTGTTGCTTCGGCCTCATTTCCTTTTTTTTATTTATTGATTTCTTTTCTCGAAGCAAGGCCCCGGATCCAGCCTGATATTTCATTGCCCTCAAAAGTGTTTTATAAGTTCCCCATCCGCCCTCTTCTAGGGCCAGGCACATCGAATCAATAACGGGCAATCCTTCCGGCGTAACCATACTCGTAATTCCGGGGACGTTTTCAAAAAACATCGTTTTTGGCTGCATCTCAAAGACCAGCCGAATAAAATCAAAAATGTAAGAATTTCGTGGATCCATGACATTTCTCTTCCCGGCGATGCTGAATCCTTGGCATGGGGGGCCGCCCATCACGCAATCCAATTCTCCTTTTTTTATCTCTATGGCATCAAGGATCTCTTGGCCGGTTATCTTCTTTACGTCGCCAAGGAAAAAATGAGAAAGGCCAGGTGTTCCGGCCGGCTGGCTGGCGATCCATCCGGTGCCCGTTACCGGAAAGGAAGGGATTATCGTCCCGCTTTTTCCCCTTTTGCTTTCCCGGTTCAAGGCTCTTTCAAATCGCGTCTCGTCATCGGGTTCAATAAAATGGATTTTCATTGGGAAATTTCCTAAATTTACCATATAAGTCATCGCTGCAGAGCAATCATTGTCGAGCCCAGCCACGACTTCAAAGCCCGCCTTTATGTAGCCGAGTGACATTCCCCCGGCTCCAGAAAAAAGGTCTACTGCTCTGGGCCGGGAAGGCTGGCAGTAATTTTCGGGGACAATTAATCCGGATGATTTCTCGACCCATTCTATCATTTTCGTCCTCGCTCCCATCCTGGACATTCCCAAAGGTCGCAGCCCTCGCTATCCAATAGGCCGATCGCCTTGGCCGTTTCTTCGTTGATTTCGCTGTTCATGAGCGATGCTGTATAAATTTCTCGCTCCCAATCGCAGCGGAATTCAGCCCGAATATGGACATATCCCTTCTTGCATGTCCCGCAATTCAGGGCGGTCCAGGCCGCGAGGTGGCTGCTGGTCGGAAAAGGCTTATATTTTTTGGCCATGTGTTATCTCGTAATTTGCGCGCTCCACTCGCGCCTTAATCGCTGGGAATAAAAGCATGCCGGTTATATGGCCATCAGTCGCGGTGATTCGCCACCATTGCCCGCTCGCAAACCAAACAAAAATCGCGGCCTTCAGCTTCGAAGGCTCTTTTCTGTAAATAATCCCGGCCGTATCTTCTGAAAGCGGTTCCACAGATTCGGTGTAAAATATTTCGCCAAGCATGTTCATTTTATTTAATTTCGGGTCGCTTAGGATCCCCGCCACTTTTTCCGCATATCTCTGGAGCTTGTTTTTTAATTCATGCTTCATTTTTGGCTGTCTCCTTTTTCTGCGCTATTCTCCATTTCGCCCATCTCGCCGTCGCGGATTCGCTCATTCTTTCCCTTCGCGCTTTTGTTATGGGATAGCCCTTCTTCCATTCCGTATTTCCCTTTTTAAACATCTGCCTCTCTCCATTCTTTCTGGTGATATTCGTAAGCCCTAATAATTCGCTTCCGGTAGGTGTCGTCGCTCCATTTCCCCTTCTTACCCAGGTTTTCCTTCGCCACGGCATAAAGGCACGAGCAAGGCCAGGAGATCGTCCTTTTTTGTTTGTCTTGGCCTATTATCCAGCCGTTCCCGTGGCATTTTTTGCATCCGGTTATGGTGCCCATCTGGTCTTCCTTTGGCCGGGCCATATCTTCAATGGCCGTTCTGATTTCTGGCACGGTCACGAGGGCATTTTTATAAAAAATATCCTCCGGATCCCGGTCGCGCAACGCCTTATCCATTGCTTTCGTAATTAGGTCGATCGGATATTCCTCGAGCTGGTTAAAATATGCGGTCGCTTCGTCTGAATCTATGGTCCTCCCTACCACGGTCGCCATCTCGACGAGTTTATTTCGTAATTCTGGCCTATCATTAAAGTGCATTTTTAATCCTTTTTCTTGAGTGGTTTTTTCTCCCAATCATCCAGGTCCTTTTTTGCCTGTTCTTTCCTGGTCATCGGCCGGCCACCTGGGTGCCGTTTAAATTTTTCGGTCCCTCCTCTATCCTGCGTCCTGGATAGCCAACCGGTTATAAATCGTCTATATCTTTTCTTTTTCTTTTCTGGATTCGATAATAACCATTCGCGCATTCCTCTTAATTCGTGTTCAATATCACAGGCCGGGAAAGCATCAAGCCATCCAGCCTTATCTTCTATGGTGATTCCTTCCCATTTCCTCTGTTGGAAGTTGAAATTTATTTGAGATGTCCGCGTTTTCGGACTCCGTGGCCGTTTTTCGGACGGCCTATCCTTTCCTTTCCTATCCTTTCTTATCTTATCTTTTAATATAATATCTGAATCAATTCGCCTTTTGTGCCGATCGCTGAATTGATATTTATCCCAATTTAAAATATAAAGTGTTCGGTCTTTTAAGCGGATAAGCTTTTTTCTTCTTATGCATTTTGTGATGGTTCTTTTAAGGAGGGCTTCCGGGATCCTTAATAATCCCGCGAGTTGGTCCAAGGGATATGGTATACCTTCGTTTGCACGGATGTGACCGTCATCCTTTGCTGCCAAGGCCAGGAGGTCTATCCAAACGCTGCGCTCTTCTGGTGATAGCTCTATTCTGGTCGACCCGAATAGCCATTTATCAATGTATAATGGGATCCAGAGTTTCGTCTCTTTTTTCTCCATTTTCACGCTCCTTTAAATACGGCGCCCGGCGGGTGATTCGGAAGGCCCCTTTCTCAAAGCCCCCGATTCAGGTCCACCGGGTCGCCGCCTATTTACTCTTTTCCCTCCAGATAAAAAGATCTTTTCCCAGGATCCTGGTCTCGCATTGCCGCAGTATATCCGCCATCTTTTCTTTGTTCCAATGTTCCGCGATCGGGTTATCTGCGAATCGGCTTATTACAGTTATTCCGCAACCGGGGCATCTTAAAAGGTCGGCCAGCCATATTCGATAAACCTCTTTATCTTTCTGAAAAAGCTCCTTAACCAAAACGCCGGCCGTATCGCATTTGAATTCGCGGCCGCAATCTTGGCAGATTATTCTTATCGCGTTCATGGGCTTATCCCCGTGTCGAAATGGTGCTCTTATAATAGCTGCTGGGGATCTTGGTTCTGTCCTCGATTTCCCACTTCCATATTGGATAAATTCTGATCCCCGGGATCTGGCATTTTCCTTTGCCGAGCTCAACGGTTCGGTTGATTTTCTCTGTGTCCACGATCCGCTTAAGCGCCAGGCCCGCCGGTTTGGGAGGAGGCGGTTCTTCGACGCGTGCCGGCAGAGGGATATCTTCTATTATCTCGTCGGCCTCTTCTTGCATTCCCTGGTCCTGATATTTCTTGGCCCGGTCCAGCTCATCGTTCTCTTTCTTTTGTCGCTCTTGCTCTTCCTCCCTGGCCTTATCATTGGCTTTTCTTTGGATCTCTGCTTGGTCCTCCAGGTAGGAAGTGACGTGGGTCCGGGCTATTTGTTGGGCTTCTTTCAAGGGGTCGGAATATTTCTTTTTTTCCGCTTTTGCGTGGCTGATAATTGGGTCGTAAGATCCGGCCACTTCTGCCATCATTTCCTTCATTTTCAAAATAAAATTATTCGCCATCCCAAGCGTTTCATTGTTGTGGACAATGAGGCTCCTTGCCCGAGCTGGGAAGCCCAGGGCGTCCTTCTTAATTTGTTCAATTTTTTCCATATTTTTTCCTCCTTAAATTGATTTTGATTTGGCTATTCTTTGGCAGTGGGTTTTCTTAGCTATGACCCACGCAGAAACTGCCTTCTTATAATATTCGTCCTGCGCGAGTTCCTGGCTGTGGGTGGTCCCGGCTGTATCCATTTCGTCCATGAGGTCCCAGGTGGTCCCGAATTGTTCCGGGTTGATCTTCCCGGCTCCCCCATCGAGGAGGAGGTGGTGGATCATCTTCAGCCGGATATATTTGCCGCGCTCGTATTGGGAATAACTCACGGTTATTTGCCTTTGTTCAGCTCCTCAATCGCGGCCTTAAAATATTCAATAGCTTCCTTATTTTGCTCTTTTGTCAATTTGGTTGTCTTGTCTCCGCCGAACATTTCAATGATTTTTCCAATTACTTGATCTGGCGTGAAATCGTGCTTGTCCACTAAGATCACCTCGAGTTTGGTTAGCTCCATTATCTCTGCCTGTGTTGGCATTTCCGGCTGTATTTCTGCTGTCGCTTCTGGTTCTGTTTCCGGTTCTTTTTTCTCGTCGCCGGGAAAAACGGCCGCTTTTTTCTCCTCTGCAGGCTTTTCCTTTTCTGGTGTTTTTTTAACTTGGGCTTTTATGCTCTCATGGGCCTCCAGCAACGCATAATAAATTTTGGGGATATCCTTGTCCGGGATCTGGCTTGATTTTTCGTAACCGTTTTCGCCCAAAATCTTATAATACAATTGTGTCCCGAGCTGGGCCTTTGCTTCCTTGAATCGATCGAGCGCCTCAAATTTGGTATGCATGACCGCCTTGCCTTTCTGGGTGATTGGGATCGTTCTGAATTCCTCCTTGCCTGGGCCCTGGCTGGACATACCTGCTATGCCGTTATCCGTCTCTTTATTTTTTTTTGGCGGTTCGATTTCGATCACCTTTTTCTTCTGTTTTGCAAAGGTGATAATTTTGGTTTTTATGTCATCCGGGATAAGCCGGGCCTTGGCATTCCTCAGCGCCTTGATGGATCCCTGTTCAAACCAGAATTTATTTTGAACAAGTTTCCCGTCTTTTCTTCTTTTCAGCATTATCCATTGCCGCTTGGTGCCAATCGCCGATTCCACCATAGCCTCTGCGCCCCCTTTTGCTACGACGTGCTTTGAAACTTTGGCCGTGAAAAGAACAAATTCCGGGTGCGTGGGGTCAATATTATACTCGACCGAATCTTCCCGGAGGGCCACGCCTTTCGTCCCCATTTCCTTTGCGCAGGCATCGATGCCGACCTTGCCTAATCCCCAGATTTCGGTCCCTTCTTGGTTGAAATGATAAACCCAGGAATCCACGATCTGGTTCTCGAGCTCCTTTAAAATTAGGCTGTCATCGAGTTCCTCGAATCTGGCGAATATATCCTGAGATTCCAGGGTTGCCAGCCCGTTTTCTTTTTTGTTTTTATCCATGTTTTCCTCCTTTGTTGTGGTTTCTCCCGCTTGACATCGCGGGTCTTTTGCTGTATTTCTTGGTTAATCCTCTTTTTTTTAGGAGGGCCCAGCCAACCTATTTCCTTCTCTTTAAAAGCCGGCTGAGCCCTGTTCCCAGAAAAGTAAAAGACAGTTATCGCTTCATCCATCCTCCTTATTTGGGATCGGCAACTCCTTCGGAAGTTTCAAATTGCCTTAAAAAGGGCGAGGCGGCCAGGAAAGGAAGCCGGAAAAACCCAGGGCTATATGTCGTCAACTTAGGAGGGGCATCTGATGGATGCAAGATGTGAGCTCCCTTTTTTGTCGCCGCACTCGCCTTCATTTTATTCATGATTTATTTTTGATTTGCTTTATAATTGCCGTCAAATCCAAAGGCAATTTAGCATTTATCCTAAAATATTGATTTGTCTTATTGTAAATTGGTTTAAACTCCTCAATCAAATTCGCTTCAACTGCCATCGAACCATCCTGGGGCGTGAATCTGATAATATCAATTGCCTTAATTTTGTTCCCATAATCGCCGTTGGAAAAATGCACCTTTAATCTGTCCCCGATGTGTCCTGAACAACCGACGTA